>Ga0068862_100002745_pt1 | contig 15455 bp, 8 predicted proteins | sample KBSSwiS52_FD_66598 | JGI IMG/M metagenome (GOLD analysis project Ga0068862, IMG submission 66598) | Switchgrass rhizosphere microbial communities from Kellogg Biological Station, Michigan, USA - KBS Switchgrass S5-2 | ecosystem: Host-associated > Plants > Roots > Rhizosphere > Soil ... | reverse complement strand
GGCGGTGGGCCAGGATGTCGATCGGCTGACATCGACGGTCGATCGCGCCAACAACCTGATCGACGGGATGCTGATGCTTGCCCGATTGAACGCGACGGCTGTGGCCCCCCGCTCGGTCGACGTCCATGGACTGGTCGCCGAGGTGGTCGCCGATGCGATGATCGAAGCGGGTCCGGACGGGATCGAGTGCAGCGTCGTGCCTGAGCATATCGTGCGATGGCAGTGCGACGCGGCGCTGTTGCAGGTGGCGCTCTCGGCCGTCATCGGCAACGCCATTCGCCATGCGCGGACCGGGGGGCAGCTCGACATCGCCCTTGCGCGGGGATCGGACCAGCTCGTCGTTTCGGTGGCCGATCGCGGACCGGGGATACCGGCTGCCGAGCGCGAGCGGCTGCTCCGCCGGTTCGAGCATGGCGCCTTGCCCACTGCCGGCAGCGGGCTGGGGCTGTCGATCGCGTCGAAGGCGATGACGCTGCTGGGCGGTACAATCAGATTGGAGGAGCGCCCGGACGGGGCGGGCCTGCTGGCGGTCCTGACCTTGCGCTCCCAGGCGAGCTGACGTGAAATACGCAGGCGTTCTCGCGTGCCTGGCTGTTGTGCTCGGCAGCACACTGGCAGGTTGCGGCACAGCCCTGCCGCTGCGCCGGATGGCGGCCGAACCTGTATCCGCGCCAATGGTCCGCATCGCCCCTGACGGCGTCACCCGCACCGCGACGCTGTCAGTGCTGACGTACAATGTTGAGGGCCTCGGCTGGCCTGCCAGGTCCGGCCGGGCACAGGACTTGGCGCGGATCGGCGCGCATCTCGCCGCTCTGCGCGCCTCCGGCAAGGCACCCGACGTCGTGCTGTTCCAGGAGGTGTTCAGCGGCGCGGCGAAGCGTGCGATCCTGGCAACCGGGTACCCGGCCATCGTGCCCGGCCCGCGCCGCACGACCCCGCATGTGCGCATGTTCACCAAGAAGCTGCCGCGCCGCGCCAAGATCGGCAAGGGAGAGATCGGCGTGCGCCTGACCGGCAGCGGACTGGTGATCGCCTCGCGTTATCCGGTGCTGCTGACCCGCAGCCAGGCATATGGCCGCCGTTCCTGCGCCGGGCTGGATTGCCTGGCCAACAAGGGCATCATGCTCGCCCGCGTCGCGGTGCCGGGCGTGCCGGTGCCCATCGATCTCTACGACACGCACATGAATTCGCGCAGGGCATCGCACGTGGCCGAGGCGCGCAACCTTGCCGCCCACGCACGGCAGGCGACCGAGGCCTCCGCCTTCATCGACGCCAGCCACGACGATCGCTATCCGATCGTGTTCGGCGGAGACTTCAACATGCGCGGCTCCCAGGATCGCTGGGAGAACTTCACCCGCTACCAGCCGATGCGACTGGTCCATCGCGCCTGCATGGAACCGGGCTCTGGCTGCCAGGTGCACATGTCCTGGGACGGTGACGAGCCCTGGGTCGATACGCAGGACCTGCAATTCTTCGAAAATGGCGAGCGCGTGACCATCCGCCCGATCCGCGTCGATGCGCTGTTCGACGGAGGCCCGAACGGACCGATGCTGTCTGACCATGACGGCTTCCTGGTCGAGTATGAACTGACCTGGCAAGAGGCTTCCGCCCCTCTCGCGCCCGCCCGCTGAGGATTTCGCCGGGTCGGGCCAGCGGATAACGGCCCGCCTCGAAAGCCGTCCTACTGGTCGTTAAAGAGAATGTGCGGCTTGACCCAGATATGTCGACTGAGTAGGTAGACATTCATCCCGCACGGATAAAGGTGACCGGCCTTCCGCGCAGTTCCAGGGCCCGGTCCGCGGATTTTGAACAGGAAGCAGCTTGCTCCGCGACACCAACAGCTAAAGCGCGCGATGCACCAGGCGACAGCGCCAGGCACCGTGGTTCCTCTCGTCAACGATGAGGTGATCGCATGAAGAAAATGGCCATCCACCAAATCTAATCGCCAGTCGCCACGATCGGCAATTTTCTACCCGGGTACCGGATCGCATCTGCGTGAAGTCCGGGCGGCCTTGCCGATTTCTCATGGGGGACTTTCCCACGGCCCACTTCGAATGGGCCGGAGGCGATGCGCTGTCGCACCTTCGTGCCGGTGCGGTGTGCCCGTGCGGCCGGACAAGCCATGTCTCGCGGTTGGGTCGGGGAACAGGCCCGTGCCGATCCGCGCAATCCGTCAATCAAATCAGGGTTCTTTGGGGGTATCAGTTGAACACGTTCGCTACACGAAATCGAGCGCGCAGTCGCGGCTATTCCGCAGCGTTAAGGGGGGTGCTGGCCGCATCGAGCTGCTTCGTCGTGCTTGCCGGTGTGCCGGCGTACGCTGCCGAGAGTGGCGTCGCCGCCAAGGGCGAAGCGGCCGATGAGGCCGCAGATGCCGGGGGCGAGGCCATCGTCGTCACGGCATCGCGCCGGCGCGAGGAAAACATCCAGGACGTGCCTGTCGCCATCACCGCGATCTCGTCCGAACAGCTCGATCGCCGCGGTGACTACACGCTGACGCAGATCCAGGCGCAGGTGCCCAGTCTGCAGGTGTTCAGCTTCAACCCGCGCAACACCAACATCAACATCCGCGGCCTCGGCTCCAACGTCGCGTTGACGAACGACGGGCTGGAGAACGGCGTCGGCTTCTACATCGACGATGTCTATTATGGACGCGTCGGGCTCTCGCAGTTCGACCTTGTCGATCTGGAAAGCCTGGAAGTGCTGCGCGGGCCCCAGGGGACGCTGTTCGGCAAGAACACCACGTCCGGCGTCGTCAACATCACCAGCAAGAAGCCAAGCTTCGATCCCGAGTTCTCGGCCGAAAGCTCGATCGGCAACTACGGCTTCTATCAGGTCCGCGCCTCCGGCTCGGCGCCTTTGATCGCTGACAAGGTGGCCGTGCGGCTGTCGGGGGCGATCAGTGAGAACCGTGGTTTCCTGTACGACGTAACGCACCAGAGCCGTGCGCAGAATTATCGCAACGCCAGCGTGCGCGGCCAACTCCTGATCAAACCGACGGAAGATCTGACGATCAGGGTGATCGGCGACTACTCGAACCAGAAGCAGGACTTCGTTCTGAACCTGCTGACCTCGTTTCATCCCACTTACGCCAACGGTGCCGCGATCCCCAACAACTTCCTCGTCCGCGCCGCGCGGTTCCCCGGGTACACGCCGCTGCCGTTCCAGCCGTTCGACCGGGTCGGCGCGTCGGACTCGCACTACCAGGCGAACATGGAGGGGTATGGCGTGTCCGGCCGCGCCGACCTGGATCTCGGCGGTGTCGCGCTGACGTCGATCACCGCGTATCGCTGGTGGGACTGGTATCCCGCTAACGACGGCGACAGCACGCCGCTGCCGATCGTCACGAAGGCGCAGCAGCAGAACTTCCAGCGTCAGTTCAGCCAGGAGTTCCGGATCGCGTCTCAGGGGACGCACACGATCGACTGGGTTCTGGGCGGCTACTATTTCTGGCAGATCGTGCGCGGTTACGGCGCGACACGGTTCGGGTCGGCCGCAGCACTGTGGAATCTGCCCGCCGTTCCTTCCGTCGTCGGCAACGCCGCGCTCAACGGGTACGAGGTCAACTCGACCTCGACCCCCGAGACCAAGAGCCTCGCCGCCTTCGGTCAGGCCGACTGGCACCTGACCGACGCGCTGACGCTGACGGCCGGCCTGCGGTTCAGCCACGAGAAGAAGGAAGGCGCCTTCAACCAGTTCGTGTTCTCCGCCGCGGATCTTGGCGGACTGACCGATGCGCAGCGGGCCACCGCGCTGGCGATCCGCAGCCAGTTCAACCCCGTCACGAGCTATTCGACCGCGTTCACCGACAACAGCGTCTCGGGCCTCGCCACGTTGAACTGGAAGATCGCCCGCGACGCGATCGTCTACGCGACGTATTCGCGCGGCAACAAGTCAGGCGGCCTCAACCTGACGGTGCTGCCCGCCGGGGTGACGCCCGACGTGGCGCCCGAGAAGGTCGACAACTTCGAGGTCGGGTTCAAGAGCCAGTTCCTCGACCGCAAGGTGACGCTGAACGGCGCCGCGTACCTGACCAACGTCTACGACTATCAGACCGCGATCTCGGAGCAGGTCGGCAGCACCAGCGCGTATCGGCAGTACATCGCCAATATCCCCAAGGTGCGTTCCAAGGGCGTGGAGGCGGATCTGACCGTCGCGCCGAGCGAGCACCTGCGCTTCAACGGCTCCGCGTCCTATACCGATGCGCGCTATGTCACCTACACGAATGCCCCGCAGGCGCCGGAACGGCTGAATATCTCGGCGAACCAGGACCTCTCGGGCGAGCGGCTGCCGGGCGTTCCCAAGTTCACGTGGTCGGCCGGTGTCGATGCAGACCAGCCGGTCGGTCAACTCGGCGGCAAGGAACTGCAGCTCTACGGTCACTTCGACTACTCGCACCGGTCGCACTTCAATACGTCCTCGACCAACTCCGCCTGGGCGGAAATCCCCGGTTTCGGCCTCGCCAACGCGCGCATCGGCTTCAAGACCGAGGACGGGTTCGTGGATGTGTCGCTCTGGGCCAAGAACCTGTTCGACAAGGACTATTTCCTCAGCCTGAGCGCAACGCAGGCGAACATCGGCCTCATCACCGGTCAGGTCGGAGAGCCGCGTACCTACGGCGTGACCCTGCGCACGAGACTGTGAGGCCCGACATGGCGACGCATACCCGCTTACCGTTCTTCTCCCCGGTCCACCGGGGAGGAGCGCTGCTCGATCGAAGCCGCCTGCTGCGATTCTCTGCGCTGGCGGTGCCGATCTATGCGGCGGCGCAGCCGGTCATGGCCTATGTGCCGGCCATCTACGCACGCGATTATGGCGTGCCGCTGGCGGCTCTCGGGTTAGTGTTGCTCGTCGGACAGGCGATCAATTCGCTGCTCGATCCGCTGATCGGCGCGCTCAGCGACCGTACCACCACGCGGTTCGGGCGTCGTCGTCCGTGGATCGCTGGTGGGGGCCTGCTGTTCATCGCGGGCGCGGCGATGCTGTTCTTTCCGCCGCCCCATCCCGGAGCGCTTTGGGTCGGGGCGGGGGCGCTTCTCTATTATTGCGGGGTCTCGGCCGCGACTACGGCGCTGCTCGCATGGTCGGGCGAGATCAGCGGCGACTATCACGAGCGCACGCGGATCGCTTCGCTGTTCACACTGCTAAGCTCGATCGCGCTGGTGCTGACGCTGCTGCTGCCCGCAGTCGCAGACCAGGTGAGGCCCGCCGACGGTCCGCTTCGCTTGACGTTGTTCGGTACGCTGGTGGTGGCGCTCGCGGTCCCCGGCCTGCTGCTGACCCTGACCGCCATCCCCGAGGCGCCGTCGCGGCCGGTGACTGAGCGCTTCCGCTTCGGCGCCTCGCTTCGCGCGGTGTTCGGCAGCCGCCCTCTGCTGCGCGTGCTGGGCTCCGACGTTGCGGTGACGGCAGGGCAGGGTGTGCGCACCGGCCTGCTGCTCTTCATCGTGACAGTCTATTTCCAGCGTCCGGAGTGGGCGGCCGGCTTCTTCATCTTCCAGTACAGCTTCGGCATCCTGGCCGGGCCGATCTGGCAACGCATCGGTCGCCGGCTGGGCAAGAGCGACGCGGCCGTTCTGGCCGAACTGCTGCAGGTCGCGATCAACGTTGAGCTGGCATTCTGCACGCCGGACAGGTTCGGCCTGCTGCTGTTCCTCGCCTTCCTCCAGGGCCTGACGCAAGGGTCGGGCAATCTGATGCTGCGGGCGATGGTCGCCGACGTGGCCGATCGCCACCGGGCCGAGACCGGAGAGGATCGCACCGGCCTCTATTACTCGGTCTTCAGCGTTTCGCAGAAGCTCGGCGCTGCGCTCGCCCTCGGTCTCGCGCTGCCGCTGGTCGGCTGGCTCGGCTTCGATCCCAAGTCCGCCGCCAACACGCCCGCCGCGCTGCATGGGCTGCTGCTCGTCTTCGCGCTGGGTCCCGCGCTCGGCCACCTCGTTTCCGCTGCGCTCATAGCCGGCTTCCCCCTCAACGAGCGCTCCCACTCTGAAATTCGCCGCAGGCTTGATGCCGAAGATGCTCGGCTCGTGCCCGCCGAATGACCTCCCACGAAGCCCCCCAAGGAGAAACTGCCATGAATGCGATTACCACTTACGCGAACGCCAAGGATCCCAACTCGCCGCTCGACATCCGCCCCGTGACCGGCACGATCGGCGCCGAAATCCGCGGTGTGCAGTTGTCCGGCGATCTCGCCCCCGAGATCGTGCGCGCGATCGACGACGCGGTGACGCGTCACAAGGTCGTGTTCTTCCGCGGACAGGATCAACTGGACGATGCCGAGCACGAAGCGTTCACCGCGCTGTTCGGCGATCCCGTGGCTCACCCGACGGTTCCCGTCGCCGAAGGCTCCCGGTACCTGCTCGATCTCGACAGCAAGGAAGGTTACGCGGCCTCCAGCTGGCACACCGACGTGACCTTCGTCGATGCCTATCCGCGCGGCTCTATCCTGCGTGCGCTGACCATACCCGAGGCCGGTGGAGACACGCTCTGGGCCAATACCGAGGCCGCTTACGAAAGCCTTCCCGAGACGCTGCGCCAGCTCGTCAACAATCTCTGGGCTGTTCACACCAACCTCTACGACTACGCGCAGATCTTGGGCGTACCGTCCAGCGACGATGATGTGGCCAACAAGCAGAGCGAGTATCTTGCCCGGCACAAGCAGGTGTTCGCCTCGACCGTCTACGAGACCGAACATCCCGTCGTCCGCGTCCACCCCGTGTCGGGGCAGCGCAGCCTTCTGCTCGGCCACTTCGTCAAGCAGCTGATCGGCTTGAGCCCGTCGGATTCCTCGCGTCTCTTCAATATCCTGCAGGATCACGTGATCCGGCCGGAGAACCAGGTGCGCTGGCGCTGGCAGAAGGGCGACGTGGCGTTCTGGGATAACCGGGCCACCCAGCACCGCGCCGTCGCGGACTTCGGCCTGCAGCGCCGCACGCTGCGCCGCGCGACGATCAACGGTGACGTGCCGGTGGGCATCGACGGGCGCAAGAGCCGTACCGTCCGCAAGGAAAAGCAGGCCGAATACGCACCGGCCTGATCGGCAACGGGGCGGTCGCAGCGGCGGCCGCCCTTGCCTCTACATTCTCGAAGGGGGGAAAGAACTTGAGACGCAAAGCATGGAAATCGTTGGCGGTGCTGCTTGCTGCCACGGCACTGACCGGTCAAGCCGGTGCGCAGGACGCGCAGCCCTATGGCGGCAAGGTGGGCAGGACCCTTGCCGAATCTACCGAATGGTGGGCGCCGCCGGTACGGGCACCGCAGGGGGCGCCGAACGTCGTGTGGATCCTGCTGGACGATGTCGGCTTCGGCGCCTCGGGCGCGTTCGGCGGCGTGATCGCCACGCCGAACATCGACAAGCTCGCCAGCCAGGGCCTTCGCTACACCAACTTCCATACGACCGCGATCTGCGCTCCGACCCGCGCGGCGCTGCTGACCGGGCGCAACAGCGCGTCCGTGCATGTCGCGGGCTTTTCCCATACCCAGCTTTCCGCCGGCTTCCCCGGCTGGGACGGCCGCCTGCCGTCGGAAGACGGCACCATCGCCGAGATTCTGCGCGACAACGGCTACAACACCTTCGCCGTGGGCAAGTACGGTGTCACGCCGGACGAGGATGCGACTGACGCCGGTCCGTTCGACCGTTGGCCGACCGGCAAGGGCTTCGACCACTTCTTCGGCTTCCTCGGCTCGCAGACCGACCAGTACAAGCCCGATCTGGTCGAGGATCAGGCGCACGTCACGCCGGATGGCCGCCACCTGAGCGAGCAGATTACCGACAAGGCGATCGGCTATATCGACCGCCAGCAGAAGGCCGCGCCCGGCAAGCCGTTCTTTCTCTACTACGCCCCCGGGGCGACGCATGCGCCGCATCAGGTGGAGGCGAAGTGGAGCGATCCCTACAAGGGCAAGTTCGACGCCGGCTGGGACGTCTTCCGCGAGCAGGTCTTCGCGCGCCAGAAGCAGCTTGGCGTGATCCCCGCCAATGCGGTGCTCCCCGATCGCAACCCGGCCATCGCGGCCTGGGGCACTCTGACGCCGGACCAGAAGCGGCTCTATGCCCGCTTCATGGAGGTCTATGCGGGCTACCTGACGTACACCGATTTCGAGATCGGCCGGATCGTGGACCATTTGCGCGAGATCGGGCAGCTCGACAACACGCTGTTCGTGGTGGTGGTCGGCGACAACGGTGCCAGCAAGGAGGGCACGCTCTTTGGCAATGTCGATCGTAAGATCCAGGGCGAAAAGCCGCTCTCGCCGAAAGAGAACCTTGCCTATAACCTGGAGCGCATCGGCGAGATCGGCACACCCGAGGCGACCCAGGGGAACTATCCGCTGGGCTGGGCGCAGGCGCTCAATACCCCGTTCCGCAACTGGAAAACCGATGCCAACAGCGAGGGCGGCACCCGGAACCCGCTGATCCTCTCCTGGCCCAAGGGCATCAGGGGCGACGGCAGCGTGCGCACCCAGTACGGCCATGTGATCGACCTGCTCCCGACCACGCTCGACCTGCTGCATCTCAAGGCGCCAGGCACGATCCGCGGCATCTCGCAAAAGCCGATCGAGGGGACGTCGCTGGCGTACTCGATCACCGATGCTGCGGCACCATCGCAGCACAAGCAGCAGTACTACTACATCTTCGGGTCGCGCGCGATCTATCGGGATGGCTGGAAGGCATCGCTGCCCTATCCCAACAACGTCGTGATCGGCAGCCCGAATGGCGCCAAGCATTTCGACGAGAATGCCTGGGAACTCTACAACCTCAACGACGACTTCAACGAGCGCATCGATCTAGCCAAGAAGAACCCCGCCAAGCTGGCCGAGCTCAAGGCGCTGTTCGAGCAGGAGGCGAAAGCGCATAACCTCTATCCCCTGATCACTTGGGACGATGTCTTTGCCGGCCGTATCCATCGCACCGGCCAGCCGGCGGTGGCGGATACCCCCGCAGCCTCGCAGGTCGCGAACGGCGGCAACCGCGGCAACTGACGACGGATCGGCCCCGCCTCGGCGGGGCCGGCTCCTGTCAGGACCGGGTGTGACGCAGCGCGAGCCGCGGCGCACAAAGGCAACCCGGCCGGCGAGAAGTGCAAACGATCTCGCCTTGCGTATTTTCGGCTTCAGGGTCGGCGCTGCACGCAGCGAAAGCCGATATGCGATGTGGATGTGTCGATCGTCTCGGGATGGCGCGCCGCCGGACGATAGCGCTGGCAATAGTTCGCCGCACACAAGTGCGAGCCGCCCTTGATCACCTTGCGGCCGATCCGTATTTGCGGCTGGGCAGGGTCGAAGCTGTCCTTCAACTTGCCTCCACCAGGATTGCTGATCGCGGCGCAGCAGGAATCGGCCTGTTTCCTGCGGGCGAAATCCCGCCTCTCGCTCCACCAGTCGCGGGTCCATTCCCACGTATTGCCGATCATGTCGAACAGGCCGTATCCGTTCGCCGGGTAGGTCGCCACGGGCGAGGTGCGCTCCCAGCCGTCGAGCATCTGGTTGGCGAAGGGGAACAGGCCCTGCCAGTAGTTCGCCATCATCGCGCCGCCCGGCGCCAGCTCGTTGCCCCACGCATAATCGTGATCCTCAAGCCCGCCCTTTGCGGCATACTCGAACTCGGCCTCGGTCGGCAAGTCCTTGCCGGCCCAGCGCGCGTATGCTTCGGCGTCGGCATAGGCGATGTGCACCACGGGATGATCCCATAGCGAGAGCGCCTCGATATCGCTTTCAGGGCCTAGCGGGTGGCGCCAGTTCGCGCCGAATACGAAGTGCCACCAGTTGGCGAACTCCGAGGTGTCGACCGGCCCGGCCGTCTTGTGGAAGACGAGCGATCCCGCCTGTACCATTTCCGGCCGCATTCCGGGATAGGCTTTCGGATCGGGTGCGGTCTCGGCCACGGTGACATAGCCGGTCTCCGCAATGAACGCCGCGAACTGCCGGTTGGTGACCGGCGTGATGTCGATCCAGAAGCCATCGACCGAGACGCGGCGGAGTGGAGCCTCCTCGGGGTAGAAGCGCTCGGAACCCATGGTGAACGTGCCGCCGGCAATCCAGGCCATTCCCGCAGGTGCGTCACGGACGCTGTTCTCATTCCTGGGTAGCGGCACCTGGTTGCTCCGTAGACGTCTCAAGCCTCAGCCATTTGCACCAGATCGCCCCGCTTGCGAAGGGCTCGGGCGATCGCGAGGCGATCCTCGCCTGCGCCGGTTCACACCGCCAGCCACAATGCGCCGTAGCCCGGCAGCATGTTGTGCGTGGCCTCGTTCACGCTGAGCAGGATATGGCCGGGCGCGGGCTCGCGCAGGGTGAGGCTGCGGGGGCTCAGGTTGAACAGGCACAGCACGCGCTCGTCGCCGTGTGCCCGCTCGAACCGCAGAAGGGGGCCCTCCGCTTCCAGCCCGGCCATCGAGCCCAGCCGCAACGCCGGATGGCCCTTGCGCAGCGCCAGCACCGCTCGGGTGTAATTGAGCAGCGACTGCGGGTCTCCCTCCTGCACCAGCACCGCGCGGGCGGTGTTGGCGGGCGAGAGGGGAAGCCACGGCTCACCCGTGGTGAAGGCGCCCAGCGGCTCGTTCTCCCACGGCATCGGGGTCCTCGCGCCATCGCGCGAGAGAGTGAGCGGCCAGTTGGCGATCGCCTCCGGGTCCTTGAGTTGCGCGAAGGGGATGTCGTCCTGCTCCAGCCCGAGCTCTTCGCCCTGGTAGAGGATGACGTTGCCGCGCAGTGCCAGCAACAGCGCCGTTTTCAGGCGAGCATAGCGCGGCATGTCGGCCGGGGCGCACCACCGTGAGAGTGCGCGGGGGGCATCGTGGTTTTCGAAGGCCCATGTCGGCCAGCCGGTCGTCTCATCCCAGCCGCTCAGCGCGCCGACCACGAAGTCCGGCGTCAGCTCGGAGGCGTAGAGAAAGTCGAAGCCATAGGCGCTGTCGAGACGGCTCGGACCTTGCGTGTAGGCCCGCCGCTCTGCCTCGGCATCGTCTCCGCCGATCTCCGATACGGTATGGACGGCGCCGAACTCGTCGCAGACCCCGCGCAGACGCTCGACGAAAGGGATCATGTCGGGATGCGACTGGCTGTATCGCTTGATCTGGAAGTCGTAGGGCCGGGTAAAGGTGCGGCCGTCCGCCGGGACGGGTGGATTGTCGCGCAGCAGCGGGTCGTGCATCGCGTGGTTCAGCGCGTCGAGCCGGAAGCCGTCCACTCCCCGCACGAGCCAGAACCGTGCCACCTCCAGCACCGCGTCCTGCACCGCGCGGTTGTGCATGTTGAGCTGGGGCTGCTCCTTGAGGAACGTGTGCATGTAGTACTGGCCGCGACGCGCGTCCCAGGTCCAGGCAGGGCCGCCGAACACGGACTGCCAGTTGCACGGCGGCGTGCCGTCCGGCTTCGGATCGGCCCACACGTACCAGTCCGCCTTGGGGTTGCCCCGCGAGGCTCGGCTTTCTTCGAACCAGGCGTGCTTGTCCGAGGTATGGGCATAGACCTGATCGACGATCACCTTCAGCCCCAATTCGTGCGCTCGTTCGACCAGGGCGTCGAAGTGCTCCAGCGTGCCGAACAGGGGATCCACGGCGCAGTAATCGGACACGTCATAGCCGAAATCCCGCATCGGCGAGGCGTAGAACGGCGAGATCCAGATCGCGTCCACACCCAGCTCCGCGACGTAGGACAGCCGTTCGGCGATCCCCTTCAGGTCGCCGACGCCATCGCCGTCGCTGTCCTGGAAGCTGCGAGGATAGATTTGGTAGACGACGGCGCCCCGCCACCATTCGGCGGGGGTATTGCTCAGGTTGGGCAGGCTCATGCGGCACTCTGCTGCGGAGATCGGGCGTCCCGGATACCACGCGGCGAAGCCATCGCGGCGAAATTTATTGCCGCACCGCACAATCGGTCTTGCCGCATACGCGAGCGCGGCATAGCCATACCTTCGGGGAGTGCGTAGGGGACCGGCAGCCAGCCCGCAGGGGCACCTGGCAACCGACGGCTTCGTGGGCGCGCAACCCGGCTGGAGTTCAAGCAGGGAGTTCGCCGTGTCCACACTCGACACCACCACCTCGGAAGCCGACGCCCTGCTGATCGACGTGCTGCGGCACCGCATCGGCAAGGACGAGCGCGCGGCCAAGATCCACGACTGGTACAAGGCGACGATTCTGACGCTGCGCGACACGGTGATCGATCGCTGGATCGAATCCACCCGTCGCACGTATGCGGAGGGCGGCAGGCGGGTCTATTACCTTTCGATGGAGTTCCTGATCGGGCGCCTGCTGCGCGATGCGCTGGCGAACCTGGGGGTTACGCGCGAGCTGTCCGAGGCGCTCGCCTCGCATGGGCTCGATCTCAACGCGCTGGAGGAATTGGAGCCGGACGCGGCGCTGGGCAACGGCGGCCTGGGGCGCTTGGCCGCCTGCTTCATGGAAAGTCTGGCGACGCTGGACATCCCCGCCTACGGTTACGGGATCCGCTATGTAAACGGCATGTTCCGCCAGCGCATCGACGACGGCTGGCAAGTCGAGCTGCCCGAAACCTGGCTCGCGCATGGCAATCCGTGGGAGTTCGAGCGGCTCGAAAGCTCCTATCGCATCGGCTTCGGGGGTGAGGTCACGGCGGAGGGCGACGGCGTCGTCTGGCACCCGGCCGAGCAGATCGAGGCTACGGCGATCGATACGCCGGTGGTCGGCTGGCGCGGCAAGCGGGTGAACACGCTGCGGCTTTGGACCGCCAGCGCGCTCGACCCGCTCAAGCTCGACGCGTTCAATGCGGGCGACCACATCGGCGCGCTTGCGGACCAAGTGCGTGCGGACTCGCTTGTCCGGGTACTCTATCCCGCCGACGCCCATCAGGCAGGGCAGGAATTGCGGCTGCGGCAGGAATACTTCTTCTCCGCCGCCTCCATCCAGGACATCGTGCGCCGACACGTCCAGTATTCCGGCGACATTCGCACGCTGTCTGACAAGGCGGCGATCCAGCTCAACGACACCCATCCCTCGGTGGCGGTGGCGGAACTGATGCGCCTGCTCGTGGATATTCACGGGCTGGAGTTCAACGAAGCCTGGGCGCTGACGCAGAAGACGGTCGGGTATACCAACCACACCCTGTTGCCCGAGGCGTTGGAGAGCTGGCCGCTGCCGCTGTTCGAACGGCTGCTGCCGCGTCACATGCAGATCATCTACGCGATCAACAGCCGCGTCCTGCGCGAGGCGCGCAAGGCCGGACTCGACGATGCGGCGATCGCCTCGATCTCTCTCATCGACGAGAACGGCGAGCGGCGGGTGCGTATGGCGAACCTCGCCTTCACCGGCGCGCATTCGATCAACGGTGTCGCCGCGCTGCACACGGACCTGATGAGGAAGACCGTTTTTGCGGATCTTCACAAGCTCTACCCGGATCGGATCAACAACAAGACGAACGGCATCACGCCGCGTCGGTGGCTGCAGCAGTGCAACCCCGGCCTCACCGCGCTCCTGACCGAGGCGATCGGCCCGGCCTTCCTCGACGATACGGAGAAGCTGAGCGACCTCAACGCAATGGCGGACGACGCTGCCCTGGGTGAGCGGATCGCGGAAGTGAAGCGCGCGAACAAGGTCGCGCTGTCGAACCACATCCGCCAGACGATGGGCATCCGCCTCGATCCTGATGCGCTGTTCGACGTTCAGATCAAGCGCATCCACGAATACAAGCGGCAGTTGCTGAACTTGATCGAGACCGTGGCGCTCTACGACCAGATTCGCAGCCATCCCGAGCGCGATTGGGTGCCGCGCGTCAAGATCTTCGGCGGAAAGGCGGCGCCGAGCTATCACAATGCCAAGCTCGTCATCAAACTGGCGAACGACATCGCCAGAAGGATCAACTCCGATCCATCCGTCGGCGGGCTGCTGAAGGTGCTGTTCGTGCCCAACTACAATGTCAGCCTGGCCGAGCGGATCATCCCTGCCGCCGACCTTTCCGAGCAGATTTCCACCGCGGGCATGGAAGCCTCGGGCACCGGCAACATGAAGTTCGCGCTCAATGGCGCGCTCACCATCGGCACGCTCGACGGTGCCAACATCGAGATCAAGGACCGGGTCGGCGACGACAACATCGTGATCTTCGGTCTCACCGCCGAAGAGGTCGCCGAGCGGCGCGCCAACGGCTACAATCCGCGCGAAGTCATCGAGGAATCGCGTGAGCTGGCTCAGGCCCTGTCCGCTATCGCCACCGGCGTGTTCTCGCACGACGACCCTCATCGCTACACAGACCTGATCGGCGGAATCTACGACCACGACTGGTTCATGGTCGCGGCCGATTTCGACGGCTACACCCAGGCCCAGCGGTCGGTCGACACGCGGTGGGAGGACCCGGCGGGCTGGCGCGCGGCGGCAATCCGGAACATCGCCAACGTCGGATGGTTCTCTTCCGACAGGACAATCGCCGAATACGCCAAAGATATCTGGAACGTGATGTGAAACCACCCCAGAGCGCCCTAGAAGCGCTCCTTTCAGGCACGCATGCCGATCCCTTCTCCTTGCTCGGCGTGCATGAGGGGCCTGCGGGGACGATGCTGCGTGCCATTCTGCCGGGTGCGGAGGAGGCGGAGGCCTTCACTCTGGACGGCAGCTCGCTGGGGCCTCTGGAGCGGGTCGATCCCCGAGGGTTGTTCGAAGGACGCTTCCTGGGCGAGCGCGAGCCGATCCGCTATCGCTGTTCGGCGGGCGGGCATGACTGGCTCATCACCGATCCCTACAGTTTCGGTCCGGTGCTCGGCCCGGTGGACGATCTGCTGATCGCGCAGGGCACGCATTATCGCCTGTTCGACAAACTGGGCGCGCATCCGATCGTGCATCAGGGCGCCGAGGGCGTTCACTTTGCGGTCTGGGCACCGAACGCCCGGCTCGTCAGCCTGGTGGGGGACTTCAACGACTGGGATCCCAAGCGCCATCCTATGCGTCATCGCACGGACATCGGCGTATGGGAGATCTTCCTGCCCGACATCGGCGAATACCGCGCCTACAAGTACCACATCGTCGCCGACGACGGTGCCGTGCAGCCGCTCAAGGCCGACCCCTTCGCCTTTGCCAGCGAAGTGCGGCCGAGTACGGCCTCCGTCACCGCAAAGATCGTCAAGCCCGACTGGGGCGACACCGCGCACCGCAGCCACTGGGCTTCGGTCGATCCGCGCCGGGTTCCGATCTCGATCTACGAGGTCCATGCAGGATCGTGGCAGCGTGACCGCTGGAACTGGTTCCTCAATTGGGACGAGCTGGCCGACAAGCTGATCCCCTACGTGGTCGAGATGGGCTTTACCCACATCGAGTTCCTGCCGATCAGCGAGCACCCCTACGATCCCTCATGGGGCTATCAGACGACGGGTCTTTACGCCCCGTCCGCTCGCTTCGGCGAGCCAGAGGGGTTCGCGCGTTTCGTCGATGGCGCCCACCGCGCTGGCATCGGTGTCCTGCTCGACTGGGTGCCGGCGCACTTCCCCACCGACG
>Ga0068862_100002739_pt1 | contig 15462 bp, 14 predicted proteins | sample KBSSwiS52_FD_66598 | JGI IMG/M metagenome (GOLD analysis project Ga0068862, IMG submission 66598) | Switchgrass rhizosphere microbial communities from Kellogg Biological Station, Michigan, USA - KBS Switchgrass S5-2 | ecosystem: Host-associated > Plants > Roots > Rhizosphere > Soil ... | reverse complement strand
CTTGACCAGCGCGATCCTCGGCCCCATCAACGTCAGGTCGGCGAGCTCGACGCGCCCGGACAGGAGCGGCCAGAACCGCATGCGAATGCGCCCTTCACCGACCGTCACGAAAGGAGCCGCGCCGAACGCCGGGTCCTCGGCCACCCGCAGATCTTTGAGTCGGACGGTCGGAACCGGCAAGGCCGAGACCGAGAGCGACGCGAAGCGTACCGGTCTGCCCAGAGCATGACTGACTGCCTGAGCGGCCTGGGCTTGCACGGCAGGAGTATCGAGGAGCCAGGGCAGCGCGACGATCGCGGCCACCGCGAGCCCGGCGAGCAGGCCCACCCCGATGAGCAGCCACTTCAGCATGGATTGGCCCCGGCGTACGGTGAGCGTCGGAGGGGGCCGGATCAATCGAATCCGGCCCCCTCCGAACCGGTCAGGCCGGGATCAGCAGGATCTTTCCCGTGGTCTTGCGCCCTTCGAGGGCGCGGTGCGCCTCCGCGGCCTCGGCGAGCGGGAACTGGTGCTCCACGCGCAGCTTGACCTTGCCGTCGCGGACCCATCCCAGCACGTCTCCCGCCCGCTCGAGCAGCTCGCTCCGCGCGGCGATGTGGTGGTTGAGGCTCGGCCGCGTCACGAACAGGGAGCCCCGGGCGTTCAGAATCTGCAGATCGAGCGGCGGCACCGGCCCGCTCGCCGCTCCGAACAGCGCCATGAGACCGCGCGGGCGCAGACAGTTGATCCCCTTGTCGAACGTGGTCTGGCCGACGCCGTCATAGACCACGTGCACGCCGGCGCCGTCGGTGATGCGCTTGACCTCGGGCTCGAAGTCCTGCTTGGTGTAGAGGATGACGTGGTCGGCGCCGGCCTCCTTTGCGAGCGCGGCCTTCTCCTCGGTGGACACGGTGCCGATCACGGTGGCGCCCCGCATCTTGGCCATCTGGCACAGCAGAAGGCCCATCCCCCCCGCCGCCGCCTGGATGAGGCAGATGTCGCCCTTCTTGAGCGGATACGTGGACGTGATGAGGTAGTGCGCCGTCATGCCCTGGAGCATGGCGGCCGCGCCGTCCTTGAAGGTGAGACCGTCGGGCAGCTTCACGAGCCGATCGGCGGGCGCCACGCTCATCTGCGCGTAGGCGCCGGGCACGCCGGTCCACGCCACGCGGTCCCCTACCTTCACATCGCTCACACCCGGGCCGAGGGCGGTCACCGTCCCCGCCCCCTCGAGGCCGACGGTGAGCGGCAGGGCCGCCTTGTAGGCGCCGGTGCGGAAGTACACGTCGATGTAGTTGACCCCGCTCGCTTCGACCTTGACGGCGGCCTGGCCGGCTCCCGGCGCCGGCGCGGGCACGTCTTCGTACTTGAGGGCTTCGGGGCCGCCGGGCGTGTGAACGCGGATCGCTTTCATGGGCTCGGCCTCAGGCCTTCAGCAGGCTGCGCACTTCGCCGACCACGTCCTGGCGCCACTGCTCCAGGTTCTCCGAGCGCATGCTCCGGCGAACCTCGAGCATCTTCTTCTCGAGCTGGTCCGTGATCTTGGAAGGCCGCTCCAGCAGCCGCGCCACCTCGTTCATGTTCTCGTCGAAGAACGCGAAGACCGGGATGGAGCGGTACATGCCCTGGTTCAGGTACTGGTCCATCAGGTCCGCGTTCTTGTCGCGCAGGAACACGCGCGTCTCGATGTTCGGGTTGCCCTCGACCAGCTTGGCGAGGACGGGCACATTGTAGAGCGCGTCGCCGCACCAGTCCTCGGTGATCACCATCAGCTTGAGCTTCTTGCCCAGCTTGGCGAGCGCCTCCTTGTCCTCGGGCCGGATCTTGATCTCGGCCAGAAACTTCGCGAACGTCTCCTTGTTGGTGCCCATCTGATCGAGGTACTGCTGGAAGGTCATGCCCTGCTCGAACCGCTCCCGAGTGACCATGATCGAGTCCCTTTCCGGCCGCTAGCGCATGGCCGACAGATCTACGTTGAACCGCGCGACCTGCACACTCTCCGCGTCCTTCACGACCAGCGTGACCCGCCCCTTGGCGTCGAGCGCCGCCGTGGGAAAGACGTACATGCACCGCGCCGTGTAAATACCGTCTTCCTCCCGGAGCGCCGTGCGCTCGTTCTGGGTGAAGCTCGGCTTGATCGCTTGCTCGCCACGGTGCAGCAAGGGCACGTAGAAGCGCGCGAACTCGGGCTTGGCGCCGCGGACCGTCGCCCACAGCACGAGCCGGCCTTCCTGGTCCTGGACGAGCGACTCGACGTCCCGCGGGCGCAGCTCCTCGCTCCTGAACGCGGAGTTCCTCGCGGCGAGCGCCAACCGGTGAAACGGCGTCATCACCACCAGCGACTGCCCGGGCGCTTCGCCGGCAACTCGCCACTCGGTGCCGAAGTCAGCCGCAACGGTGCTGCGGCGGCCCATCCGGACCGCTTCGTCCCGCTCCGCTGGAGTCAGCGCGAACGACGCGGCGTCGAGCGACCGCGCCATCGTCAGTGCCAGTCCCGCCACGACGAAGAAAAGATACGCGCAGCCGCGGCTCCCCCGACGCACGCGCGCATTGTAGCATAGCGAGTTGCACGGTCCCGGCGGCCGAGCTAGGCTCAATCTGTGCGTCGCGTGCGGCTCCTCGCCTTCGTGCTGCTCCTCACCGGATGCGCCTCGGCGTTCCCCGAGGATGCACTGCGCTCCGTCGACCGCAGCGTCACCGTGACAGCCCTCCGCCGAGATGCCGCCGTCAATCTCGGCCGGCGCGTGTTGCTCGGCGGCGACATCCTCGCCACGCGGCCCATGCCCAATCAGACGGAAGTGGAGCTGCTCTCGAAGCCGCTCGACAGTGACGATCGTCCGCGACATGGCGATGTGTCCGACGGGCGCGTCATCGTCACGACTCAGCAATTCCTCGATCCCGCGGTCTACGCCGCCGGACGCCGCATGACGGTGATCGCAACGGTGACGGGCGAGGAAGAGCGGAAGATCGCGGAGCTGCCGTATCGCTATCCCGTCGTCGCAGCGGAGGCCATCAAGCTCTGGCCGCGCGAGGTCATCGTCCCCGCCGACCCGGCACCCTGGCCCTACTACTATCCGTGGCCCTACCCGTATGGCTGGCGATTCCGGGGCTGGGGGCCCGGATCGTACTGGTGGTAGCGGGCGTCACTTCCCGACGATGACGGACGAGAACGTCGCCGGGTCCAGGTAGCGCGCGGCCACCCGCTCGACGTCGGCCCGCGTCACCCCGGCGACTGCCTGCTTGAAACGATCCGGATAGTCGAGGCCGAGGTCGTACTCCTCGATGGCGGTCAGCGTCTCCGCGACCTTGGATGATGTGTCGAGCCGCAGCGGGAAGCTGCCGATCAGATACGACTTGGCGAGCTCGAGCTCGCGCTCCTCGACCGGAGCCCGGCCCATCGCCGCCATCTCGCCCTTCACCAGCCGCAGGGCCTCCGCCACGCCGTCGACGCGCGTCTGGAGCGAGACCGTGCACGCCGCGCCGTATCGCCCCGGCGACAGCGCGCTCCCCACGGCATAGGCGAGGCCCGCGTCCTCGCGCACGCGCGTGTACAGCCGCGAGGCCGAGCCGCCGCCCAGGATGTAGTTGGCCACGAGCAGCGGGAAATAGTCCGGATGGTCCTGGCGAACGGCGGGGCGGCCGAGGTAGATGGTCGCCTGCGTCAGCTCGCGGCTGATCGTTTCGGCGACGACGGGCGGCGATGACGGCGCCATCGGAATGGGCGCGTCCTGGCCCGCGGGCGCCGTCCATCCCGAGAGGCGGCGCGACAGCGCCAGACGGATCTCGTCCACGCCGACGTCGCCCACCACGGCGATCACGGTCGCACCCGGCCGATAGCGGTCGCGGTGAAAGCTCACGACCTGCTCGCGTGTGAGCTTGCCCACCGACTGCGCCGTCCCCGTCACCGGTTGCGCATACGGGTGCCCCGGGTAGAGCAGCCGGGCGAGCGCGCGCCCGCCGACGGCCTCCGGATTCTCCTCGGAGCGCTGGATCGCGGCCTCGATGTCCGAGACCTTGCGCCGCAGCTCGTCCTCCGGGAAGGTGGGCCGCAGCAGCGCCTCGACGAGGAGATCGAGGCCCAGATCGAGATCCTTCTTCAAGACGGCGAGGGTCAGGGTGCTCCCGTCACGCCCGGCGTCGGACTCCAGGGTCCCGCCCACGAACTCGATCGCGCGATCGAGCTCAGGACCGGTGCGCGCCGCCGTGCCTCGCGTCAAGAGCTCGGCGGTGAGGTTGGCGAGGCCCGCCGCATCGGGCGGATCGAAGACCGACCCCGCGCGCACGTACACGCGCACGACCACGATGGGAATGGCGGGGCGCGGCGCGACGAGGAGGCGCGCGCCGCTCGGCAAGACCTCTCGATGAGCGAGCGGCACCGCGACGCCGGCGGAGGGTAGCGTCCCGACCAAAAGCAACGGCACGACCGCGAGCATGCGCCGCACGGGAGTCGTCACTTCTCGGCCGGTGCCGCGGGTGTAGCGGGCAACAGAATGGCCGTGTTCTTCCTGTCGGTGGGGAAATACGCGCGCGCCACCCGTTGCAGATCGCCGGCGGTGACGGCCCGGACCAGCGGGAGGTAGGTCTCCGCGAGCCGCCACGAGCCCAGCAGCTCGAAGCGGGCCAGGGCCGACCCTCGCGAGTGCACGGAATCCTGCCGCCAGACGAAGCTCGCCTCGACCTGGTTCTTCGCCCGCTGGATCTCCTCCGCGGGGATCGGCTCTGCCTTCACCAGCTCGATCTCGGCGAGGAGCGCTTGCTCGAGCACCTCGGGGGTCCGGCCGGGCAACGGTGTCGCGTAGAGCCAGAACAGGTTCGGATTGAGCGAGAAGTACGAGTAGTCCCCCCCCGCTCCGAGCGCGAGGCGGCGCTCATACGTCAGCTTCCGGTAGAGGCGCGACGCCCGTCCCTCGGACAGGATGGTCGACAACAGATCGAGCGCCGGCGCGTCCACGGACCGGAAATTCGGCACGTGCCAGGAGACGTTCACGATCGGGACCTGAGCGCTCGGCTTCTTCACGACCACCCGTCGCTCGTCGATCTGGGGTGGCTCGACGGCGGCCACCGGCGGCGGCTCCGGCCCCCGCGCGATGCCTCCGAACAGGCGGCGAACGCGCCCGAGGATCTCCGGCCCCGCGACATCCCCCACCACGACCAGGATGGCGTTGTTGGGTCGGTAGTACGTGTCGTAGAACGCGCGCAGCTCCGCCGGAGCGATGCGCTGGATGTCCTCCATCCATCCGATGACGGGCCACCGGTACGGGTGCGCCTTGAACGCGAGCGACATCATCTCTTCCGACACGAGGCCGTCCGGGTCGTCCTCGGTGCGCGTGCGCCGCTCCTCCATGACGACCTGCCGCTCGGAATCGATCTCCTTGGGCTCGAGGAGGAGGTTCCGCATGCGGTCCGCCTCGAGCGCCAGCGCCAGGTCCACCTTGTCGGCGGCGATATCGACGTAGTACGAGGTCACGTCCTGGCTCGTGAACGCATTGTCCTGGCCGCCGTTCTGCTCGACGAGGCGGGAGAACTCCCCCTTGCCGTGGGTTGGCGTGCCCTTGAACATCATGTGCTCGAGGAAGTGGGCCAGCCCGGTCGCGCCCGGCAGCTCATTGCGCGACCCGACGCGGTACCAGACCTGGACGGAGACGATCGGGCTCCGGTGGTCCTCCAGCACGAGCACCCTCAGGCCATTGTCGAGGGTGGCGTCGACCACGTCCGGGCCGGCGGCCAGGGTCTGCGCGGGCGCCGCCGCCACGGAGGCGATGGTCAGCAGGGCGGCGGCAAGCTGGGGCGGGCGCATCCGCCGATTATCCTATGGGCGGCCCGGGGCGGCAACCCGCCGCACGGGGATGGCGTCTTCGCCTTGCTTTGCACTAAGATAGCCCTCTAGACGAGGCACATTTCTTTATCTCCGAGGAGGATCGGCATGGCGAAGCTCAAGTTCGGCGCGTGGATCGCGACCTACGCATGGGCCGACGGCGGTACCGGCCCCGAGAACATGCGGCGCATCCGCGAGGCCATCGAGAAGTGCGAGGAGCACGGGATCGACGTCTGGGTGATCGACCACCTGCTGTCGGCACCCGGGCTCTATGGCAATGCCTGGCTCGAGCCGCTCAATGTCCTCGCCTATGCCGCGGCCCTCACCTCAAAGGTCAAGATCGCCACCGGCATCCTCGTGCTGCCCGTCCGCCACCCGGTGGTGCTCGCCAAGGAGATCTCGACGCTCTGCCACCTGTCGAACAACCGCTACGTCTTCGGCGTGGGCCCCGGCTGGTACGCGCGGGAGTACGAGGTCACCGGCTCGCGCATCCAGGAGCGCGGGCGGCGGACCGACGAGATCATCGAGGCGGTGACGCTCCTCCTCACGCAGCCGAATGCCAGCTACCAGGGCCGCTACTATCAGTTCACCGACGTCACGATCGATCCCCGGCCGCCCCGGATGCCGGAGATCTGGGTGTCGGGCGGCTCGCGTGTCCCCGACCCCGGCGAGCACGACGTCCCGGTGATCGCCAAGACGGTCATGGACCGCATCGTGAAAGCGGGGCACTGGCTCTCGCGATGCTCGGGAACCCAGGAGTGGGTCAAGCGCGACTGGGGCCAGCTCCAGGCCCATGCGCGGGCGATGGGACGGGATCCGAAGACCCTCACCTTCGGCCACTGCAACTTCACCCATCTCGTCGAGACGGCAAACCAGGACAAGGCGCTCGAGGAGTGCCGGGCGCCCTTCATCCGGGCCATGGGCACTCACCGGACCTGGGAACACCTTCAGGAATGCTACATGGCGGGCAGCATCGACCGCATCAACGCGCGCATCGCCGATCTCGTAGGCGCGGGGCTCGAGTATCTCGTCCTCGGCCCCGTGTCGGACGATCCGAAGCAGATCGACCTGCTCGCCAAGCGCGTGATGCCGGCCTTCGCCTGAGCGGCGCGCGCGCCCTCCTCAGGCGAACGGACATCGCGCGCGCGGCGGGCGGGTGACGCGGCGGGGGCCGGGGGGGTGGGTCCTCCGACCACCGCCGACTCCGTACCGGTCACCTGTGGAGCTGTTCCCACTCCTTGGCCGCCGTGTCGTCGTCTCGCGGGGCCGGAAGGGCTCTGAGGACCCACCCCCCCGGCCCCCGCCGCGTCACCCGCCCGGTCACCGTATAGCCGGTTTCGTAGATCCGGTGATCGGCGTCTGGACGTCCCTTTCGGGGCCGACGATCTGGCGGGCGCGGTCGAACACTGACTGCAGCATTGGCCGTGTTAGCTTGCCCGTGAACGTGTTCTGCTGGCTTGGGTGGAAGCTGCCGAGGAGGGTGATGCCGTCGGGCATCACGGCCGTCGCCTCGTGGCCGAAGCGGGGTAGCGGGCGCGGGACGCCCGACCCCATCGCCCGCCGCGCGCGCAGATACGCGTCCCAGCCGATCTTGCCGAGCGCGACGGCCACCCGGATCTGCTGCAGCAATCGCAGCTCCTCCAGCAGGAAGGGCTGACAGCGGGTCATCTCGATCGGCGTCGGCTTGTTCGCGGGCGGTGCGCAGCGGAGCGTCGCGGTGATGTACACATCGCGCAGGACGAGGCCATCGCCCGCGCCGACGGACGACGGTTGATTGGCGAAGCCCGCGTCGTGGAGCGCGCGGAACAGCCAGTCGCCGCTCCGGTCACCGGTGAACATCCGGCCTGTCCGGTTGCCCCCATGCGCGGCGGGCGCCAGGCCGATCAGGAGGATGCGCGCCTGCGGATCGCCGAAGCCGGGCAGCGGCCGGGCCCAGTAGGGTTCCCCGCGATAGCGCCGGGGCGGATCCGCGGCGGCCGCCTCGCGATGACGCACGAGGCGCGGACAGAGCCGGCACCGGACGATGCGCCGCCCGAGCGCCTGCAGTTTTGGCTTCGCATTGCTCGCCGCGCCGACCTGGTCGACAATCACGGCGTCATGGTAAGTGCGAGGTGGAGGGGATGACAAGCCGCGTGCCCGCCCTCATCGTCCACGGCGGCGCGGGGGCGGACCCGACCGAGGAGCCTCAAGAGCTCCGCGAGGGCGTCGCGGGCGCCGTCGAAGCCGGCTGGCAGATCCTCGGCCGCGGTGGCCGCGCGCTCGACGCGGTGGAGGCAGCGGTGCGCGTGCTCGAGGATCACCCGCGCTTCAATGCCGGGCTCGGCTCCGTCCTCACGAGCGCGGGCACCGTCGAGATGGACGCGTCCATCATGGAGGGTGACACGCTCGGCAACGGGGCTGTGGCTTGTGTCTCTGAAGTCCGGAACCCGATCACCCTCGCCCGGCGCATCCTCGACGACGCGCGCCACTCCTTCTTCGTCGGCGCGGGGGCGATTGACCAGGCGCGCGCCCTCGGCGTCCCCCTCTGCGATGCCCGCGAGCTCGTCACCGCGCGGCAGCGACGACGGCTCGAGGCGCTCCAGCCGGGCACCGTCGGCGCCGTCGCCATCGACCGCTTCGGCACCATCGTTGCGGGCACGTCCACCGGGGGCATGGCGGGCCAGCGCCCGGGACGCGTCGGCGACTCGCCGCTGATCGGCTGCGGCACCTACGCGGAGAGCAAGCTGGGCGGCGTGTCGTGCACGGGAGACGGCGAGGCGACCATCCGCGTGGTCCTCGCGCGCCGCACGCTCGAACTCCTCCGGACCAGCGAGGATCCCGACCAGGCCGCACAGCTCGCCATCAGCGTTCTCCGCGAGGAAGGGCGCGGCCACGGCGGACTCATCCTGATCGACTCGAAGGGGTGCATGGCGTGGGCGCACTCCACCCCGTTCATGCCCGTGGGCCTCCGCTCCGCCGGCCACGATCGGGCCGTCCTCTCCTTCTGAGCGCCCTGCCGTGACCCTCGACGACGTGCGGGCGGCGCGCGCCCGGCTCGACGGCATCATCCACGTCACGCCCTGCGCGCATTCGGAGACGCTGTCGACGATGACCGGCGCGCGCGTCTTCGTCAAGCTCGAGAACCTCCAGATGACGGGCTCGTTCAAGGAGCGCGGCGCCGCCAATACCCTGCTGCAGCTCGACCCCGCCGAGCGACGCCGCGGCGTCGTGACGGCGAGCGCGGGCAACCACGGCCTCGCCGTGGCCTTTCACGCGGCCCGCCTCGGCATCGCCGCGGTCATCGCCATGCCGGCCTGGGCACCGCTGCGCAAGATCGCGTGGGCGCGGCGGCACGGCGCCGAGGTCGTGCTGCACGGAGAGAACTACGACGAGGCCTATGCCCGCGCGGTGGAGATCGAAGCCGAGCGCGGGCTCGTCTTCGTCCATCCCTTCGACGACCCGCGTGTCATCGCCGGCCAGGGTACGATCGGCCTCGAGCTCGCCGAGCAGGTGCCCGACCTCGACGCCGTGCTGGTCCCCGTCGGCGGCGGCGGGCTGATCGGCGGCATCGGGCTCGCGCTGAAGGCGATCATCCCGGGCGCGCGGGTCATCGGCGTCCAGGCCGAGGAGATGCCCGCCATGAAGGCTGCCCTCGCCGCCGGTCAGCGCGTCGTCGTCCCCGCGGCCAGCACCATCGCCGACGGGATCGCGGTCCGGCGCGTGGGCGAGCACACCTTCGATCTCGCGCGCCACCACGTGGACGAGGTGGTGAGCGTGGGCGAGGAGGAGATCGCCAATGCCATCCTCCTCCTCCTCGAGATCGAGAAGACCGTCGTCGAGGGAGCGGGCGCCGTCGCCCTCGCCGCGCTCGTGAACGGGCGCGTCGCCCTGTCGGGGAAGACCGTCGTGCTGCTCCTCTCCGGCGGCAATATCGACGTCAACGTCGTCGCCCAGATCATCGAGCGCGGCCTCGTGAAAGACGGCCGCCTCGCGCGCGTTTCGGTGCTCCTCCGCGATCGCCCGGGCGCGCTCGCCCGCCTCACCGCCGTGGTCGCCGAGACGCGCGCCAACGTCCTCCAGATCCACCACGATCGCGCGTTCTCCCCCGCCCGCGTCGGCGAGAGCCAGGTCGAGCTCACGCTCGAGACGTCGGGCCGCGATCAGATCGACGCCATCAAGCGCCACCTCACCGACGCCGGCTACACCATCGAGGACGTCAGCCGCCGCTAGAGCGAGGCTCTAGCCTCGTTTCTCCGACAGGCCACTCGTCTATGCGCGTCTCGGAGTAACCGCCGTTCGAGCGCCGGCTTCGCCGGCGCAATCCGCTGTTCAGGGGGAGGCATCGGAAGGGGGGGCGGAGCCCCCCCCCGAGTCTTCTAGGCGGCGCGGATGCCGAAGCGGCGGCGGAGGGGCGCGGCCGCCTCGCCGCGGAGATAATCCTTCACCGAGGTGTAGCCGAAGCGCAGGGCCGCGCGGCTCGCCTCGAAGCCCATAGACGAGCCGCGGAGCGGCGAAGGCACAGGGTCCGGCTGGATCAGGTGGACCTCGATCTCCGGATGGCGAAGCCGCAGCTCCTGCAAACTCAGGTCGAGCAGCTTGATGCTCGTGATGTGGCCCGCCTGCTCCATGACGGCGTACATCCCGCGATGCCGCACCTCGGACTCGTCCGAGCCGCCCACGCGCAGCGGCACCGCCGGGTTGAGCACGACGAGGATGGAGCAGCCCCGCTCGACGGCCAGATCGGCGTGGCCCGTGTGGCCGACGTCGCCGTCGATGTAGTCATGCCCGCCGATCCGGTACGGCTCGAAGAAGCCCGGGATGGCCGCGGACGCGGCAATGGCCTGCGAGATCGGCAGGTCGACGAAGGCCCCGGTGCCGAACACCACGCGCTCGGCCCAATCCAGGTCGATCGCGGGCACGAGCAGCGGCCGCGGGCAATCGCGAAAGCTATTGGAGAGGCCCTTGGCGGCGAGCGCCTCGCGGACATACGCCTCGAACGGCGCGAGCGAGAAGAACCCGGCCGGCATGTCGTCGCCGCTGCGCGCCAGGATGTCCGGCCACTCGAGCTGGTACTTGGTGATCGCTTTCTTGCCTACCGCCCAGACGAGCCGGCCGAAGTTCCTCGCCGCGATCCCGAACGAGCCCTTGTGGTAGACCGAGCCGCGGTGGAAGTTCAGCGGATCGTCGCGCTCCTCGTCGAGGATCGCGTAGAGGTCGAGCGGTTTCACCTGGTTGGCCATCAGCGTGGCCACGACCGCGCCCGCGCTCGAGCCGACGTACAGGTCGAACTCGTTGGCGCGAAAATCGGGGAGGGCCTCTTCGAGCGCGGCGAGGGCGCCCACCTCGTACATGCCGCCCACCACTCCGCCGCCCGCGAGCACGAGGGCCCGCTTGGCCGGCGTCCGGAATCCCGGCAAGCGGTGGAGAAGGCGCGTCAGCATCGATCCATTCCGACCAGAGAGAACGACAACGCGACCCACCACCCGCAGAAGAGCCGCGGCGCTGCGGTCCCCGGACTCGGCATGACGGCGGTCATGATACGCGAGCGTGTTATCCTCGCGCCATGTGTTTGTCGTGCTTGCGGGCCGTCGCGCCGCCGGCGCCGGCGGCGCGTGCGAGCACGACGCGGGCATGAGCCTCGAATCCATCCTCGGCGTCGTCACAGCGGTCATCGGCATGATCCATCTGCGCGCGCTGCCCGGCAGCCCGCGCTGGGCGGGCAGCATGGACGCCGTGATAGACGCCGCGCTCGACGACGCCCGCGCCCTCGCCGAGGGCGGCGCCGACGCGCTCCTCGTCGAGAACCACGGCGACATGCCCTTCGCGCCCGTCCGCGTGGACGCCGCCACCGTCGCCGCGATGGCGGTCGCCGTGCAGGCGGTCCGCGCCGCGGTTCCCCTGCCCGTCGGTGTCAATGTCCTGAAGAGTGACGCGCTGTCGGCGCTCGCCGTCGCCTCCGCCACCGGCGCCGTGTTCATCCGCGTCAATGTCCACGTGGGCGCGGTGGTCGCGGATCAGGGATTGCTGCAGTCGACCTCGTACGAGTCGCTTCGCTACCGCCGGCTGCTCGGCCTCGACATCAAGATCCTCGCCGACGTGCAGGCCAAGCACGCCGTGCCGCTGGCCCCCGTGCCGATCGAGCTGGAGACCCGCGACGCCGTCGCGCGCGGCCTCGCCGACGGGCTCGTCGTCACCGGGGTGGCCACGGGAGAGCCCACGGCGATGGGGGACTTGAAGAAGGTGCGCGGCGCGGCGCCCGGGATGCCGCTTCTCGTGGGCAGCGGCGCCACCGCGGACAATGCGGCCGAGCTCTTGTCCATCGCCGACGGCCTCATCGTGGGCACGAGCGTGAAGCGCGACGGCGTCCTCGCCAACCCCGTCGAGGCGGCGCGGGTCCGCCGGCTCGTCGACGCGGCGCGCGGCGCGCGGCGCTGATGCGCGCGCGCCTGTCCGCCGTCATCGCCGTCGCCACGATCGGCGCCCTCGTGGGCGCGTGTGTGGCGCTCGCCGCGCCGAGGCGTGCCCCGTTGAGCCTGCCCGTTGCCGAGCTCCTGCTCGTGGGCTTCCGCGGCACCGCGGTCGAGGGCAATGACGAGATCCGCCGGCTGGTCTGCCACGTCAAGGTCGGCGGCGTGATCCTCTTCGAGCGCGACCTGGCTTCGGGCGAGCCGCGCAATCTCGTGAGCCCCGAGCAGGTGGCGAAGCTCACCGCGGATCTCCAGGCGCTCGCGCGGCAATGCGCGCGCCGGCCGCTCTTCATCGCGGTGGACGCCGAGGGCGGCCAGGTGATGCGGCTGTCCACGCGCCTGGGCTATCCGCCATCGCTGTCGGCGAGCGAGATGGGACAGTCCGGCGATGTGGCGGCGACGGAGGCCGAGGCCCGGCGCGTGGCCATCACCCTGCGCGAAGCGGGCATCAACTGGAATCTGGCCCCGGTGGTCGACGTCGCCGTGAACCCACTCAACCCCGCCGTCGTCGCGCTCGGGCGCACCTTCTCATCCGATCCCCGGCAGGTCGTCGCCCACGCGCGAGCCTTCATCAAGGGCATGCACGCCGAGGGCATCCTGACCTCGCTCAAGCACTTCCCCGGCCATGGCTCGAGCCAGCGCGACTCCCACGCCGGCTTCACCGACGTGACGGAGACCGCCGACCTCGACGCGGAGCTCTTGCCCTACCGCCTGCTCATCAAGGAAGGCCTCGCCGACAGCGTGATGACCGCGCACGTCTTCAACAAGGGCCTCGACCCCTGGGACCCCGCGACGCTGTCGCGCTACACCGTCAACCGCATCCTGCGCAGCCGCTTCGGTTACAAGGGCGTGGTCGTCTCCGACGACCTGCTGATGGGCGCCATCGTCAAGCACTACGGACTCGAGGAAGCCGCCGCGAAGGCCCTCAATGCCGGCGTGGACGTGCTCTTGATCTCCGGCAATATGCCCAAAGCCGAGGTCTACGGAGCCGAGCGCGTGGTCCTCGCGATCAACCGCGCGGTCACGATGGGCCTGCTCTCACGCAAGCGAGTCCTCGAAGCCGTCGCCCACGTCGACACCCTCCGCGCCCGGCTCCCGCGCTAGCTTCACTCCCGGCGGCGCCGGCTGCGCGGCCGGCACCAGTCTCTCCTTCCGGCAACGGCGGCTCGTCGGCGACAGACGCTCGGCGGCGATTCACCGGGCGGGGCGGGGGGCCCGCTCTCCCCGAGACACGCTGACCCGCAACCGGCTCGGCCACTCGCAACGGGCCACGAGATCATGCTTCAGCCTTCGGCAACGCGCAGAAGATACGGTCCCGGAGAGAGCGGGCCCCCCACCCCACCCTCCACGCTCAGTCAACGACCAAGACCGACGCGGCAAGACCTAGTCTCCGCCGCCTGTGCGCTCCCGGCGTGCGCATGCGCCAACCTCGTCCACGGGCAATCGACAGCCTCCAACTCCATCACTGTCACACTTGCAGGCCCGTCGCAGTTGCAGTGCCGTCACATTTCCAGGTGCCGTCGCGGTCGCGGTGCCGTAGCGGTTGCATTGCTGTTCGCAGCGAGTCGCGGTGCGGCGGCGGGTGGGGGTGTGGGCGGGCCCTCCCTCTGGGACCGTATCTTCTGCGCGTTGCCGACGCCACCCAGCTCGCTCTCGTGGCCCGTTGCGAGTGGCCGAGCCGGCTGCGGGTCAGCGTGTCCCAGAGGGAGGGCCCGCCCGCACCCCCGCCCGTCGCGTTGCCGGCGCGCCAGCTAGCGGCGGAGCGACAGCAGATAGGCCTCCACGTCCGCGCGATACGGCAGCGAGTCTTGCGCGCCGCGCTTCGTGCAGGCGAGCGCCGCGGCGGCGCTGGCGAGCGGGACGGCTTGCTCGAGATCGCCGCCCGCGGCGAGGCCGACGGCGAGCGCGCCGTTGAATGCGTCACCCGCGGCGGTGGTATCGACGGGCGTGATGGGAAAGGCCGGGAAATGGAGCGCGGTACCGCCGTCGAGGGCGAGAATGCCACGGCCGCCGAGGGTGACGAGGACGCGGCCGGCGCCCCGCGCAGCCAAGCGCTCGGCCGCCTCGCGCGCCGAGTCGAGATCGTCGACGGGGCGGCCGGACAGGGCGCCCGCCTCGCCTTCGTTCGGGGTGAGATAGCCGGCAAGGGCGAGAATCTCGTCGTCCAGGGGTTGCGCGGGCGCCGGGTTCAGGATGGTCGGCACCTCGTGCCGCCGCGCCGTCTCGAGCGCCCAGCGCACGACGACGAGGGGGACCTCCAGCTGGCAGAGCAGCACCTCGGCCCAGGCGATGACGGCCTCGTGCGCCTGCGCCATCTCCACCGTGAGACGATGGTTGGCCCCGGGAGCCACGCCGATCTGGTTCCGCCCTTCGGCGTCGACGGCGATGAGCGCGGTGCCCGTCGCGGCCTCGCTCACCGACATCAACCCCTCCACGCCGATGCCCTGCTCGGCGAGTCGCGCGTGGATCTGGGCTCCCGAGCTGTCGGCACCGATGCAGCCGATCATGCGAACCTCCGCCCCCAGGCGGCGGGCGGCCACGGCCTGGTTGGCCCCCTTGCCTCCGTGATTGACCAGCAGGGTGCCCCCCGACACCGTCTCGCCCGGGCGCGGCAGCCGCGACAGGGCTACCGTGAAGTCCACATTGGCAGAGCCGATCACCGCGACTCGGGGCACAGGCGGTCCAGGAAGAGCTTGAGGAAGCGGGGGCCGTCCACCGTGGTGGCGACGCGGCAGTTCGGCCGGCGCTTGCGATGGGCCGGGAGCTCGCGGCGATCGCCCAGCGAGAGACCGCGGGTCGCGCGCCCCTCGCATTCGATCTCCACGTGCAAGTCCTCGAAGCCCACCAGGGAGGGATCGAGGGCCACGCCCATCGCGAGCGGATCGTGGAGGATCATGCCGCTCTTCCGCCGCCCGACGGCGAAGCCGTGCAGCGAGAAGTCCGCCACGAAGCGGCCGAGCGATGACGAACAGGCGGCCAGCCGGCGGGCCAGCTCCGCCTGCGGGAGCACCACCTGGTTGGTCACGTCGAGGGGCACCAGGTCGATGGGCAATCCGGCCTTGAAGACCGCCGCCGCCGCCTCCGGGTCGACGTAGAAGTTGAACTCGGCCCCGGGCGTGACGTTTCCGGGCACCGCCACCGCCCCGCCCATCACCACGACGCGTCCGACCCGGGACAGCACTCGCCGGCCGCGCTGGAGGGCCAGCGCCAGATTGGTGAGCG
>Ga0068862_100002738_pt1 | contig 15463 bp, 23 predicted proteins | sample KBSSwiS52_FD_66598 | JGI IMG/M metagenome (GOLD analysis project Ga0068862, IMG submission 66598) | Switchgrass rhizosphere microbial communities from Kellogg Biological Station, Michigan, USA - KBS Switchgrass S5-2 | ecosystem: Host-associated > Plants > Roots > Rhizosphere > Soil ... | reverse complement strand
GATATCGCCAAGCGGTACGGCATCGCGCAGGACGAATGGCTGCATCCGGACGTGCTGTCCTATGTTGCAGGCTTCCTGGAGCTCGAGCCGGAGGAAGTCGCGCCCGACGTCTTCGTGGCGCAGGATGAGAACCAGTTCGACGAGTCCAAGATCAAGCGCGACCAGGATGGCAAGTTTTCGTCGACCGGTGGCGGGAGCTCGAGCTCTGGCGCCGCGGAGGTTGGAAAGTCCTTCAAGACGAAAAAGGAGCATATCGCGCACCTGCTCACGAACGGCATCACGCCGAAGGAGCTGATGTCGGCTATGGGCTGGCCGTCGGTCTCGATGCCGGCGCAGGCCGCGTCCCTGGGCATGAAGCTGGAGAAGAAGGACGGCAAGTATTTCGGCACGAAGATGACCGAGGCGGAGCTCGCCGCGGCCAAGAAGGCAGCGGCCGAGAAGAAGGCCGGCAAGGAGACTGACGCGGCCGCACAGCAGATCCTGAAGAACGCCGGGCTGGACAAGCCCGCGGCGCCCGAACCCGCGCCGGCAGCGCCCGCAAAGGCGGCAAGCGCCCTTGAAACCTTCATGAAGGCCGAAGGCGGCACGTATCCGCAGTTCCTGGGCGCAATGGCCGAGGCACTGCAGAGCAACGACACCGAAACCGCAGCGAACCTGCTGAAGTTCAACCCGGCCTTCGCGGCCGATCTCGCGAAGAACATGGCGCCAGCGATGAAGGCCAAGGCGAAGGCCATGGGCCTGCTGAAGGACGACGCGCCGAAGCATCCACCGCCGACGCCGGCGGAGGCCGAGAAGGCCAAGAAGACGAACGCGGTGAAGCTGGCGTACATCCCCGGCCAAAAGCCGGATAGCGGCGAGCACATGGCGAACGCTGAAGCCGCCGTATCGGCCTTCAACAAGAAGTGGGAAGGCAAGGCACCGCAGGGCGACGCCGGCGTTGCCGAGAAGGTGGCCGACTTCAAGCAGCTGACGCATGTCGTCAACGCGATCGCTGCGAACCAGCACGCGCAGACAGCCGCGGAGAAGGAAGCTCAGTTCAAGAAAACGCAGGATGCGATCGCTGCAAAGGCGAAGGCCGAGAAGGAGCGCCTGGAGAAGAAGTTCAAGGAGGATCCGGAGTTCGCGCTGCACTATGAGGCCATGGAAGAGCTGATGGGGGGCAAGGGCGCCTCGCAGCAGTTCAGGCAGCAGGCGGCCGCGCAGCTGAAGAACTCGGGCCTGTCCAAGCATCTAACGCCCGAAGCGGCGATGCCGATCATTGCGTACAGCGGGTCTCACTATGGCGTGCTGAACGACCAGCTGCGCAAGGGCCAGATGACGATGGCGCAGTACAAGTTCGCCAAGTCGCTGAACGCCGGCCTCGATCGACTGCCGGCGCACACCGGAACGACCTTTCGGAAGGCCAATATTTCGCCAGAGCAGCTGGCGCTCTACAAGCCTGGGATGGTCGTCGAGGAGCGTGGTTTCACGTCGACCAGCAAGTCGCAGGGCACTTGGTCGGGGTCGACACAGTACATCGTCCATGGCAAGACCGGCCGCGACATCTCGAAAATCTCCTCTCACAAGAGCGAGCAGGAGGTGCTATTCAAGTCCGGAACCCGGTTCCTCGTGGAGTCGGTGAAGGGCAACGAGATCACGCTCCGGGAGGTGTGACATGCAACCGACGAACCAGCACTTCGAACTACTGCCCTATGGGCGGCCGCTGAACCCGCTCTTTGCTCCGAACGCGCGCTTCAATCTGACAATCGCGCCCAAGATCGAGGCGCATAACGATCACGAGCGTCGATATCGCCAGCAGATGGCGTGGGATGCGTTCAAGCAGCGCGTCACCGATGGCTCATTTGCGCGAGAGTATCGTTGGGAGCATTCCTACGATCCGACCCCGCGGTCGTCTCATTACCTCGCGCCGAAAGAGCCAAAGCCGGGCTCCGGCATGGTCGACGACGAAAGCGGCATCGGCATCTTCGACAACCAGGTGATCCTGGTTGATAAGGACGCCCCGCCGTTCAAGCCGACCATCGTCGACGACGACGGCAATGTGGTCGAGGGCGATCCGGATGCAGCCGAAGAAGCGTGAGCTGAAGCCGCGCGCGCCGGGCGTTCTCTCTGGAGCCGAAGACGCGAAGCAAAAGGCAGTCGTTCGGGCGGTGCTCTATCGGAAGCAGTTCGAACGGGACGTCGACGACGACCGGCCGATCAGGGCGTATCGAGGGAAGAATGACCCTCTCCTCGCTGCTCTTCGCGCAGCTGCTCGACCTGCACCTGTCGCGCAGCATCAACCGTTGGAAGGGTGACGACCGAATGAGCAAGTTCAAGCAGCTGGCCGAAGCGATCAAAGGCGACCTGAAAAACTTCGACGAACAGGCAGATGACCTGTTCAAGGAGCGCGAGCGCCTCCGCACTCTCGGCGAGGACACTTTCAACCGTCACCGCCAGCACCTTGCCAGCGTTCGTGAAGGGCTGCACGCAATGGCGGCCGTTGTCGACGATGTTGCCGGCAGCAACTCGCGGGGAAACGAGGAGGGCTCCGACGGCTTGTCGGGGCAGTCCAGGGGCGGCGAACGTGGCTGACCGCAACTCCGACATGACGTCGAACGCGATCGACGCGGCGTATATGTGGCACATGCAGACGCTCTTCGCCTTGATGGCGAAGCACGTCGAGGGCGGGCACGTCGACCAGGGGCGAGCGGCCTTCCGGAAAGCGCTCGCGGCCGCGCAGCAGACGCGCGCTGAAATGCAGGCGATCGCGCAGGAAAGTCTTTGCCCATGATGAGCGATCGGCTGTTCATGACGATGATCGTGGTCGGCCTGGTGATGATCGCCGCGGGCTGGGCGCTATCCAATACCGGGCGCGCTACGAAGCACGAGTCCTGCGGCGTTGGCGGGCTCATGATCCTATTCGGTATTGTCCTGGTGCTGATCCCGCTCGGGTCCGTGCTCTTCGCGCTGGTGTTCTACCAATCCGGATGGCTGTGATGACGATAGACGACATGATGTTCGGCAAGCTGCCGGCGGACATGACGCCGGAGCAGAAAGCCGACCTGCAGGCCTATTGCGACTTCCACGAAGGTACGATTGAGCAGTCGGTACGCGCCACCGCTGTGAAATTCGGTGTCGATCCTGAGGTTGCCGTCGGCATCTGGCGTGCAGAGTGCGAAAAGATCGATGCACGGCACCTTCCGCGCGACTGAGATCAAGCCGACCCGCGATCGGCGCAAGGACATCGAGCTCCGGCCGCACCGCGCGAACCACGGGCTGACGGTCGCCTACAACGAAAAGCTGGAGCGCATGGTGCGCGACATGCAGAAGTCGGTCGTCTACTGGATCGCCGCGACCTATCGCAATAACGAACCGATCATGGCGATGGACGATGCGCTGCCGGCGAATGCGCTCAAGCGCGCGATCGCCGAACTCACGAAGCGCTGGCAGAAGCAGTTCGACCAGGCGGCGCCCGATCTCGCGGAATGGTTTGCAAAGGCGGCGCACACGAGGAGCGACGCGCAGCTGCGGTCGATCCTGCGCAAGGGCGGCTTCTCCGTGAAGTTTCAGATGACGCCGGCAATGCGCGACATCCTGAAAGCGACGATCGAGCAGAACATCTCGCTGATCAAATCGATTCCGGAGCAGTATCTCAAGAACGTGCAGGGGCACGTCATGCGCTCGATCCAGGCGGGTCGCGACCTGGGCACACTGACGAAGGCGCTGCAGAAGAACTACGGCGTCACGCGGCGGCGCGCAGCGTTCATTGCACGATCGCAGAACAACCTCGCGACCGGCGCCATGAACAAGGCGCGGCAGGAAGAGCTCGGCATCGTCAAGGCGAAGTGGCGGCACTCGAAAGCGGGCAAGCACAAGCGACCGACTCACGTCGCGAACGACGGCAAGCTCTACGACGTCAAGACGGGTTGGTATGACCCGGAGGTGAAAAGGTTCATCTTTCCGGGTGAACTTCCGAATTGCAAATGTTCCTCGATCTCGGTTATACCCGGCTTCAGCTGAACACGGAGGAAGACGTGCGGACGCTGAAGGCAATCATTCGACATGGTTTTTATGAGTGGGTGGGCGTTGCTATGCTCTTCCTGCACCATGACCTACTCGAGGAAAAGCGACCGGGCATCTTGATGACCCCGCGCTATATCGATTGGCTTGCGCGGCGGGACGCGCGATGAGCGCGCAGTGGTTCGATCCGATCAGCCAGCGCATGCGACGCATGCCGGCGGATAGGAAGCCCGTCGAGATTCACGAGGTAGCGGAGAACCAGCTTGACGTTGTGAAGCGTCTGGTGCGCCAGAATCACATCTGGCGCGCGGTGGTCGCGACTTCGTCGTCGTCGACGGTGGCACCGCCAGCCGAGGAAGAAGAGATATGCTACTGAAGAGCGCAGCTGGTCGTATCTTCCATTGGTGTCCCGCGTGCGAGACGTTGCACCCGATTCCGTCGCATGGATGGACGCTGAGCGGTACGCCGCAGTGCCCGACGTTCACGCCAAGCTTCAAGCATACGTTTTACCTGCCGTCGCAAAAGTCTGAAGTCATCTGCCACTTCAACATCACCGCAGGCAATATCGAGTTCCACCTAGACAGCTGGCACAAGCGCACCGACATCGTTGCAATGTCGCCGATCCCGCCTGAGCAGCTGAAGCATCTGGACGAAGTGTTCAGTGAGGAGTAAATGACCAAGGCCCTCTTAGGCATCGTGCTCGTGTTCGCTGCCATTACCGGCGAACCGACGTCGGCAGCCGATCTCCGCGTTCTTCCAAAAGCTCCGCAGAGCTCTCGGCTGCCGACAACTTTTCCGAAGGATCGACCAAAGGCAATCCGCTGCGACGCTCGCGGCTGTACGGTCGAACCAAGCCTCATCATGATCGGCAAGGACAAGCTGAAATGAACGACGCTGCCGGGGCAAGCCAAGTCGTCTTCTATTCGCAGCTGAACAACACGCCTGCGCTGACGCTGGCGCTATGCGCCTGGCTCGACATCGAAGGTCGCGGACTAGGCGACGGAACAATGAGCGTATTTTCGTCGTCGAACGCGTTGGTCGGCTTCGCCGAGAACGGCCGCGACCGCGTGCCCGCCGGCGTCATCACCTTCCAGCACATCCCTGAAGGCGACAAGGTGTGGATCTATCAGGGGTATGTGCTTCCGGAGTATCGCGGCCGCGGCATCTATCGCGCCATGTGGAACGAGCTCGTTCTGAAATCTCTGGAGCTGAAGGTCAGCAAGATCGAGGGCGCGACGCACGTTCGCAACAAGGCAATGCGCGACGTGGCGCGGAAACTAGGCCGCACCGAGACGCACATCGTGCTGACCTTCGACGTTCCATCTGCTCAGTAGTGCAACGGGGTTTCGCATGAACCGGTTACCGCCTATGTCTCTGTCTCCCTGCCGGGAGAAAACCATGTACAAACCTGACGGAACGTTGAGCTCTCGTGCACTCTTGATCATTGCACTGGTCGCGGTCATGACGATCGCCGGTGCCTGCGAAGGACTCGTGGCATTTGCCAGCCGGGCCGCGGGGCAGTAGATAGGACGTCCGTGGGTCTCCCTGGCGGGACGACACTGGAGACATCTGGCCCGGCACCTTCGACTTCCGCGAGCCGCGGAGTCCTCCTAGCCGGGGAATAACTGAGGACCTGGGCTCGCCCCATAACCGACGCGGCCACTGCAGCCGCAAAGGGCCACAACCTTTCAAGCCTCTCCGGCGATCGCTGGGGAGGCTTTTTCTTTGAGGTGCCAGAATGGCGACTGCTCCCAAAAAGACGACAGGCGAGGCTGACAAGCCCGCGGGCGGCCTGGCTGCCGGCATTCTCCACGTCGCGCCCGACGGCCATGTGCTCCTGCTGTACCGCGCGCCGACGGAAGAGAACTACGCCGGCCATTGGGCCCTGCCTGGCGGCAAGGGCGACGATGGCGAGACACCGGAGGAGTGCGCCGATCGTGAATGCCGGGAGGAGATCGGCTATTCGTCGGACATCCCGCTGAAGTCGCTCGACCAGCGCGAGACCCCGAACGGCATGCAGTTCCACACGTTCGTGCGGCCGACCTTTGAGAAGTTCACGCCGAAGCTGAACGCGGAACACAGCGGCCACATCTGGACGAGCCTCGATAAGCTCCCGTCGCCGTTGCATCCTGCTGTTGCTCGCACTCTGAACGAGAAAACGGGGGGCGATGGCGCCAAGCTGCAGAAGTGGGCTCACGCCGGCGGGGACAAGCCGCTGATGGCGGAGGATCACCTCGAGCTCGGCGCGGAGCTCGCATTTGACTTCGCGCCAAGCGGAATCGAGCGCCACGGCTTCGACCTCGAGCTAGCCGGCGCGCAATATCTCAAAGGCGACATCGCGTTCGATCGAGATTCCGTGTCCGTGCGCGAGACCGACGAATTCGACCGGCTGCATGTGAAGCGCACACCGATCTCAAAGGCCGGCGTCAATCCGTACTACGGCCGCGAGATTCCCAAGTTCAAGGAGCTCGGTCTCGACCCCGACAAGGTCTACAAGCTGTTGCGGGATCCGGACGAACTCCGGAAGGGCGCGGCGACCTTCAACAACATCCCGCTTCTCGTGAAGCACCAGCCGCACGCGGCCGACGCGCACGACGACACGATCACCGGTGGCACGGTCGGCAGCAATGCCGAGTACGAACATCCGTACCTCTACAACAGCCTGGGCATCTGGCGGCGTGACGCCATCGATCACGTCGAGAAAAAAACTCAGAAGGAACTCTCCAGCGCATACGGCTACAACGCCGACATGACGCCCGGAGTGTACGAAGGCGAGGATTACGACGGCGTGATGCGCGACTTGAAAGGCAATCACGTCTGCCTCGTGAAGAAGGGAAGAGCCGGCTCCGATGTCGTTGTCGGCGACGAAGCACTGCAACCGAAACTGGAGATCCGGACTATGGCTAAGCTGAAGAGCCTCAAGGCGAGCGTTGCTCACGGCGCGCTGCGCGCTCACCTGCTCGCGAACGTCAAGCTGGCGCAAGACGCGGCGATCGACCTGACGCCGGCGTTCGCCAACGTGAAGAACGGCGAATTTTCGAAGTCGAAGAAGGCGATTGTTGCCGGTGTAAAGAAGGCGCTCACCGGCAAGCTCGCGCAGGACGGAGACCTTGGCGGTATCGTCGCCGGCGTCGAGAAGCTGATGGAAGCCGTCGACGGTGACAAGACTGTCGAAGATGCCGAGATCAATCCCGACGATCTCAAGAACGGCGAGAAGGGCAATCCGGACATCCAAGGCGGCGCCGAAGAAGAGACGGCCGAGGACGACGGATTGGCCGCGATCAAGGCCTACCTGGCCGAAGCCGGCGTGTCGCCGGAGATCATCGCCGGCATGCCGAGTGGCGAAGAAGAGACGGCTGAAGACGGCCGCCTGGAAGCTGGTCCGGAAGGCGCCGGCGGCGGAAAGCCTGGCAAGGGCGACCCCGCGGTGTTCGACAAGGGCGCCATGGATACGGCGATCGCCAAGGCGCGCACCGACACCATCGCGACCATGAACGCGATCGCCGAAGCGAAGGAAGCCGTTCGCCCGATCGTTGGCGAGATCAAGATCGCCATGGACTCGGCGGTGGCCGTGTATCAGCAGGCCTTCAAGATGGCCGGTCGCGCCGACATGGCGAAGGTCAAGGATCTGGGCGCTCTCAAAGCGTCGTGGGGCCTGCTGCCTGCACCTGGTGCTCGGCCGCGCGCGCCGATCGCGCAGGACGAGGCGGCCGCCGGCGGCGACTTCGCCAAGATGTTCCCGCACGCTTCGAAGGTCCGGCGCATGTAAGCGCGCCTGGCTGACGACACGTAAAACCCTCTCTCCGAAAGCCGGGGAGAGGGGAGACTACAATCCCCCTCAGTCGGCTTTCAAAAGGAGCTCTCCACAATGCCCGACTTTCCGAACCAAGTTTACGTCAACAATGCGCCGGCGGTCGAAGGTGACTTCGCCTCTGCAAACCCGCGCTCCACCGTCCTCGCTGGCGAAGGCGCGCTGAAGTGCGGTGACGGCTACGACACCGTCGCCGGCGGCCTGGTCGGCGGCATCATCGTCGGCCGTTGGGGCTGGCTGTCCTATGCGGCGGTCGACAACGACGGAGCCCCGGCGGTGGTCAACACCTTCGGCTCCGGTCTCCCGGCCGGCCTGGTGCATCGCTCTCAGCAGGGCCTCATCACGCGCTACCTCGCAACCGCGAGCATGGCATTCCTGAAAGGACAGCAGACGGAGCTGTTCAATGTCGTTGATATGTGGGTCAAGAACCGCGGCGGCATCTATTGCCAGGTCGGCATGAAAGCGTTCGCGAATTTCGCGGATGGCACCACATACTTTGCGGCTCCGGGCACTACGCCTCCGGGCGGTTCTGGTTCGGCCTCCTCGATCGCGGCTGCGACCTTCTCCGCCACCGGCTCGATCACGGACAACGTGCTGACGGTGACTGCGGTCGGCGCCGGCACGCTTTATGGTGGCGCGGCCTTCAGCGGCACCGGTGTAGCCACCGGCACGAAGATCGTGCAGCAGCTGACGTCCACCGAGTCCGGTGGCGCGCTCGGCGGTCGCGGCACCTATGCGGTGAACATTCCGGGGCAGGCCGTTGCGTCGACGGCGCTCTCTGGCACCTACGGCGTGCTCACCGTCGGCGGCACTGTTGTCGCCGGCTTCGGTACGGGGCAGACCATCTCCGGCACCAACGTCGTTGCCGGCACCGCCGTGTGGCAGCAGCTGACCGGCACGACCGGCGCGGCGGGTACCTATGTCGTCGACAACAATACTGTCGTCGGCTCGACCGCGATTACATCGCAGGCCTCGATCGAGACCAAGTGGTACGCGCGATCGGCGGGTAACTTCGGTACCGGCGCCGGCAGCGCCAACACTGGCGAGCTCATCAAAATCTCGCCGGAGATCTGACATCGCGTGAGGAGGGACGACCTTTCCTCCTCTCGCTTCATCCATCTTCAACTCAGCAAGGCGCCCGCTTCGGAGCGCCTTTTTTCTTTGAAAGGGCACTCAGACCATGAACCTCCTCGAAGCACGCCAGAATTTCCAGGCTCACCGCCGCATGCACGAGGCGCGCGGCGTCGTCATGCCGGACGTGCGGCAATACGTGCCGGACGGCTGGGGCGACGATATCGACCTCGCCATGGACCAGGCCGGCATCGCTATGGACGCGCAGCCCGGCTTGACCACCGTGCCGAACACCGGCATCCCTGCGTTCCTCACCACGATGATCGACCCGCAGGTGTACGAGATCCTGTTCGCCCCCCTGGAAGCCAAGAACATTTACGACGAAGTCCAGAAGGGCGACTGGACCACGAACAGCGTCATGTTCCCGACGATCGAACACACCGGCGAGACGTCGGCGTACGGCGATTACAGCAACAACGGTTCGACCGGCGCGAACACGAACTTCCCCTCGCGCCAGCCGTTCCTCTTCCAGACCATCCTGCAGTACGGCGATCGCGAGCTCGACGTTGCGGGCGCGGCGAAGATCAACTGGCTGAACGAGCTCAACGGCGCGGCCGCGTGGGTCATCAACCGCTTCCAGAACCAGTCGTACTTCTTCGGGATCCAGTACCTGCAGAACTACGGCATCATCAACGACCCGAACCTGACCGCGGCGCTGACGCCGTCGCCGAAGGCCTACGGCAACAATCAGTGGGTGACGAACAACGTCATCACTGCGACACCGAACGAGATTTATCTCGACATTCAGTCGCTCGTGATCCAGCTCATTCAGCAGTCCGTCGGCAACATCAACATGAAGTCGAACTTCGTGCTGGCGTTGTCGCCGACTTCCGAGTTCGCAATCACCGCGACCAACTCGTTCGACGTCAACGTGACCGACCTGCTGAAGAAGAACATTCCGAACCTGAAGATCGTCTCGGCGATGCAGTACCAGGCGCAATCGAACATCAACCCGCAAGGCGTTGTTGGCGGCAACATGGCGCAGCTGATCTGCACCGACGTCCGCGGGCAGAAGACTGGCTTCGTTGCGTACAATCTGAAAATGCGCACCGGCCGCCTGATCCCCGACATGTCGTCGTACAAGCAGAAGCTGACCGCGGGCACGCTCGGCGCTGTCATTCGCCAGCCGTTCGCCATTACCACGATGATCGGCATCTGATATAGCTGTCGACCTTCCAGGGCCGCGGGCCTCGAGCTCGCGGCCTTCCACCTCCTGAACGACGACAAGGAACAACGAGATGGCGAGATTGACTGCGAAGCAGAAGGCGGAGCGCGCGGCTGCCGCGGCGGCTGCTGCAAGGAATTCACCTCCGGCTGGAGACGCACCTGGCGCCCCGTCTACGCACGAAAAGAAGGTCGTCGGCGAGGCCGGACGCACCGTAGTCGTCGTCTGCAAGATGCCGCGCGGGCTTTACCTGCAGCTGCACAGCTACACGAAGCAGGACGTGCGCGTGATGGGCGGCGGCATCGAGACCCGCGATGTCGCAATCCGCGATGTCGACAAGCTTCGCTTGAAGCCGACGGTGTTGCCGTTCGGCATGATGCCGAATTACTCGATCGAGGCCGGGTTCTCGATCAACCCCGGCATTCCTTCCGACTTCTGGCGGAAGTGGATGGAGCAGAACAGCAAGCTGCAGCTGGTCGAAGAGGGGCTGGTGCGCGGCTTCGACGATGAAGCGAGCGCGCGCGCGTATTGCCGCGAGTTCGAGAAGAAGGAGACAGGGCTCGAGCCGCTGAAGCAGGAAGGCGACCTGCGCGTCGAGAAGACGAATAACCCGAACCTGTCCGACGTCGAGATCGATTCCGACCAGAAGAAGGTTGCGTGACATGAACACGGCCTGCAACGGCACTGGACCGGTGGCAACGTTCGTCGCTGCGGACTTCCGCGCGATGTTCCCCGTTTTCACCGATCCGCCATTCACCGACGGCATGTTGCAGGCCGCGTTCGACATCTCCACCACGTTCCTGCGCAACGATGGCTCCTCTCCCGTGAAAACCGTCGCGCTTCAGACGCGGCTGCTCTACATGCTGACCGCGCACGTCTCCGTGCTGCTTTACGGCGCCGATGGGACCGGCGCCTCCCTGGTCGGCAGAGTTGCCAGCGCGAGCGAGGGCTCGGTGTCGGTGTCGACCGACTTCCCTCAAAATCCCAATTCGGCCTGGTACACTCAGACGCAATATGGCGCGATGTACTGGCAGGCCACGATGGCCTATCGCACCGTGAATTATCGACCGGGCGCGACGCGCTTCGGAACGGGAAGAGGCGGCAATCGTTCCCGTTGGTGACCACCTAACCAAATGGAGACCGATCATGGACGAACAGGCCAGCACCACCGAGCAGAAGAAGCGCACCGTCACGATCGCGTGCGCGATCACTCAAGGCCTTCAGATGTCGCTCAACGACCCGGCCAAGCCTGGCGTGGTCATCCTGAAGCAGGGCAACAATCCGAACATCGACAAGGCATTCGTGGACGAGTGGCGCGAGCGGAACGCGAACCTCACGATCATGCCGTTCCTGTCCTTCACCGACGACCCCGAACCTGAAAGCGCAAAGAGCGCAGAGGAGAACGACGATGGATCTGGACGCCCTGCACCGTCACATGACGGAGTTCAAGACGCTGAAGCCGCGCATTCTGAAGATGCTGGAGTTCGTCGAGGGAATCATGACGTCGGGCATGATGCCGGGAGCGGCGCCGGCGGCACCGTCGACGGACACGAGCTCGGCGATCGTCACAAGTGACCAGCTCGGCGTCCTCCGGCAGGACGTGACGGTTCTCGACGACCGGATCGATGAGCTCGAAAAGTTCAAGGGTGACGTTGTTCTGGTGCTCGACCAGGTGCCGCAGTTCGTGTCTCTCATGGAGAAGATGCAGGGCTTTGACCCGGTTTCGATCGAGGAGCGACTGACAGCCGTCGAGGGCTCGGTCCAGGAGATCGCGGCCGCGCTCGACCCGACCGGGGAAAAGCCGGCGGTTGAGGCCTCGGGCTCGGACGGCGCGACGCCGGGGCAGCCGGGCTCCGTGGACGCTGCTGCCGCTGAAGGGGCTGCCAAGGAACCGGCGCCGGCGGCGGACCAGCAGGCGGGCTCCTAAAGGGCTCATGGGCCATGCCAACGATGAAGGGCGGCGCGACATTCCGCGCCGTCCTAACCAAAATGGCCGCGAAGCTCTCCAAGCCTGGAACCGTGCGCATCGGGTTCCTGGAGAACTCGACCTTCCCCGACGGCACCAGCGTCCCGATGGTCGCGGCAATCCAGGAGTTCGGCGCTCCCAAGGCGCACATCCCGCCGCGGCCGTACTTCCGCACCATGATCGCGGACAAGTCTCCCGAATGGCCCGACGCGATCGCCCTGAACCTGAAGCAGACCAATTACAGCATCCCTCAGACGCTCGCGCGCGTCGGCGAAGGCGTTTCCGGCCAGCTGCGCGAGGCGATCATCGACCTGGTCGCTCCTCCCCTTTCACCGGTGACCGTGATGCTGCGGGGCATGCAGCTGAACGACCCGAAGCTTGTCGTGACAAAGGGCACGGTCGCGGAAGCGCGCCGGCGTGTCGCGGCAGGGCTGACGAACTACGGCGCTTCCGACAAGCCGCTCATCCACCACGGCGACATGCTGAACGCAGTGGCCTACGAAGTGAAAACCTGAAGGAGAATTCGATGTTCAAGCATTCCCGCGTCCTTGCCGGTCTCTCGGTTCTGGCGATCGCCCTGTCGCTCGCGCCCGCGGCTCGAGCCGGCAACACCACCTTCCTCACCGATCGCAACGGTCAGGTCGTGTTTCCCATCTCTCCGCCGAACCGTGCGTCGCCGGCGCCTGGCGCGATCGACAACATGGCGATCGGACAGACCACGCCGGCGCCGGGAAAGTTCACTACCTTCACGTCGACCGACGGCTTGACGTGTCCAAGCTACGTGATGGTCGGCGCCGGCGCGGCGACGGACGCCGTGTTCTTCGTCGCGACCAGGCCCTATATCGTCGTAAGCGTGAGCGAAGTGCATTCGGTTGCGGCCGGCGGCGCATCGGCGCTCCAGTTGGTGAAGGACACCGGGACAAGTGCGCCCGGCGCCGGTACCGACCTGCTGACGAACAACACCAACACCGGGTTTGACCTGAACGCGACGGCGAACACGGTTCAGGTCGGCGCACTCGTGGCGGCTGCAGCGACAAAGACGCTTGCCGCGGGCGATCGCTTGTCTGTCGACTTCGCTCAGGCTATTCAGTCGACCGCCGGCGTGGTCGTGACAGCCTGCCTGGCGCCGCAGTAAACCAGGAGCCATCCATGGCGCACGTCAGGTCGTCGAACGGAGCAGGCACACTCGGACGTCAGGGCCGCGTGCCCGTGACGCTGGAGATGGAGGCGCTCGACGACCTGGGGCCGCAAGCACGGTCGGTCATTGTCAACGGACCGATCAGCTTGCTCGCGTATCCCGTGATAGATCAGATCACGTATCGCAATGAAGCGATCGAGCAGGAGAACACCAGCCGCGCGCTCGCCGGGTTGCCGCAGAAGCCGTACCTGAACCCGCGCGAACCAAGACTCGACGCCGCGATCGCGCAGGCGCTGGCGGACCAGCACCTCACCGTCATGATGAGGGACCGCGAGCCTGAGTTTTGCGAGCAAGGCATGAAGGTGCTTCGACCGCGGCGCAATCCGAAGACAGAGCGCTACGAGCGCCGCGTGAGGAGAATTCGATGGTGAACCTGCGCGCGATCGCCAACGCAGCTACGCGCTCGATCAACCCGAACGTGACATCCGGAATGCTCTATCGCAGCACCGGCTCCACGAAGAACGCGGACTATAGCCGCACGCCAACCTATTCGGCTCAGCCGCTCACGATGCAGATCCAGGCGCTGTCGTACGGCGACCTCCGGCAGGCCGAAGGCGTGAACCTGCAGGGCACGCGACGCGCCATCTACGTCAACGGCGCCGTGGCCGGAATCATTCGGCCGGCGCAGAAGGGCGGCGACATCGTCGTCTTCCCGCCGAACCTGTTGCCCGAAGGTCCAGTGTGGCTGGTTGCCATGGTCCTCGAGCAATGGCCCGATTGGGCCAAGTTCATCATCACGCTTCAGAACATCGCAACATCGGGTGCTGGCAACAAGCTGGACTATTCGGACCCGAAAAACAGCCAGTTCTTCCCCGGCCTTCAGTAGGACCCATCCATGAAAAAACTGCTGCTCCTGGCAGCGCTGGCAACAGCGCTGATCGCCCCCGCGCGCGCTGACTATCTCATTCGCGACGGCAACGGGAATCCTCTCACCGTGCATGCGCTCACGCTGGGCACAGCGCCGAACCAAACGATGCAGCCGGTCTCAACTCCCGTCGACTCGAGCGGCACGCCATATGCGATCGGCAATCCGCTTGCGGTGCAGTTTGGGACCGGAAGCATGTTGCCGGCGCTCGCTGGCTCGACTGGTACCGACAACAGCGCGAACGCGGTAGCCATTCCTGCGGATGGCACGTTCGTCCTTCTCGCAACGATTCCGGTGAACGCCACGCGGTTCAAGGTCTCGGTGCAAAACCAAGCCGCGATCAATCTTCAAGTCGTGCGCGATGACGGCGCCGGCGCGAACCAGACGTCCCTGTTTTTGACGGGGCCGTTCGGTAATTGGGAGAGCTCGACTTTCAAGGGTCGCGTTCGTGTGTATGGACCAAGCGGAACGTCGGTCGCGGCGTACCAGGATTAGAGGAACAGCAACGATGATTTTTCTTCGAACGACTATCGCCGCGGCATTCGCGCTGCTGCTGTTTTCTGTCGTCGGCGCGCAGGCGCAGTACGGCAAGGTTCAGGCGCCCTGGTATCAGCAGGGCAAAATTGCCGCCGGCGTGAGCGTCACCACGAGCTCGACGGCGACGCAAATGCCGAGTGCAGGCCTGATCGCCGCGATCTGCAATACAGGTGCGAGCGATGCCTATCTCGCCTTTGGCACCGACAACACCGTCACGGCGACGGTTTCGGGTTCAACTTGGCTGCGCCCCGGCAAGTGTGGCACCTATGATCTGAACCCGTTCACTACGCGCTTCACCTGGATGGCTGCGATCGGCAACGGAGCGACGACGCTCACTGTCGAGACCGGAATCGGAATGCCACCGTCGGCCGCACTCGGTCCGATTGTGCCGCTCGATCCCAACGCCCACGACTGGACCGGGGATAGCCGTACGCGAGACATTTTCCCGGTGACCTGCACGGGAGGAATCAACCTTTGCGGTACGCGCGGCACTAATTGGTTTGTGATTGCGAATGCCCTGGCCGGTCAGCGCTGGCAGATCGGTTTGGTGCAAGCGATCATCGGAGCTCGCTCCGATCAGTACATGGCGCAGAGCAACATCGCGCCCATGCTGGCGAGCAATTCCGGGTGGTTCGATATCGGTTATCCGGGGATCAACGACATGACCCCGCTCAACGGATCGAACTACGTCAACACGAACGGTGTCACTGTCACGCCGTCGAACGTATCGAACGTGGTGACGGCAAACATTCTCACCGGCGTGCAGCAGGCGGTTGCCGTCGGCAAGAGCG
>Ga0068862_100002737_pt1 | contig 15463 bp, 16 predicted proteins | sample KBSSwiS52_FD_66598 | JGI IMG/M metagenome (GOLD analysis project Ga0068862, IMG submission 66598) | Switchgrass rhizosphere microbial communities from Kellogg Biological Station, Michigan, USA - KBS Switchgrass S5-2 | ecosystem: Host-associated > Plants > Roots > Rhizosphere > Soil ... | reverse complement strand
CCCGTCTTGCCAATAGAATGATCTATTGGCTGCGCCGGTCGAGCCCGATCTGTCTCGCCCAGTCCTCCGCCATAATTCCGCGTCCTGATGAAATATCCGGGCTAGGCGTTGGCACGTACCCAGTTTGCGATCGCTGTCGCGCCCATTGCGCCCGACTGTCGCGCGATCTCGCGGCCACCGCGAAACAGGGTCATGGTCGGGATGCTGCGGATATTGAAACGCTGCGCGAGATTTTGCGCGACTTCCGTGTTGACCTTCACAAGGCGGGCCGCAGGTTCGAGCATTCCAGCTGCCTTCTCGAATTCGGGCGCCATCGAACGGCAAGGTCCGCACCAGGGCGCCCAGAAATCGACCACCACCGGCAGATCGTTGGCCGCGATATGCCGTTCGAAGCCTGCTTCATCCAATTCGACCGGGTGGCCGTCGAACAGGGCTTTATGGCATTTGCCGCATTTCGGAGCGGAGCCTGCGCGTGCCACAGGCACGCGATTCGTGGTGGTGCAGTGTGGGCAAACGATATGAAGGGGGTCGCTCATGAACCATTCCAGGAAAAGGTTTCGCTGTTATTTATATGGAGACCTGGCGACGAAACAAAAGACCCCCTCGCAACATTTTTGCCGAACGAAGGCGGGGGCCAAAACTCCGCCGCCGCTCACGGCACGATCTTCAAGAGGTTCGCATCGCGCAACATGACCCACGCGCCACCAGGCTCCTTGCGCAGGATTGACAACGTGCTGCCCGAACGCAGTACCGGGTTTCCACCCGAAAGGGGAGTCATGCGCACCGAGAGTTCGTTCCAGCAATATGCCAGACGTCCCGACACTTCGACTTCCTGCACAACGCCACTGGACTCGATACGGTGCGTAACGAGCAAATCGCGAAGCCCTTTCTCGAATGCTACGCGTCCTTTCATCGGCGCTTGACCGGCGACCAGAAAGACAACGTCCTGCGCCATGAGTCCGAGCACGGTTTTGACATCGCCAGCGGCGGTGGCACTGTGCCACTTGGCGACCAGCGCGCGTATGGCTTCTTCGTCAGAATTCACGGAATCTCCTTTGCACCAGGCAACGCCACGGCTACGTCATGCCGATGCGCTTGGCGCCTTTGCGGAATAGTGCAGCGCCGTCCGGATCAAACCGGAAAGCGCCGAGGAAGTCGGCAATGCCATAGCGCGGCAGCTTGCGCCGGATCGCCGCGGCGTGGGCGCGCGCCTCGTCCAGCGAGCCAGCCAGAGCGAGGCTATAAGCCGCAATCGCGAGGATGTGGGGATGCGCGTTGGGGCGGGCGGCGGCCTTGATTCCCCAACCGGCGGCTTCTTCGAAGCGACCGAGGCGCACGAGTGCCATGGCGCGTGATCCCAGCATTCCGAACAGCAACGGATCAAAAGGGCTGAGATCGCGCGAGTGATCGGACGAGGAAATGGCAATATCCGGATCGCCAGCCTGCGAGTGGACAAACGCAAGCGTGTAATGACCCATGGCAAAGTTCGGGCTCAAATCGATGGTCCGCTCCAGTTCATTGACCGACTGGTCGTGCTGGCCGCGTAACCAGAACGCCCGCCCCATGGCCCAGTGCGCGGCCGGGTCGCGATCGTCGACCATGAGGCTCTGGGTCGCCGATTCGAAAGCCCGGTCGATTTCCGGTTCGCGCGCCGCCCAGCCCTGGAAGGCATTTTGAAAGTGCGTGAAGGACAGGCCGGCGTAGGCACGCGCGAAAGTTGGATCGAGCCGCACAGCCATCTCGAAAAAATGCCGGGCCTGATCGTTTTCAGCCTTGCTGAACCGATACATGTGCCACAAGCCGCGGTGATGAGCTTCCCACGCGTCCAGCGAGGCCGGTGGCTTCAGGATCGCGCGATTGCGTTCGATCGTCTCGATCTCGGCTACGATGGACGCGACGATCCGGTTGCCGATTTCATCGAGGACGAGGAAGGCATCGTCGAGTGTCTGGTCGAAAATCTCGGTCCAGATAATATGAGCAGTTCGCGTCTCGGCCAGTTCGACCGTCACACTCATGCGCTTGCCGTCTCGCCGCACGGACCCGCTCACGACATAATCGACGTTGAGCATCCGGCCTGCCTCCTCCGCGCCAATGCTCCTCTCGTGCAGGGCGAACACCGTCCCCTGTGCGATGACGAACAGGCTGCGCAACTGGGCGAGCCGGGTGATGACGTCGTGGGCCAGGGCGTCGGCAGCTCCTCCGCGAACGCTCGTCGCACTGGATCGGTCGACAAAAGGCATCACTGCGATGGATGCCCGGCGAGGTGCCGCAGTTTGGTCTTCGGGTGCACAGACTGTTGCGATCGCGGCATCCGTTAGTGGCGAATGGGACACCTGCGCCCGCGCTGAGCGCCATGCATTGCGGATCGGCGCCATATCGAGGCCTTCCGCTTCGAACAACCGGCCCACCGACGCCAGATGTTCTTCGCCTTCGCGGATTTTGCCGTGCCGGGCAAGTCTGGTGAGAAGGATCTCATGGACCTGCCGGTCGAATGGCGCAAGCTGGAGCCACCTTTCCAGATACCCGAATACTTCCTCATTCCCGGCGCTCCTGACGAGATGCTCCAGCAGGGCGACCTGGCATCCGCGGAATCGCCGCCGCTGGGCGGTGAGCCACGCGCCAAATGCGGGATTGCGGGCAATCTCCAGTCCCTCCAGGAAGTCTCCGCTGAACAACGAGTACAGCGTTCGCTGCTGCTCCGGGGCGAGTTTCTCCAGTCCCTCTGCGGTTGCCCGCGCGATCTCGATCGCATCGACGAAACAGTCTGTCAAGTCGAGCCGAATGGCGTCTGCGCTGGCATGGACGCGCCGACGGCCCTCAGCATCGATAATGTTCCTGAGCTTGCTCAAGCTCCAGCGCAATTCTCCGCGCGGATCGTTGGGCACGTCCCACAACAGTTCGCAAAGGTGGGTTCTCGACACGGCGCGCGGCGCAAGCGCGAGATAGGCGAACAGCACACGTACTTTCCGGGATGCCGGCAGGGCCAACGTGCGCCCGTCCTGGCAGATCGTCATCGCTCCGAGCATGCGCACCTGAAGCAGGTTTTTCTCCGGAGAACGGCGCAAACCGTCAGATTCCACGGGCAATTCCACGCCGACTACCACGCTGCTTTCCACGCCGGTCCGCTAAGTTTGAGTTCCACACTTGCATGGGAGAAGCGCAAATGGATACAACCACAGTCAGTAACATTCAAAACCGCCCATCCGTCGGCCAGGCCGACCTGAAGGCACTCAAAGCCCGCCAGCAGGTGGCGTGGTCCTCCGGCGATTATGCCCTCATCGGCACGACGCTGCAGATCGTCGGAGAGGAGTTGTGCGAGGCCCTCGATGTGCGATCCGGCCAGAGGGTTCTGGACGTCGCTGCCGGCAACGGCAATGTTTCCCTCGCCGCCGCGCGCCGCTGGTGCGAGGTGGTTGCCTCTGATTATGTGCCCGCGCTGCTCGAGCGCGCCCGCGAACGGGCCGCGGCCGAACGGCTGGCCATTGAATTTCGCGAAGCCGACGCGGAAGCGCTGCCGTTTGCGGATGGCAGTTTCGATGTTGTCGTCTCGACCTTCGGCGTGATGTTTACGCCCGACCAGGAGCGCGCCGCCGCCGAGATGCTTCGCGTGTGCAGACACGGTGGCAAGATCGGCCTTGCCAACTGGACGCCCGAAGGTTTCATTGGCCAACTTTTCAAGACGATCGGCAAGCATCTGCCGCCGCCCGCGGGTGCCAGATCGCCGGCGCAGTGGGGCACCCCGGCCCGCATTGGCGAACTGTTCGGGGCGCACTCGCTCTCGGTAAAAACGGTGCAAAAAAACTTCGTGTTCCGCTACCGCTCGCCGGAGCATTGGCTGGAAGTTTTCAGGACCTACTACGGGCCTGTGCTCAAGGCCTTCGCGGCACTCGAGCCTGCGGCACAAACCGCGCTCCAGCGCGATCTCATGGAGTTGATTGCCCGGTTCAACCGTTCGGGGGATGGCAGCATGGTCGTGCCCAGCGAATACCTCGAGATCGTGGTCACCCGGCACTAACAAAAAGGAAAGCGGCTGCGACGGCGCCGGTTCCGTTTTCTCCCGAAGCCGGTACCGTCCCAGGGTGATCTGTTTGCATTGCAAGCGCGAGAAGTTCGAGCCAGTGGCGGGGCATTGATGGATTGCTTTGCACCCATGTCGCTACCGGGTTGCGTCGCATGCCCCCCTCGATCGAAGGCGTCAGGATACCGAAAGTTGCCCTTCGCCAGTCAGGTGTGTCCGTGGACCAGGTGCCCCCAATGGGGTAGTCGTTGTCAGGTTCTTACCAAAGGTTCCATCGATTACCGTGACCGGAGCCGCGGCTGCGTCGTCGGGGATTTCGCCCTCGATCGAAAAGGTCGTCTTTCCGCACTGGCAACTTCCGGCTATGGGCATGGTTGCTCCCGTTGGATTTGCAACAATCGGGGGGTCTCCGGTCCCGCTTCAAAGAGGGCGGATGCGATTGGGGCCTTCGTTCGTCCGCTCCATGCGATCTTCGAGTTCGCCGATGTAAGCAGACAGCGAATTTTCCGTTTGTGCAATGGTGGCACCCAGTTCACGCTGGATCTGATCGAGCCGTGCGGTCGTGCCTGTTTGCGCCGCGGCCGTTTGGTCGGCGAGCTTGCGCAGTTCCGTTTCCAGGAAAGCTCTCAGTTCGGTGAAGCGTGAGGCTTCAGCTTTATCGGCCAGCTCGCGCTGTCCCTGCAATTCGCGCGATTGGCGGCGTGATTCGAGAAGTACCGAGGTGTGCAGGTACACCAGGTACAGCAGAAACAGAACCGTCAGCAGTGCCGAAATGCCGAGCATGATCAGACCGAGCGGGGCCTGCACGTCGGCGACCAGAAAGGAAAGGGTGGTCGGCGCAATGATCGCTTTCCAGTTGACCACCGCAAAAACGCCAATCAGGATCAGGACGACCAGCAGTATCAGCGTACGCGCTCGCATGGATTCTCCAATGAAGGAACCGAGACTAAAAAGATATCAACGGAATCACCGCTGCGCGGTCTTCGTTGCCGGCGTCAGCCGCCATATTTTGTTGCCGACGTCGTCGGCGACGAGCAATGCGCCGGCTCTATCCACCGCCACCCCGACCGGGCGGCCATAGGCTTCGCCATCTGAATTCAGAAAGCCGGTAAGCACCTCTTCGGCAGGGCCGGCTGGCTCGCCGCCCGCGAACGGCACGAATATCACCCTGTAGCCGCTGGGCGGTTTGCGATTCCAGGAACCATGCTGGCCAACGAATGCGCCGTTCGCATAATGCGCCGGCAAGAGTTTTCCGCCATAGAACGCCAGTCCGAGCGAAGCGGTGTGCGGGCCGAGTGCATAGTCGGGCGCGATCGCCTTGGCCACCAGGTCGGGGCGGGGCGGCTTGACACGTTCATCGACATGCTGACCGTAGTAGCTATACGGCCAGCCGTAGAAAGCGCCGTCCTTGACGGAGGTCATGTAGTCGGGAACCAGGTCGCTGCCGATCTCGTCGCGTTCATTGACTGCGGTCCACAGGACTCCGCTTTGCGGCTGCCAGTCCATGCCGTTGGGGTTGCGCAATCCGGAGGCAAACACTCGCGAGGCACCGCTTGCAGGATCGATCTCGAGGATAGCTGCGCGGTTTTCTTCCACACTCATACCCCTCTCCGCGACGTTGCTGTTGGAACCGACCGTCACGAAAAGATGCTTGCCGTCACGGCTGGCGATGATGTTCTTGGTCCAGTGGTGATTGATCGGACCGGCTGGCAGGTCGGCGACCTTTTTTCCGGGTTCCGTAATCTGCGTTTCACCGGTCCTGTATGGAAACCGCATGACGGCGTCGGAATTGGCGACGTAGAGGTCGTTGTCCACCAGAGCCATGCCGAACGGCGAATGCAATCCCTGCAGGAAAATGGTTTTCATTTCCGCAATGCCGTCACCGTCGCTATCCCGCAGCAGCGTTATTCGGTTCGCGCTTGGCGTACCCGCGCCGGCACGTGCCATGACTTTCTTCATGACCCAGCCCTTGACCCCCTTGCGATCGTCCGGCTTGGGTGGAGCGTTCGTTTCGGCAACGAGCACGTCGCCATTGGGCAGAACGTACAGCCAGCGCGGGTGGTCGAGATCGTTGGCAAACGCCTGCACCGCCAACCCGGCTGCGGGCGACGGCTTCGCACCTGCCGGCCAGCCTCTGGCTGTGGCGACATGCATGGTGGGCAAGAGCGTATGGTGCGGCGCCGGTAGCGTTGGATGGGGACCCATTCCGGCCTGCACCGGCAATGTTGCCGTATCGCCGCAGCCGCCTGCGCTCAACAACAATCCTGCAAACAGCAAAGAAACGGCAAGGGTGGTCACGCGCATGGGAAGTCTCCAGTCGAATTCGGAGGGCGATGTCCAAGGGTCGCGCCATCGCCTGGATGCGGCGCAACGCTGATCGCACTTGAGTCATTGACCGGGGCAACTACCCATAAGTTCGTGGTTCGAGGCCATGCGCCTGCGCAGCGACGGCACGCGCTAAAATTGCGCCATCTTGATCGCAGACCTGCAGTACTTCTTCGCCGATGACGGCCCGCTTGCCGGCACCATCCCTGGCTACCGCCTGCGACCCCAGCAGGTGGAAATGGCTTCAGCGGTTGGTGAAGCCATCGAAACCAACGGAGTCTTGATCGCCGAGGCCGGGACCGGAACTGGCAAGACATTCGCCTACCTGGTTCCCGCGCTGTCCAAAGGCGGCAAGGTCATCATCTCCACAGGCACGAAGACATTGCAGGACCAGCTGTTCAACCGGGATATTCCCATGGTGCGCAACGCGCTGCAGGCCCCGGTGACGGTGGCTCTGCTCAAGGGGCGCGCAAACTATGTCTGCCACTATCATCTGGAACGCGCAAAGAACGATGGCCGCTTTCTGAATCGCGACGACGTGGTTTATCTGGCGCGCATCGAATCCTATGCCAAGACCAGCAAGACCGGAGACCGCAGCGGACTGGGCGAGGTGCCGGAAGATGCGACGGTATGGCCGCAAGTGACATCGACACGCGAGAACTGTCTTGGCGGCGATTGTCCGAACTACAAGGATTGCTTCGTCATGGAAGCGCGCAAGCAGGCGATGGAAGCCGACGTGGTGGTGGTGAACCATCATCTGTTCTTCGCCGACGTCGTGTTGCGCGACGAAGGCGTTGCTGAACTTCTGCCTGCCTGCAACACAGTGATCTTCGATGAGGCACATCAATTGCCCGAAACTGCCAGCCTGTTCTTCGGCGAGAGCGTATCGAGCAGCCAGCTCATCGAACTTGCGCGCGATACGCGCATCGAGTCCGCGACTTCGGCAAAGGACAATGCCGCGTTGCCCGAGGCGGCGTCAGCGCTGGAGAAATCGGCACGCGACCTGCGCCTGCAGTTGCGTGAAGAAGCCGGCCGGCAACCTTATTCCGCGGCGCAGGGCAACCCGGCTTTCGCGGCGGCGCTGGATACTGCGGTGACACGATTGAACGCGCTGACGGCGATCCTGGAATCGCAGGCCGACCGCTCGGAAGGATTGCAGAACTGCTGGACACGGGGAATGGATTTGCTCGGCGGACTCGCCCGCTGGGAAGAAGAAGACGATCGGGCGTGGGTGCGCTGGATCGAGATCTTCGGCGCTTCGGTGCACCTGAATGCTACCCCGCTGTCGATCGCGGACATCTTCCATCGTCAGATCAGTGGGAATCCTCGGGCATGGATCTTCACTTCCGCGACGCTGTCCGTGCAGGGCGATTTCTCGCACTACCAACGCGAGATGGGGCTGGCGGCCGCGGCAACCGCATTCTGGGAAAGTCCGTTCGACTACGAGCATCAGGCGTTGCTGTATGTTCCCGAAGGCCTGCCGGAACCGAACGCCGAAGGCTATACCCGCAAGGCGGTCGAAGCGGCGCTGCCGGTAATCGAGGCGGCGCAAGGACGCACGTTCTTCCTGTTCACCAGCCTGCGCGCCATGCGCGAAGCGCGCGAACTGATGGAGACAGGCATGAAGAAACTCGGCATGGACTATCCATTGCTCATGCAGGGCGAAGGTTCGCGCACGGAACTGCTGGAGCGCTTTCGCAAACTGGGCAATGCGGTGCTGCTGGGCAGCCAGTCATTCTGGGAAGGTGTGGACGTGCGCGGCGAAGCGCTCTCGCTGGTGATCATCGATCGTTTGCCGTTTGCCCCGCCGGACGACCCGGTTCTCGCGGCGCGAATAGAAATGATCAACGCGGAGGGACGCAATGCTTTCATGGAGTATCAGCTTCCGCGAGCGGTAATTACGTTGAAGCAGGGCGCGGGCCGACTGATCCGCGACGAGAGCGACCGCGGGGTATTGATGATTTGCGATCCGCGGCTCATCACGAAACACTACGGCAAGCGCATCTGGCGCAGTTTGCCGCCGATGCGCCGCACCCGAGAGCAGGCCGACGTGCTGGATTTTTACAAACAGATCGCCGGCGCGGCCGCCTGATTTGTTTAAGTCTTGAATCGCGGGCGGATGAGCCACGCCCAAAGCCCCCACAAGACAACGACCCACAGCAGCACGATCAGGGCTCCCGCGATCCAGTTGCGCGGCTTCGGGCGATGCGCCTCCAGCCAGGCCAGTGCCCTGGCGCGCGCGTCGAGCAGCACCTGTTGGGGCATCAGTTTCAATGTCAGCCAGATGGCGCCCGGGAGCAGGATGACTTCGTCGAGAAACCCGATGACCGGGATGAAATCGGGTATCAGATCGATGGGCGAAAGCGCGTAAGCGACGATGAACACGGCCAGCCATTTGGCATACCACGGCGCGCGCGGATCGCGCGAGGCGAACCAGAGGACGAGAGCTTCGCGCTTGAGAGCCGCGGCCCAGCTTTTTAGCCGTTCGAGCACGCGTCAGGAAACCCGCTCGCCATGCAGATCGTGCGTGTCGGCGCGGGTGATCCGCACACGGACAAGATCACCGGCCTTCGCTCCTGCGGCCTTGAGGACATGCACGGTGCCGTCGATTTCCGGTGCGTCGGCGCTGGAGCGGCCTTCGGCCTTGTCTTGTTCTGCTTCATCCACCAACACGGTCAGTGTCTTTCCGATTTGTCGCTTGAGACGCTGCATGCTGATTTTCTCTTGCACCGCCATGAAGCGCGCGCGGCGTTCCTCGCGAACCTCTGCCGGCAGAGCGTCGGGCAGCGAGTTGGCCGAGGCGCCTTCCACCGGCGAATAGGCAAAACAACCGACGCGATCGAGTTGCGCTTCGTCCAGGAATTCCAGCAGCGTCCGGAATTCGGCTTCGGTCTCACCCGGAAAGCCCGCGATGAACGTACTGCGGATGGTGAGATCGGGGCAGATGGCGCGCCAGGCTCGAATGCGTTCGAGGTTGTTCTGCGCATTGGCAGGGCGCTTCATCAATTTGAGAATGCGCGGGCTGGCGTGCTGGAAGGGAACATCGAGATAGGGCAGCACCTTGCCTTGTGCCATCAACGGCAGGACTTCATCGACGTGAGGGTAGGGGTAGACATAGTGCAACCGCACCCAGACACCGAGTTCGCCAAGCGCTTGCACCAGTTCCGTCATGCGGGTTTTCAACGGCCGGCCGCCCCAGAATCCGGTGCGATATTTGACGTCGACGCCATACGCGCTGGTGTCTTGCGAGATCACCAGCAACTCTTTGACACCTGCCTGCACCAGATTCTCCGCTTCCTTCATGACTTCGCCGATTGGACGGCTAACCAGATCGCCTCGCATCGAGGGAATGATGCAGAAGGTGCAGCGATGATTGCAGCCTTCGGCGATCTTCAGGTACGCGAAGTGTTTCGGAGTGAGCTTTATACCCTGCGGCGGTACCAGGTCCTCGAACGGATCGTGAGGTTTCGGCAGGTGATCATGGACGGCGCGCATGACCTGGTCGGTGGCATGCGGACCCGTGACGGCGAGGACTTGGGGATGTGCCTGCCTGACGACATCTCCTTTGGCGCCAAGACAGCCGGTGACAATGACCTTGCCGTTTTCGGCAAGCGCTTCGCCGATGGCATCGAGCGATTCTTCGACCGCAGCATCGATGAATCCGCATGTGTTGACCACGACCAGATCCGCATCCTGATAACTCGGAGAGATGAGGTAGCCCTCGGCTCGCAGCTGCGTGAGAATTCGCTCCGAATCCACGAGCGCCTTCGGGCAGCCCAGCGAAACGAAACCCACGCGCGGTTGCGCGGTCGGTTTGCTGCGAGGTCTGGTTTTAAGCGCGCTCATGCGCATGCATTCACAGGATGAAAAACGGCGCGGAACCGGCAGTTCCGCGCCGTGCGAGTTCTTGTGCAGGTATCAGGAGGCGGTTTTTTTCTGAGGTTGCTTGAAACCTTCACCCTCGGGCGCCGGGGCATCCGTCTTACCTTCGCCAGCCGCACCGGCGAAATTACTTCCGAACGGAAAGTTGCCGAAAATGGAGCGGGCCTGCTTTTGCAACTGTTGTTGCATGTCGAGGAAGGTGGTCGCGCTTTGTTCAAGGTAACTCGACATCAAACCCTGAATCGTCGGGCCCTGCATTTTCACGAACTGACTCCACGCCTCCGCGTTCAACATCGGATTGTCGCCGAACTTGGGCACGCTTTGCTCCTGCAGCCTGCGCTGAATTTCCACGAAAGTCTGAATGTTCTTGTCCAGATAACTGCCCATCATTCCCTGCATGGCATTGCCATAGAAGCGAATGATCTGCGACAGCATGTCCGAAGAGAACATCGGCGCGCCGGCACTTTCTTCTTCGAGAATGATCTGTAGAAGGATAGCGCGCGTGAGGTCTTCCTCGCTCTTCGCGTCGACTACTTTGAAGACCACCTGATCGAGGACGAGTTGTTTTACATCCGCGAGGGTGATGTAACTGCTGGTTGCTGTGTCATACAAGCGGCGATTTGGATATTTCTTGATCAGGCGAAGTTCTTCAGTCATTTTGTGCAGTCCGGAAAGTTTCCCTGCATTCATCGATATCGACGACACGGCAAGTCTGTCGCAGCGCGCGAGACCGGCATTATAACCATATGAAAATTAGGTTTTACTATAGTTTATGCGTTGCGAAATAAAATTTGACAGCAAAATTCTCTGCGCCTAATATTCGTCTTGTGCAATGCAGCAGATGTTCTTTTATGTATCTGACTGTTAACCATTTAGTTTATATAAAAGAGGAGATTACACCATGAACCAAGCAGCCGAGAAATTTGCCGCGCTGAACAAGAAACAGTTGGAGACTGCCGTCCAGGCGTTTCAGATCGGATTCAATGCCTGGGAAATGCTGATCAGCCTTAATTTGGAGGCGTCCCGTTCCCTCCTGCAGGAGGGCGTCGCCAGTGCCCGGGCTCTCACGTCCGTGCGCGATGTGGCCGGATTTTCTTCCTGGGGTGCGGGTCAGTTTCGGGCGGGGGTAGATAAGCTCTCGGGTTACTCCAGGAATATCTACGAAATCGGCGGACAAGCTTCAGGCCAACTGGGCACGATTCTGGAACAGAGTTTGCTTAATACTACGCAAGAAGTCGTGGAACTGGTCGATGAAGTGTTGAAATCCTCATCGATTCCGCAACCGGAAGCCACGGCAGCAGCTGCAAAGGCAGCGATGGCGAATGCTAAATCGGTGATTGAGGGAATTTCGAAGGCCGTCAGACAGACGGCTGGATACGCGGATGCCAATGTCAGGGCGGCCGCCGCGGCGACGGCAGAGGCCGTCAAGAGTACCGCGAAGTAACGGATTGCAAGGCTCCTCCCCCTTTATCTAAAGGTTTTCCTTTGGTAAAGGTTCAAACCCCGGTGTATTCCACCGGGGTTTTTTTTTGCCCGGAATCGGTGCATAAAAGGTCAATCGCTGACAGGAATGGGCACCCCCAGGAGCGCCCTATCGTGTCTACGTGACTGGCGGAGAAGGGGTTTCGAGGTTCCGGTCACGACACTCTGATGCTATTTACGGCTCCTAAGACATATGCTGGCCGCCATTGATGGAGATGTTGGCGCCTGTGACAAAAGCAGCCTCATCTGACGCAAGGTAAATAATCAGACCGGCCACTTCTGCCGGCAACCCCAGCCTGTTCAGGGGAATCTGCGGCAGGATTTTCGAATCCAGGATGTCTTGGGGAATCGCGGTCACCATCTTGGTGCCGATATATCCTGGTGAAATGGTGTTGACCGTAACGCCTTTGCGCGCGACCTCATACGCAAGCGCCTTGGTGAACCCGTGCATACCGGCTTTGGCAGCCGAATAGTTGGTTTGCCCGAACGCACCTTTCTGTCCATTGACCGAAGATACATTGATGATGCGTCCCCAATTGCGTTCGACCATGCCATCCAGCACCTGCTTGCTCATATTGAATACGCTGTCCAGATTGGTGCTGATGACGGCATCCCAGTCGGACTTGGTCATTTTCTTGAACGTCATGTCACGCGTAATGCCGGCGTTGTTCACCAGCACATCGATCGGACCGACTTCGGCCTGTACTTGCTTGACGCACTTCGCGCACGAATCGAAGTCGGCGACATCGGCCGCGTAAGCATGGAAATTGTAGCCGCGCTTCTTCATCGCTCCCTGCCAATCGCTTGCCGTTTTGTTTCCCGGTGAATAGGTGGTGACGACCACATAGCCCTGGTCGGCCATCTTGGTGCAGATGGATTCACCCAGACCGCCCATGCCTCCGGTTACCAGCACGTTTCTTTTTGCCATGACCGTCTCCTCCTCGAAATGTTTTTATTTTCCCGTCAATATCGCTTGCCGATTTCTCCTTGACATACCTGCCCGGCGCGGATTCGATGACGGGATACTGCGGATTTCCAAGTTTCGCCGCGGGAGGTTTTCTCGCGCCTGCCTGGTGGCTTAGCCAGGAAGCCCAGTGCCTCCACCAACTGCCGGCTTGCTGCTCTGCGTCAGCGAACCATGCATCTGCATCCGCACCCGCCGAAGAACTTAGCCAGTAGTGCCTTCGATTCTGCCAGGCCGGATTCACTATCCCCGCGACATGACCGCTCGCGCCAAGCACGAATTCGGTGCGTCCCCCCAGCAATCCCATGCTCGCGTACGCCGATTTCCACGGCACGATGTGGTCTTCGCGCGTGGCGACAATGTATGCCGGTACGGTGATAGCACCGAGGTCAAGCGGAACTCCGAACGCTTCGAGTGTACCGGGATTTTTCAGATTGTTCTCAAGGTACATGTTCCGCAGATAATAGACGTAGAGGCGGCCTGGCAGATTACTGCCGTCGGCGTTCCAGAAGAGCAGGTCGAAGGCGCGAGGCAATTTGCCCTTGAGATAGTTGTTGACGAAGAAATGCCAGATCAGGTCGTTTGCGCGCAGCGTGGCGAACGTGGCTGCGAGCTTGGTGCCGGGCATTGACCCCGGCGTGCGGAATTCCTGCTCGCTGCGCTCGACAAATTCGCGGTCGATGTAGACGCTGATGTCCCCGGTTTCGGAAAAATCCAGCATGGTGGCCAGGAGGGTGAGCGTCGCCGCAACATTGTCTTTTCGCGCGGCCAAGACGGCGAGCGCGCAGGAGAGCAGCGTGCCGCCAACGCAAAAACCCAGCGTGTTTACTGTCTCAACGCCGCTGATTGCTTTCACTGTTGACAGCGGTGCCAGCACCCCTTGCTCGACATAGTCGTCCCACCCGAGATTCCCCAGTTGCGGTGGGATATTGCGCCAGGAAACCATGAAGGTGCTGAATCCCTGCTCGACACAGAACCGCACAAAGGAATTCTCCGGCTGCAAATCCAGGATGTAGTATTTATTGATGAATGGCGGAACAATCAGCAACGGAAATTCGTGGACCTCGGCGGTCGCAGGTGCATACTGGATCAACTGCATTACTTCGTTCTCGAAGACTACCGCGCCGGGTGTAACGGCCAGATTGCGGCCGACCTCGAAGGCCTGCTCGTCCGTCATGGAAATCCGTCCCCGGGCCATGTCGCCGGCCAGCAGATTCATGCCTTGCACGAGGCTTTCTCCGCCGGTTTGCGCTGCCAGTTTGATGACTTCCGGATTGGTCGCCGCATAATTATTCGGCGCCATGGCGTCCGCCAACTGGCGCAACTGAAATTGCAGCCGGCGCTTGGCCCGTGGTTCGAGATTTGCGAGCTCTCCGAGCTGAACAAGGTAGCGAGAATTGAGTTGGTAAGCCTCCTGTATGTACCGGAAAAAGGGCAGCTGCCACTCGGGCGCGTCGAAACGCCTGTCGCCGTTGACGGAGGGAGTAGCAGTATTGGCGCTGCCTGGTGCGCTCAATCGGCTCCAAAGCGACAAGTGCTCGCGATAAAACGTCTCCTCGAGCGCACGCAAAGATTCGAGTTGCCGCTTATCTGTGGTGGCAAAGACACGCAGAAGTCCCGCGATGTCGCCAGTGCCGGGAGACGGCAGGCTGCGAAGGAAATTCTCGAGCATGCTCGCATGGGTACCGGCAATTTCTCGAAGATGGTCGCCAGGTAATTTGGCTGGAAAGATCACTTGTCGAAGAGGTCAACGGACGTTGACCGATGAAGTAGCAGTTGAAATTCTTGACTGCCCGCCCAGGAGAGTCAAGCGCGTTTCCGTGGAGCCGCTCTTCAGCCCTCGATCCAGATCACCGCCGCCATTCTGCCGGAGACCTTGTCACGCCGATGGGAAAAGAAACGCACCGGATCGGAGTAGGTGCATTGTCCACCTCCGTACACATCCGTGAGTCCGAGTTTGGCGAGCCGTTGCCGGGCGAGCTGAAATAAGTCGGCTCGCCATTTGCCCGCGCCGTGAGCCTGAAACGCAACGCCGGCGGCCGAATCGAGCGAGACGAACGCGTTGCGCACGTCATCTCCGACTTCGAATTTCGAAGGCCCGATGGCGGGGCCGAGATAGGCGAGCAGATTCCGCGCCGGCGTGGCAAGCGCCTGCACCGTGTTTTCAATGATGCCCGCGGCAAGACCCCTCCAGCCCGCATGAGCCGCGGCGATCCTGCTGCCGGTGCGGTCAGTAATCAGGATCGGCAGGCAATCCGCGACCATCACGACGCAGACGCACCCCGGCCTGATCGCGATTGATGCGTCCGCTTCAACGGGATGAGTGAGCGTTTCTGCATTCACGACTTGGATGCCGTGCATTTGGCGCAGCCATTTGGGCTCGGCGGGTAACAATGCTTTCAGCAAGCGACGGTTGACATGGACGCTGGCAGGATTGTCCCCAACACTCTCGCCAAGGTTCATACTGGAGTAAGAACCGGTGCTGGTGCCGCCGCTGCGCGTGGTGATTAGCGCACGAACGTGTGCCGGTGCCGGCCAGACAGGAACGATCCAGTCGTCAGGCGGCTGGCTTGTCATTTCTCAAGGACGCGAGCAGGGCGGTAATATCCGCAGGCAACGCGGATTCCCACGAGAGAATTTCGCCGCTAGCGGGATGGACCAACGCCAGTCGCGCCGCGTGCAATGCTTGTCTGGGAAAAGCCAAAGCAGCTTGCGGCAATGCTGGCTTGCGTCGGCTGGCACCGTAAACCGGATCGCCGATCAACGGATGGCCGATCGAACTCAGGTGCACC
>Ga0068862_100002735_pt1 | contig 15485 bp, 8 predicted proteins | sample KBSSwiS52_FD_66598 | JGI IMG/M metagenome (GOLD analysis project Ga0068862, IMG submission 66598) | Switchgrass rhizosphere microbial communities from Kellogg Biological Station, Michigan, USA - KBS Switchgrass S5-2 | ecosystem: Host-associated > Plants > Roots > Rhizosphere > Soil ... | reverse complement strand
CGCCGGCGCGGTGGCGGTGCGCGAGGACGTCAACCTCGAGCCCGGCTTCTGGGGGCAGATGCCCGGCAACGAGGCGCTGATCGTGCGCCGCGCGCTGATCTCCAGCGCCAACATGGCCTGCTTCGGCAGCTTGCACGGCTTTGCCATGGGCCAGGCGAGCGGCAATCACTGGGGCGAGGCGGTGACGCTGCTCGCCACGACCAGCCAGACGCCGTTCTTCTTCAATTTCCATCAGGGCGACCTGGGCAACTTCACCGTGATCGGCCCCTCCGGCTCGGGCAAGACGGTGGTGATGAACTTCCTCGCCGCGCAGGCGCAGAAGTTCGATCCGCGCACGATCCTGTTCGACAAGGATCGCGGCGCCGAAGTGTTCGTGCGCGGGATCGGCGGCACTTACAGCCGCATCGCCGCCGGGCACCCCACCGGTTTCAACCCGCTGGCGCTGCCCGACACGGCGGTGAACCGCGCCTTCCTGCGCGACTGGCTGGGCGTGCTGCTGGACGCCAAGGGACCCGAAGAGCTGGCGACGATCGCCGGCGCGGTCGACGCGGCCTACCACAACGACCCCGCGCTGCGCCGCTTGTCCCACTTCCGCGAACTGCTCGCCGGCTCCCGCCGCCCCGAGCCGGGCGACCTCGCGTCTCGCCTGGATGCCTGGATTGCCAATGGCCCCAATGGCGGCGGCGAGCATGGCTGGCTGTTCGACAATGCGATCGACCGGCTCGACATGTCCGCGCGCAAGCTCGGCTTCGACATGACGGCGCTGCTGGAAAGCCCGCGGCTGCGCACGCCGACGATGATGTACTTGTTCCACCGCATCGAGGAACGGCTCGACGGCGAGCCGACGATGATCCTGATCGACGAGGGTTGGAAGGCGCTCGACGACGAGGTCTTCGCCGCGCGCATCCGCGACTGGCTCAAGACCTTGCGCAAGCGCAACGCGCTGGTCGGCTTCGCCACGCAATCGGCGCGCGACGCGCTCGACAGCCGCATCGCCACTGCGCTGGTCGAGCAGACCGCGACGATGCTGTTCATGCCCAACGCCCGCGCCCGGGCGGAGGACTACTGCGACGGTTTCGGCCTCACCGCGCACGAACTCGACGTCATTCGCACGCTGCCGGCGCACTCGCGCTGCTTCCTGATCCGCCAGTCGGACGCCTCGGTGGTGGTGCGGCTCGACTTGTCGGGCATGCCCGAAGTGCTGACGGTCCTCTCCGGGCGCGAGAGCACGGTGCGCAAGCTCGATGGCTTGCGCGAACGCTACGGCGATGCGCCCGAGGCGTGGTTCGCGCCGCTCACCGGCATGGAGTGGCCTGGTGGCGACTGGGCGGATGGCGACGAGCCGCCGCTCTGGACCGAGGCGGCGGAGTAAGCGCCATGGGCATGTGCGAACAGCTCACTCAAGCGGCGTCCGGCGGCGTCGCCCCGGCCTTGCGCGCGGTCGACTGCGTGGCGGGCGAGATGACTGGCGCGGCGTTCGGCCGGCTGTTTGGCGCCGGCGGGGCGATGGCACCGGCGCTGATCATCCTGCTGACCCTTTATATTGCCTTCTTCGCCATCTCGCTGCTGACCGGGCGTTCGAGCCTCGGCATCTCGGCATTGACGCCGCGCATGCTGACGCTGGGCCTGGTGCTGACGTTCGCCACCAGCTGGATCGCGTACCAGAGCGTGGTGTGGAACCTCGCGGTCGGCGGTCCGGACTGGATCGCGAGCATGCTGATGGGCGCCAAGGGCTCGGCCACCGAGCTGTTCGGCAACCGCATCGACATCGTGTTCAACATCATCGCCGAGCGCGCGGGAGGCTCCACGCCGGTGCAGGCCGCGGCGGGCGCGCAGGCGACGGCCGCGAGCGGAGGTCAGTCGGGCCAGGGGCTGTTCTCGCCGGAGAGCGTGCTGTGGCTGGGCGCGCTGTTGCTGCTGCTCGGCACCGTGGGCGTGCTGTTGACGGCGCGGATCGCGCTGGCCGTGCTGATGGCGTTGGGACCGATCTTCGTCGTCATGGCGCTGTTTTCCGGTACGCGGGGGCTGACCGCCGGTTGGCTGCGCGGGGTGGTGCTGACCGCGCTGACGCCGCTGTTCGTGGTGCTCGCCGGCAGCATCACGCTGGAGCTCCTGGTGCCGATCGTGCGCACCCTGACAATGGACCTCAACGAGATCGACGGCCGCGCCGCGATGGCGCTGTTCGTGGTCGCCGCGGTGCACATGGCGCTGATGGTGATGGTGCTCAAGGTCGCCGGCACGATGGTCTCGGGTTGGCAGGTCTTCGGCCTCGCGAGCGGCAAGGCGGCGATCCGCGACGGCGCCCAGCCGACCACGGGCATGCCCGCGCCGTTCACGTATGGCGCAGCGGCCGAACCAGGGCTTGCCGGTGGCAGCCGCCGCAGTGCTTTGGCCGCCGCGATCGGCGCGCAGCCGCTCGAAGTCACTCGCTCCGGCGACGGCCTTGCCCGCTCGGGCGAGCGCCGTGCTGCGATCACCCATGTCAGCGGCGGCGGCCTTGCGCCGATCGCTCCGGACGGCGTCTCGCGCGCCCGGGGCATCGGCAGCCGCTTCCGCTCCGCCTCGAACGACACGGGACGACGCATGACGTCCATCCCGTCCAAGGAGATGATCCGATGAACCGCGGCTTCCTGCTCGCCGCCGCTGCTGCCGGAGCGCTCATCGCGCAAGGCCCGGCGCGCGCCGACGAGCGTATCCAGACGCACCCTTACGCCGGCAACGAAGTGGTGCGGATTGATGGACGCACCGGCGTTCAGGCGACCATCCAGTTCGCCGAGGGCGAGGCGATCGAGAACGTCGCCATCGGCGACTCGCAGACCTGGCAGGTCACGCCCAACAAGCGCGCCGACCTGCTGTTCGTGAAGCCCGTCACCGCCGGCGCGCGCACCAACATGACGGTGGTGACCGACCGGCGCACCTACTTCTTCGATCTCGTGGCCTCGCCCCGGGCCAAGCCGATCTACCTGCTGCGCTTCACCTACAAGGAGGAGCCGAAGAAGGAGGCGGCACCGGCCGCTGCCGCGCTCGCCGCGTTGAGCCCTGCCGAGCAAGCGGTCGTCGCCGGTGCGCCCGATGCGCTGCCGGCCGACCCGGCGATGCTCAACTTCGCCTGGAACCCCAAGGGCGACGCCCGGGTGCTGCCCGCGCGGGTCTACGACGACGGCAACGCCACTTACCTGCTGTGGAGCGAGAAGAGCCAGGTGCCCGCGATCCTGACGCTCAACGAGAGGGGCGAGGAAGGGCCGATCAACTACGCCGTGCGCGGTCGCACGATCGTGATCGACGAAGTGCCCCGCGTGCTCCTGCTGCGCTCGGGCAAGGCGAGCGCCACGCTGGTCAACGCGCGGCCCACCGCAGTGGCGATCGTCCCGGCAAGCGCACCGGCAGGCGCACCGGCCGATTCTGCTGCCGCTCCGGCCCGCGTCGCACCCGCCTCGGTCGCCGCCGCCACCCCCATGCCCGCTCGGGAGAACTGATCGATGGCCCCCAACTCCGCCTTGCGCGAACGCCTCGCCCCCGCCGACGCCGCCGATCCGCGCGAGCAGACGGGCGCCGAGGTCATCGACCTTGCCACCCGGCAGGTCTTGCCCGCCGTCAGCCAGCGCAAGCGCGGCGACGGGCTGGGCCTTGCCGCCGGGATCGCCGTCGTGGCTGGGCTCGGCGCGCTGACCTTGTGGGCGATGGATTCGGGCCGCCGGACTTCCGAGCAGCCCGCCGGCACCGCTGCCGTCGCGCCTGCGCCGATGCCGGTCGTGCCGCCTGCGGCGATCACTCCGGTGCCGGCCGCGGGGGTCGCTCCGGCGCCTCAGCCCGCACCCGGCCCGCAGCCGGTGCTCGCGCTCAATCCGGCAACCAACCCGCAGGCGAGCGTCAATCCCTACGCCAGCCCCACGGTGGTCTTCGACGTCGGCGCCGCCACGGCGCCCGCGCTGGCTCCTGGCGGCAAGCCCGAGTTCAAGGCCGGCAATGCCAACGAGGACTTCGCCGCGCGTCTGGGCGGGCTCGGTGGCTCCTCGGCCGAAGCCTCGCGCAGCTTCGATCCGGCGACGACGGTCACGCAAGGCACGCTGATCCCGGCCGTGCTGGAGACCGCGATCGACACCGACGTGCCCGGCTTCGTGCGCGCGATCGTCAGCACCGACGTGCGCAGCTTCGATGGCAGGACCGTGCTGGTGCCGCGCTCCTCGCGCCTGATCGGCCAGTACAAGAGCGGCCTCACCGCCGGCCAGAAGCGCGCCTACGTGATCTGGACAAGGCTGATCCGCCCCGATGGCGTTTCGGTCGATCTTGGGTCCCCCGCGATCGCGTTCGGCGGCGAGACGGGGCTGGAAGGCAAGGTCAACAGCCACTTCTTTGAGCGCTTCGGCTCGGCGATGCTGCTTTCGGTCGTTGGCGGGCTGACGAACCTGGTCGGCAGCGGTTCCTCGGTGGTGGTCGGCGGCGGCCAGTCGGCGGCGGCGACGGCGGTGCAGCAGGGCGGGCAGGTCGGCCCGACGATCCGCGTCCGCCAGGGCGAGCCGATCCGCGTGTTCACCGCGAAGGATCTCGATTTCTCGAAGGTGAAGTAAGCATGGCGGACGTGCACTCGCTGCCGGGTCGGGCCGAACCGGCGCCCGCAGCCTCGCGCAGCGTCTACCTCGACGCCTACCTCGCGCCCTTGCGGCCCTGGCTCGAGCGCGAGAGCGTGACCGAGATCCTGGTCAACCGCCCGGGCGAGATCTGGGTCGAGGATGCCGACATGGGCGGCATGAGCCGGGTTTCGCTGCCGGCGATGGACAACCAGCTGCTGCAGCGCCTGGCCGAGCAAGTCGCGCGCATCAGCCACCAGGGGATCAACCGCGAGCATCCGCTGCTTTCGGCCACATTGCCGGCGATCGGGGGCCATGAGAACCGGGGCCAGGAAAGCCGAGGGCAAAGTGGTGCGCGCATCCAGCTCGTCGGGCCGCCGGCGACGCGCGGCGACTGGGCAATGGCGATCCGTCGCCACCGCCTCCTCGACTTGCCGCTCGACGCCTACGATCGCGGCCCGCTCCTGCCGTGCGCCGACGCGCCGGCACCCGATCCCTTCGCCGAGCCGATCGCCTACTTGCGCGATGCGATCCGGCGGCGGCGCACGATCCTGATCTCCGGCGGCACCTCGACCGGCAAGACCACCTTCCTCAACGCCATGCTGCGCGAGATTCCCATGCACGAGCGTGTCGTGCTGGTGGAAGATACGCCCGAGCTGCGGCTGCCTGGCGCCAATGGCGTGGGCCTGATTGCGGTGAAGGGAGAGCTGGGCGAAGCAAAAGTCTCCGCCAACGACTTGCTCCAGGCCGCGCTACGCCTGCGCCCCGACCGCATCGTGCTGGGCGAGCTGCGCGGCGGCGAGACGGTGAGCTTTCTGCGCGCGATCAACACCGGCCATCCCGGCTCGTTCTCGACCGTCCACGCCAATACTCCGCGCGGCGCGCTCGAGCAGATCGCGCTGATGAGCATGCAGACCGGCATCGGCCTGACCCGCAGCGAGACCCTGGAGTGCGCCGCATCGGTGATCGACGTGGTCGTCCAGCTCGACCGCGAGGGCGGCAAACGCGGCATCGCCATGATCGCGGAGAGCCGCGAACTGGTGGGTTGAGCGCGGGGCGTGTCGAAGCGAGGTTACGCGCCTGCGCCGATGTGGCAGGGTGGTGCGATGACCATCCGGACCTTGCTATCGTGATCGGGCGCCGCCCGCTGATCACGGGCCTAGCCGCCGCAGCCCTGACGCCGACCGCGGCCACGGCCTCGTTGACACCGCCGGCCGGCGTTCCGCTGGAGACGATCCGGCAGGTGCCAAGCCGCGCCGCCCTGGCCTCGCTCGAGGCGAAGGTGGGCGAGGCCGTGCTGCTGACGGAGGCCGGCCGGCAGGGCTTCTTCGTCCTGCGCGAGGGAGCAGTGCCCGCGTCGGACCCGTTACAGGGCCTCAGTGCGCCCAGCGGACGCCGCGAGTATCACTGGGCCCGCCTCTGGGATGGTACGACGGGTTATCCCGAGTGGTTCGGGGCGCGCTCTGGCGACCCGACGGCGGCCGACGTGAACAAGGGTGCGATCGAAGCGTGCATTGCCTTGTGTCCGGTGACGCAACTTGCCGCTTCGGCGTATTACATGTCCGACACGCTGCGCATCGCCGTCAGCAATCGGACCGTGCGTGGCGCGGTGATGTCGCTGGTGCCGCCGTCCTATCTGGAAGGCTCGCGCATCCTGTGCACCGATCGCAACAAGGACGTGATCCGCGTCGGCGGCAACGATCCGGGCGGCGTCGTCGCGGTCGTTCGTATCGAGGAAGTGACCGCGGCCTGGAGCGTCGACCTGGTCCCGCCGGCCCCCGGCCGCGAAGCTTATGCGCCCGCCGGCTTCCGCGTCGAGCATGTGCTGACCTCGAACCTGGAACGATGCTTCGTTTGGAACCCGATCATCGGCTTCCGCTTCAACCAGGCGATCGACACCCGCGTGATCGACTGGGGCGTGGGCCGATTCCAAAGTTACGGCGGCGGCGACTTCTTCCGCGGGATCTATGTCCAGGGCAGGCCCCGGCGCTTCGCGGGCGGTAACGCCTCGCTCTATCTACAGGACGGCAACGTCAGCACTTCGGCGGAGTTGCGGGCCTCGTTCCGCCAGGCAACCGCCATCTTCGCCGACGCTGACTTCGCCGACCTCTACATCCTTGGGCTTGAGACCTCGCAGATTCCTTTTCCCATCATCCTCGACGGTGCGGGAGGCGATTTCATCGGCGGCCACGGCGATGTGCACATCCGCAACCTGGTGCTCGACCAGATCATTGGTGACGGCATCACCGTGCGCAACACCAACAAGCTCACCAAGATCCAGATCGACGGCGGCTATATCCAGATCGTCGACAGCCAGCAGCGCAACAAGGGTCTCTGGTTCGAGAACGGGGGCGGGCAGATCACCGTGGCCAACCTGCAGATCACCGGGGAGGACATCAGCAAGACCGCGATCGGCATCTATCTCAAGGACCGCCCGAACGTGGCCATTTCCGACACGGTGATCGTCGAGAACATGGCGTTCCCGGTCACGGTCGAGAAGAACTGCGCGCGCCTGTCCCTCGCCTGTACCATCAATGCCGGCATCATGGCGCGAAAGGACCATGCCGCGGTGACGATCGACGCCGCACAGCAATCGTCTCTGCGGCCCAAGGTAACGGGCGACGAAGGTGCCTGGACGGCCGGAATCGAGCTGCTGGGCGCCGCGCACGATCGTGTCGCCATCGAGCCGACCATGGTCGATCCGGCCTCGGTCTCGCCGGGGCGCAAGGTGGTGGTGAACGGCAAGCCGATCGGCGCCAGCGGTTACTACAGCTCGGCCGGCGATCGCAGCCGGGAAGGTACCGGCATCAGCGTCACCGGCATCGTCGGCTGACGCCTCAGGCGTCGGCGACGACTTTGACGTGCCACGCGCAGCCGAGCCACTCGCCCAGCGTGCGCAAGTCCTTGCCGATGGCGTTGCTGTAGAGCGCCTGGAGCGGCTCCTCCAGCGCGAGCACCAGCTCGCCCTCTTCGATCCGGAGTGACGTGCGGGCGAGGGCCTCGTCGGCGCAGCCCGTGAGGCGCCGGCACAGGCGGATGGCGAGGCCCCAGCCGATCGCCTCGCGCAAGTCGCCCGCCGTCGCGAGCCGGGCGAATTCGGGCGGCACTTGCGTCAGCCCGGAGTTGGCGAAGACGGTCATCGCCATCATCGCGCGGCCGCGTGCGTTGAGGCCGAGCCAGCGCTTGCGCAGCGCCCAGCCCATCGCTTGCTCGGCGCGCATGTTCGGTTCCGAGCGCATCGCGGCAAGCGCCAGCATCGTCGAGGCGATGCGCAAGTTGCCGTTGCCCGGCGCGTCGGCGCAGACCGCCTCGGTCCAGCGCGCCACCGCCGCCGCGTGCTCGGCATGGACCAGCGAGGTTGCGACGAAGGCGGAGACGCCCGCCAGCATGGGATCCTGCGCCCGGGTCGCGGGGTCGAGCTGCGCGAACAGCAGCCCCTCGCGCAGTCCCCACGAGGAGAAGACGATGCGCGACGGCCCGATCCGCTCGATAAGCTGGCCCAGCAGCGCCGCCGCATCGGGCAGGCTGGCGAGGCGCGCGGTGGAGATACGCGGGTCGGCGCGCTCGGGCCGGCCCTTCTCGAACTGACGGCACAGCCGCAGCGCCTCGGCCGGCTCGAGCTCGAAGTCGTGCGGATCGTCGAGCGGCCAGGCGATCTCATGCATGGCCTGCAGCGCCAGCGCGCGCCACGAGCCGCCGACGATGTAGAGCGGCAGCCCCGCGCCCGAGTTCCAGCCCGCCCTGGCCAGCCCCTCGCGCACGGTTGCCGCGAACTTCGCGGGACCGGGCGCGCGCAGTTCGGGCAGGCGCAAGCTGCCGTAGGGCAGGGTAATGCCGCCGCGCGGTCCGTCCCCGTCGATCGCGACCAACTCCAGGCTACCCCCGCCCAGATCGCCGACCGTGCCCCGTGCGCCAGGGAAGGCGGCGATCACGCCGGTGGCGCTGGCCCGCGCCTCCTCCTCGCCGGTGAGCAGCCGGGGCGAGAGGCCCAGCGCGCGCACCGCCGCGAGGAACTCTGGCCCGTTGGCGGCATCGCGGCTGGCGGCGGTCGCGACGCATTCCACACGAGTGACGCCGAGCAGATCCAGCATCGCGGCGAAGCGGGCGAGGGCGGAGAGCGCGGTGTCGATCGCCTTGGCCGAGAGCGCGCCCGTCTTGCCCAGGTCCTTGCCCAGCTTGGCGCTCACCTTTTCGTTCAGCAGCACGACCGGCGCGCGCGGCGGGCCGTTGTACACGACCAGCCGAACCGTGTTCGAACCGATATCTATGATGGCGCGCTTCTCGCCCGTCGTCTGGCCGGTGCCGGTCATGATCGTTCAGCGAATCGCTCAGTCCTAGGTTCCGCTGCCCTTATGTCAGAGCGTGCCGCGCCGAAGCGAGAGCTTGGGCACCTCTCTTCCACTGTCGAGAGAGGCGCCTCGTCCCGAAAGCGAGGGATTGGTCATGAAATAGCGGTGCAAGTTGAAGGCGCTCTCGGCCTCGCCGAGCATGCCGACGCGGGTATAGGCGCCGTTCGCCGCGAGCAGCCAGCTCTGTTCGACATCGAGCAGGTTGGCGAGCATCACCTGGCCCAGAACCTGGTCGTGCACGGTCCTGTTGCGGATCGGCACCAGCAGCTCGACCCGCCGGTCGAGGTTGCGGCTCATGCCATCGGCCGAAGTGATGAACACGCGCGCGCGGCGGCTGGGCAGCTCGTGGCCGTTGGCGAAGGCCCAGATGCGCCCGTGTTCGAGGAAGCGGCCGATGATGGACTTGACGGTGATCGTCTCCGACAATCCCTCGACGCCCGGGCGCAGGCAGCAGATGCCGCGAATGACCAGGATGATCCGTACCCCCGCCTGGCTGGCGGCATAAAGCCGGTCGATCAGCTGGCTGTCGGTCAGCGAATTGAGCTTGGCCCAGATCGCGGCGGGCTTGCCGCCTTGGGCATTGGCGATCTCGGCGTCGATCCGCTCGTAGAGCTTCGGGCGCAGGCTGACCGGCGAGATCGAGAGCAGCTCGGTCTGAGGCTCGACGTAGCCGGTGATGAAGTTGAACAGGCGCACCACGTCGCGCCCGACCTTCGGATCGGCGGTGAAGTAGGACAAGTCGGTGTAGATGCGCGCGGTCACCGGGTGGTAGTTGCCGGTGCCGAAGTGGCAGTAGGTGCGATAACCCTCGCCCTCGCGCCGCACCACCATCGAGACCTTGGCGTGGGTCTTCCAGTCGACGAAGCCATAGATCACCTGGACGCCCGCTCGTTCGAGCTGGCTGGCCCACAGCAGGTTCTGCTCCTCGTCGAAGCGAGCCTTGAGTTCGACCACCGCGGTCACCGACTTGCCCTGCTCGGCCGCGGCGATCAGCGCGTTGATGATCGCGGACTGCTTGCCGGCGCGGTAGAGCGTCTGCTTGATCGCGATCACGTCGGGATCGCGGGCCGCCTGCCTGAGGAAGTCGATGACGACCTCGAAGCTTTCGTAGGGGTGCTGGACGACGATGTCCTTCTCGCGGATCGCCGCGAAGCAGTCGCCATCGTGCTCCAGGATGCGCTCGGGATAGCGCGGCGCGTAAGGCTCGAACTTCAGCTCGGGCCGGTCGACATCGGCGATCGCGGCGAGGCCGGCGACGCCGATCAGGCCGCCGGTCTTGATCACCAGCGCGTGGTCGAGGCCCAATTGCGCGCGCAGCAGGTCCTCGGCCGCGGGATCGAACCTGCCCTGGAGTTGCAGGACGATGACCATGCCGCGCCGCCGCCGCTGGATCGCGGTGCGGAACACGCGGACCAGGTCCTCGGCATCCTCCTCGATCTCGATGTCGCTGTCGCGCAGGACGCGGAACACGCCGTGGCCGTTGAGCTTGAAGCCGGGGAACACTTCGTGCGCCTGGCGGCAGATCAGGTCCTCGATCGAGATGAAGGTTGCCTGCTCGCCGGGGATCCGCACGAAGCGCGGCAGCGCCTGCGGGATCAGGATCATCTCCATCACCTTGGCGCTGTCGGCCAGGCGGGTGAGCGAGAACAGGATGCCGACGCCGGTGTTGGCCACGAAGGGGAAAGGGTGGGCCGGGTCGATCGCCTGCGGGGTGAGGACCGGCATGACCTGTTCCAGGAAGTAGTCGCGCAGCCAATGCTCGCCGTCGAGGGTCAGCTTCTCCTCGCCGACGACGGCGATGCCGCACTCGTTCAGCCGCTCCTTGAGGTCGCCCCAGATGCGCTGTTGCGAGTGCTCCAGCTTGAGCACTTCCTCATGGATCGCGGCGAGCTGCTGGGTCGGGGTGAGCCCGTCGATCGAGATCTCCTCGATCTGCCGGCGCACCTGCCCGGCGAGGCCAGCCACGCGCACCGTCAGGAATTCGTCCAGGTTGCTGCCCGAGATCGACAGGAACCGCAGCCGCTCGAGCAGCGGATAACGCGGGTTCTCGGCCTCCGCGAGCACCCGCTCGTTGAACGCCAGCCAACTCAGCTCGCGATTGAAGTACCGCGCCGGCGAAGGCGCGGACTCCGCCTCGCCCGAAACATCGGCAACCAGCGGCTTGAGTTCATGGCTATCGAGCATGGTTTCCTTCGCGTCGATTCCGACATGCCGGGCGGAAGTGACACAATTGCGGCAAGCGGCGCGAAGGTCAAAAACTTAGACGGGGGTATGTTCCGCAGAGCTAAAAGATCGGCGTGATTCGACGCAGCCTGCCCGTGGTGCCGTCGGTGATGAAATACAGGGAGCCGCCCGGGCCTTGGGCGATGTCGCGGATGCGGTCGCCCAAGTCTATGCGCTGCACTTCCTGCGCGTTGTCGCCCGAGGTCACCACTCGCACGATGCCCTTGGATTGCAGGCCGGTGAGTAGAAGGCTGCCGCGCCAGTCGCCGAACTCGTCGCCATTGTAATAGATCATTCCGGCCGGAGCGATCACGGGGGTCCAGCTGATCACCGGCGCGAAGTAACCGTCTCCCGGTGCGTGGTCCGGGATCGGCGAGCCATCATAGTTGTCGCCGTTGGAAACTGCCGGCCATCCGTAGTTCTTGCCTGGCAGAATGATGTTGAGTTCGTCGCCACCCTTGGGGCCCATTTCCGACGACCACAGCCGCGTATCTGGTGTGAATACCAGCCCGTACGGGTTGCGATGTCCGATAGTCCAGATCTCCGGCCGCGCACCGGCGGTCGAGGAGTAAGGATTGTCGGTCGGAACGTTACCGTCGGCGAACAGGCGGATCATCTTCCCGATGTTGTTGTCGGTCCGGAACAGGAAGTCCTTGTCGAGTTCCTGGCGATCGCCCGAGGATAAGATGAGGTACTTGTTGTCGAACGTATAGACGACGCGCCCGCCGAATTCCCCGGACCCGTTGAGTGCCACGATGGTCGGGACCTGGCGGAAGATCTCCTTCACGTCCTGCAATTGAGCGCCGCTTGCACTTTCCACCAGGCGCGCGCGGGCAACCGTCAAACGTTCGGGAAAGACGCTGGGGTCCTCCTTGCCCCGGCCCACCCGAGGAGCGGATAAGTCCCTTACGATGTAGGAGAACACGATGACGCGCGATGTCGCGAAATCGGGTGAAAGTACGACATCGAGGAGGCCGATGCTGTCGGGCAGGTTGGCTACTGCTGTCTTTGTTCCATCGGCCGCGACAATATAAAGCCCTCCGGGACTGTCTTCGTCGTCACCAGGAAACGCCCATCCGGCATGATCTTGAGCGCCCACGGGCTGGTGAAAGTTGCGATGTCTTGCGACTGAGTTACGCCGGTGACCGGCTTGGGTGCTGGCGTTGGGGTCGGTGTAGGTGTCGGCGATGGGCTTGGAGTGGGCGCCACTGTCGCACTGGGTGTCGGCGTCGCAGTCCCTGAATCGCCACCGCCACAGCTTACGCAGGCCAGCGAAATCGCCAGCGTGAGTGCAATCTTAGATACCTGCATGAGTCCCCCGACTGAATGAGTGGGGTGTACATGGGGCGAGCGTCAGCGAAAGTGAAAAAAGGGCAGCTCATCGCATTTCCTGCTGAAAAAATGACTTTTCAAGATGACGACGAAGGCGAAGCGCGGCCGCGCGAGGAGAGGGTCGGCTCAGCACATGCCGGTCGATGCCCGTTGGCGTTGGCGGTTAGCGGATGCATCGTTCTGGTCTTGCAGCTGGTCCACCCGATCCGGATGCCATCTATCCCCACATGCCCGTTGCAGTGCAGCAAGGTTTGCCGCACTCTCTGCGGCGATGATCAAAGCTGCATTGCATCACCTCACCCGCTATCGATACTCCCGGCGCATCCGGCTTGGGCCGCAGGTGATTCGGTTGCGACCCGCGCCGCATAGTCGCACGGCGGTGCCGAACTATTCGCTCAAGATCAGTCCGCCCGAGCACTTCCTGAACTGGCAGCAGGACCCGCACGGCAACTGGCTGGCGCGCGTGGTGTTTCCCGATCCGGTCGATCACTTCTCGATCGAGGTGGACCTGCTGGCCGAGCTGGCGGTGATCAACCCGTTCGACTTCTTCGTCGAACCCGATGCCGAGGAATATCCCTTCGCCTACTCGGACACGCTCAAGTCCGATCTCTCGGCTTACTTCGACATCGAGGCGCAAGGCCCGCTGTTCGAGGCACTGGTCGCCGAGCATGCCGGCTACACCGGACGCACGGTCGACTTCCTGGTCGACATCAATAGCCGCCTGCAGCAGCGCATAGGCTACGTGATCCGCATGGAATCCGGCGTGATGACGCCCGAGGAGACGCTGGGGCAGGGCATCGGCTCGTGCCGCGATTCGGCCTGGCTGCTGGTGCAGCTGCTGCGCCGGCTGGGCTTTGCCGCGCGGTTCGTCTCGGGTTATTCGATCCAGCTCGTCGCCGATGTGACGCCCAAGGTCGGGCCGACCGGCGTGAGCCAGGACGTGACCGATCTGCACGCCTGGGCCGAGGCCTATGTGCCCGGCGCCGGCTGGATCGCGCTCGACGCGACGTCGGGCATGTTCGCGGGCGAGGGGCACATTCCGCTCTGCGCGACGCCGCACTATCGCTCCGCCACGCCGATCGAGGGATTGGCCGAGCCGGCCGAAGTCGACTTCCACTTCGAGATGGACGTCAGCCGCATCGCCGAGGCGGTGCGCATCACCAAGCCGTTCACCGAGGACCGCTGGGCCGCGCTGCTGGCGCTGGGCGACAAGGTCGATGCCGATCTCGTCGCGGGCGAGGTCAACCTGACGATGGGCGGCGAGCCGACCTTCATCGCCGACAGCGACTTCGAGGCGCCGGAGTGGAACGGCGCCGCCGTCGGTCCGACCAAGGCGGCTTATGCGGACGAGCTGATCCGCCTGCTGCGCGACAAGTTCGCGCCGGGCTCGCTGCTCCACCATGGGCAGGGCAAGTGGTATCCGGGCGAGAGCCTGCCGCGCTGGGGTTATTCGCTCTACTGGCGCAAGGACGGCGTGCCGATCTGGAGCGATGCCGGCCTGATCGCGGCCGAGCAGCCGATGGCCAAGGGCGCCGAGGCCGAACCGGCGCCGACCATCGATCCCGATGTCGCGGGCGAGATCCTGCGGGCGGCCGCGCAGAACCTGGGCGTCGAGCCGGAGTTCGTGCAGCCGGTGTTCGAGGACGCGAGCGAGTGGGCGGACAAGGAGGAGGACCTCCCGGTCAACGTCACGCCGCTGGAACCGCACATCGAGGACGAGGAGCTGGCGCGCCGCTTCAAGCGCACATACCGGCGCGGCTTCGACAAGCCGGTCGGTTTCGCGCTGCCGGTTCAGCGCTGGAACGCCGAGGTCGCGCAGACTCCGCGCTGGAGAAGCGAGCTGTGGACGGTGCGCAAGGGTTCGCTCACCGCGGTGCCGGGTGACAGTGCCATCGGCTATCGCCTGCCGCTGGGCTCGCTCCCTTACGTGCCGCCCGCCGACTATCCCTACATCCATCCGCGCGACACCGCCGAGCCGCGCGAGCCGCTGGTCGATTTCCGCGAACAGGTGATCGAACGCGGCGAGCAGCTGCGCGAGGCGGCTGCGCCCAGGACGGCGCCCGAGCAGCGCTCCGAGCGGGTCGCGATGCCCGAGGGCAATGCGCAGGAGATCGTCGAGCAGCAGCTGATCGAAGGCGCGGTGCGCACGGCGATGACGATCGAGCCGCGCGGCGATTTCCTCGCCGTGTTCATCCCGCCGACCGAGCGGCTGGAAGACTACCTCGAACTGGTAGCTTCGGTGGAGGTGGTCGCGAAGGAGCGCGGCATCCCGGTGCGGATCGAGGGCTATCCGCCGCCGCCCGATCCGCGCATCCAGGTGCTCAAGGTCACGCCCGATCCCGGCGTGATCGAGGTGAACATCCACCCCAGCGCGTCGTGGCGCGAGACGGTGGAGATCACCGAGACGCTTTACGATTGCGCGCGCGAGATCGGGCTCACCGCCGACAAGTTCATGGTCGACGGGCGCTCGATCGGCACCGGCGGGGGCAACCACATCGTGCTCGGCGGGCCGAGCCTGCTGGAGAGCCCGTTCATCCGCCGGCCGGACCTGCTCAAGAGCTTCGTGATCTACTGGCAGCGCCATCCCTCGCTCAGCTACTTGTTTTCCGGCCTGTTCATCGGCCCGACCAGCCAGAGCCCGCGCATCGACGAGGCGCGGCACGACAGCCTCTACGAGCTGGAGATCGCGCTGGCGCAAGTCGGCGGTCCCGATCAGCCGCAACCCGCGCCCTGGATGGTCGATCGCCTGTTCCGCAACTTGCTCACCGACCTTACCGGCAACACGCACCGCACCGAGATCTGCATCGACAAGATGTTCTCGCCCGACGGTCCGACGGGCCGTCTGGGCCTGGTCGAGTTCCGCGGCTTCGAGATGCCGCCGGACGCCAAGATGTCGCTCGCCCAGCAACTGCTGCTGCGCGCGTTGACGGCGTGGTTCTGGAACGAACCGCTTGGTGGCCCGTTGGTCCGCTGGGGCACGCAGCTCCACGACCGCTTCATGCTGGGCCACTTC
>Ga0068862_100002724_pt1 | contig 15511 bp, 15 predicted proteins | sample KBSSwiS52_FD_66598 | JGI IMG/M metagenome (GOLD analysis project Ga0068862, IMG submission 66598) | Switchgrass rhizosphere microbial communities from Kellogg Biological Station, Michigan, USA - KBS Switchgrass S5-2 | ecosystem: Host-associated > Plants > Roots > Rhizosphere > Soil ... | reverse complement strand
CGCGCGCCGAAGGCATGCGTGATGCAGTTGTGCGCCTTCAGCTCCGCCGCGCTCTTCGGCACGCCGCTGCGCCGCAGGTACGACGGCGCGGCGCACAGCACGGAGTGGCAGGTGGCGAGGCGGCGCGCGACGAAACTGTCGTCGAGCGCGTTGGTGATGCGCACCGCGAGATCGATGCGCTCGTCGACCAGATGGACCGCGCGGTCGACCACGAACAGCTCGACCTCCACGCTCGGCCAGCGCTGCTGGAACGCGATGATCGCCGCGGTGAGCTGGGCCTGGGCGAACGACAGGCTCGTGGTGATGCGCAGCTTGCCCACCGGCTCGCTGCGGCGCGCGCCGGCGGCGGCCACCACCTCGTCGGCCATTTCGACCATGCGCTGGCAACGCGACAGCGCCTGCTGGCCGGCGTCGCTCAAGCTGACCCGCCGCGTCGTGCGATGCAGCAGCCGCGCGCCGAGCCATTGCTCCAGGCTGGCGATGTAGCGGCTGACCATCGCGCGCGAGAGCTCCAGCCGCTCGCCGGCGCCGGTGAGGCTGCCGCGCTCGGCCACCTCGATGAAGACGCGCATGGCGGTCAGTCGGTCCATGTCATTCGATCGATTCACGCGACAATCTGTCGCCGATTGCGCAGTTTATCGGCACTGAAACGGCCTTTAGAGTCCACGACATCGGAAACCCAAGGAACCCAAGATGTCGATGATTCGCATGCTCGCCCGTCTGGCCGCTCCGGCGCTCGCTCTCGGCGTCGTCGCCGGCCCGGCCGGCGCACAAGCGCCGGAGGCGCCGCTGACGCTGCAGGTCTACAACGCCGGGCCGAACAGCTTTCATGTCAATGCCGTGCTGGTGCAGGGCAAGACCGACGCGCTGCTGCTCGACACCGGGTTCACGCGCGCCGACGCGCTGCGCATCGCCGCGATGGTGCTCGACAGCGGCAAGACGCTGAAGACCATCTACATCAGCCAGGCCGACCCGGACTTCTACTTCGGCATCGAGGTGCTGAAGCAGCACTTCCCTGATGTGAAGGTGCTCGCCACCGAGCCCACGCTGAAGAAGATCCAGGCCACGCTGGCCACCAAGCTGCAGGTGTGGGGCCCGCGCATGGGCGCGAATGCGCCCAAGAACGTGCCGCTGCCCGAGGTGCTGAGCGGCAACACGCTCACGCTCGAAAGCCAGACGCTCGAGATCCGCGGCCTGGACGATGCGCTGCCGCACCGCAGCTACGTGTGGATTCCGTCGATTCGCGCCATCGCCGGCGGCGTCAACGTGTTTGCTGGCTTGCACCTGTGGACGGCTGACACGCAGAGCGCCGCCGAGCGCGCCGCATGGGCGAGCAAGTTGTCGAAGATCGCCGCGCTCAACCCGGCGATCGTGGTCCCCGGGCACTCGCTGCCCGGCCAGAAGCAGGACGCTTCGCAAATCGCCTACAGCCAAGCCTATCTCGCGCGCTTCGAGTCCGACCTCGGCAAGGCGGCCGACAGCACCACGCTGATCGCCGCCATGAAGAAGGCCTACCCCGAAGCCGGCCTCGGCATCGCACTGGACATCGGTGCCAAGGTCAACAAAGGCGAGATGAAGTGGTAAGTTGCCAACCCAAGGAGATCCGGAAATGACACACATCGCCATCATTGGCGCCACCGGGCGCGCCGGCAGCCAACTGCTCGAAGAAGCGCTGCGGCGCGGCCACACCGTGACCGCGATCGCGCGCAACGCGACGGCCAAGCTGTCGCAGCGCGCCGGCGTGACGCCAAAGGACGTGGACTTGCTCGACGCGGCCGCGTTGCAGGCCGCGGTGGCCGGACACGACGCAGTCTTCAGCGCCGCGCGCTTCAGCGTGGCACCGCCTGGCGCGATCATCGAGCCCGTGAAGAAGGCAGGCGTCAAGCGCTTGCTCGTCGTCGGCGGTGCAGCCAGCCTGCATGTCGCACCGGGCAAGCGGCTGCTGGACACGCCGACCTTCCCGGCGGAATACCGCCCGGAGGCGACCGCCGGTGCGGCGTATCTCGATGCGCTGCGCAAGGAACAGCAGCTCGACTGGACCTTCCTGTCGCCGTCGGCCTTGTTCGTCGAAGGGCCGCGCACCGGCAAGTACCGCATCGGCACAGATGACCTTCTGGTCGCTGCGGACGGCAAGAGCTCGATCAGCTTCGCTGATTACGCGATCGCCTACCTCGACGAGCTGGAGCACCCCAAGCACTCGCGCATGCGCTTCACGGTCGGCTATTGACCTGCCGGCGGCGCCCGCTTTCGAGCTCTCGCCGTTGATCCATGGAGGCGCGGTGCCGCATGTCGGACATTTCATGTCCAATCAGCGCATGTCATCCTCCGCTCTCCCCACGATCATCAAGCCGATGCTGGCCAAGGTTGCGGATGCGCTGCCCGTCGAGCCCGGGTTTCTCTTCGAGCCGAAATGGGACGGCTTCCGGGCGATCGTCTTCCGCACTGCCGAGCAGACGCTGCTGCAGAGCCGCGACCTGAAGCCGCTGAACCGCTACTTCCCCGAGCTCGAGCAGGCGCTGCACCACGCGCTGCCGAAAGGCTGCGTGCTCGACGGCGAGATCGTTGTCGCGTCGTCGCGCGGGCTCGACTTCGACGCGCTGCAGCAGCGCATCCACCCGGCGGCGTCGCGCATCGCCAAGCTCGCGCAGGAGACGCCGGCGAGCTTCGTCGCGTTCGACCTGCTCGCCGCGGGCGGCAAGTCGACGATGGAACTGCCGCAGTCCGAGCGCCGCGTGCGGCTCGAGCGGCTGCTGGGCAGCGCGAGGCCGCCGCTGCACCTCACGCCCATCACACGCGACCGCGCCGAGGCTGAAGCCTGGCTCGAGCAGTTCGAAGGCGCCGGTCTCGACGGCGTCGTCGCCAAGCTCGAGTCGGCGCCGTACCAGCCGGACAAGCGCGTGATGCTCAAGATCAAGCACGTGCGCAGCGCCGACTGCGTCGTCGCGGGCTTTCGCTGGTACAAGGACCGCACGGACGCCGTGGGCTCGTTGCTGCTCGGCCTCTACGACAACGCCGGCACGCTGCAGCACGTGGGCGTGACGTCGTCGTTCACGATGGCGATGCGCCTGCAGCTGCTGCAGGAGCTGAGCTCCCTGCGCGACGACGCGCTCGCATCGCACCCATGGCGCCACTGGGCCAGCGCGGTCGTGGCCGACGCGCAGCGCATGCCCGGCGCGCAGAGCCGCTGGAGTGGGGGCAAGGACCTCAGTTGGCAACCGCTCAAGCCCGAGCGCGTCTGCGAGGTGAAGTACGACCACCTGCAGGGGCAGCGCTTCCGCCACGCGACGACCTTCATGCGCTGGCGCGTCGACAAGGCGCCGCAAGATTGCCGCTACGACCAGCTCGACGTGACGACACCGTACGAACTGGCAAAGGTCTTCGGCGCGGCTATTCCGGCTTCGGCGCCTTCGGCCGCAGCCCCGGCGGCACCCGCGTCAGATTGATCCGCACTCGGTACCACAGCGACGAGCGGCCGCGCATGCGGTCGATGAGCACGTCGGCCGGCTCGAGGTGTTCGGCGACCTCGGGATGAGCAGCCCGCCACGCGGCGGCTGCGGCCACCGCGTCTTCCTCCCGGTCGGCGCGCGCGACCTCGATCAGCGGCGCCGTGGCGCGCCGCGCCGACGGCGGCGCGCGCTTCGGCTCGTCCGCCGCCTTGCGGTAGTGCGGCGGCCACGGCGCATCGCCCTGCCCTTCGGCCTCGTGGCGCGCCGAGAGCTCGAGCAGCGGCTCGATCGAGTCGGCGTGGGCATCGATCGCCGCGTGCGGGTCGCCGACCGTCTGCCAGCGCTTGGGCAGCGTCCACAGCGTGAAGTCGGCCGGGTCGCAGTCGTTGAGTTCCTGCCACGTCAACGGCGTCGAGACGCGCGCGTCGGGCTTGGCGCGCACCGAGTAGGCCGACGCGACGGTGCGGTCCTTCGCGTTCTGGTTGTAGTCGACGAAGACGCCCTGGCGCTCCTCCTTCCACCAGGCGCTGGTGGCAAGGCCGGGCGCGCGGCGCTCAACGTCGCGCGCGAGCGCCAGCGCGGCGCGCCGCACTTGATCGAAGCTCCAGCGGCGCTCGATCCGAACCAGCACGTGCAGGCCGCGCGAGCCCGAGGTCTTCAGCCAGCCGGTGATGCCGGCTTCGGTCAGCGCCTCGTGCACGACATGAGCGACCTGCCGGATCTGCGGCCACTCGATGCCGGGCACAGGATCCAGGTCGACGCGCAGCTCGTCCGGGTGGTCGAGGTCATCGGCGCGCACCGGGTGCGGGTGCAGCTCGAGGCAAGCGAGGTTGGCCATCCATGCGAGATCGGCGGCACGGCGCGGAACGACCTCGTCGGCGCTGCGGCCCGACGGGAACCGGATCGACGCCACCTCGAGCCCGGGCGGCCGCTTGACCGGCGCTCGCTTCTGGAAAAAGAACTCGCCACCGACGCCGTCGGGATAGCGGACCAGCACGCAAGGGCGCCCGCCGGCGCCGCGCAGCGCACCTTCGGCCACGCCGACGTAGTAGTTCACGAGGTCGAGCTTGCGCACATTCGCGGCGGGGATCAGCAGCTTCGATGGATGCGTGATGACGACGTCGCGGCCGTCGAGCTGCAACGTGACGTCGTCTTCACTGGCGGTTGGCATCGCGGCAGCCTATCGCAGAAGCGCGGTTCCTTTCATGATGGGCTTGCTGGCGTCGCGGCCGCTGGATGGACCGACCGATGGATCGGCACTCCGGCGTTGGGGAGGGTCGCGCGCAGCACCGTTCCGGTCATCGATTCGGTGCAATACAGCGTCTTGCGTTGCGGTCCACCGAACGCGACGTTGGTGAGCGAAGTGCCTGCGCAGCTGCGCAGGACCACTTCGGGTTCGGCCCGTTGGTTCAGCACCCACGCCACGCCGAGGCCCGGGTTCGCGACCACCACCTTGCCGCTCTCGTCCACCGCCAGACCGTCCGGGCCGCTGGGTCCGTAGGACGTGAAGAACGCGCTCACCTTGGAGACGCTGCCGTCATCCATCAGCGGCACGCGCCAGACCTGGTTGCCGCGCGTGACAGCAAGGTACAGCACGCGCTCGTCCGGCGAGAGCGCCACGCCGTTGGGGCTCGGCACGTTGGCCAGCAACAGGTCGAGCCGCCCGTCGGGGCGCAGCCGGTACAGCCGGCCGGTCGGGTCGTGCAGCCCGGTCTGCCCCTGATCGGTGAAGTAGAGGTTGCCGCTGCGATCGAACACGAGGTCGTTCACGCCCTTGAAACGCTCGCTGTTGCGCCGCTCGAGATACGGACGCACGGCGCCGGTCGTCACGTCGCAGGCCATCAGGCCGTTGCGGTAGTCGGTGACGACCAGCTCGCGCTCGTTCAGGAACTTCAGGCCATTGGGCTCTCCGGCCCACTCGGCCACCAGTTCCCACCGGCCCTCTGGGTCGATGCGGAAAATGCGGCCGAACGGGATGTCGCTCACGTAGAGCTTGCCTGCCGTGTCGAACACCGGCCCTTCGAGAAACGAATCGATCGGCTGGCCGCTGCGGTTCGCGTCGGCCCAGTCCGAGCGCACGCCGGTGCGGCGAAAGCGCTCGGGCAGGCGCGTGAAGACCTCGGTCTCGCGCACCTGGGGTGCCTGCAGCAGGAACATCACTCCTTCCTGATGCCAGCCGCCTTGACGGTGGCTTCCCAACGGGCAGCCTCCGCGGCGAGGTGCTTGCGAAACTCTTCCGGCGTCGACGCCACGATGCGTGAACCCAGGGCGTCGAACTTGGCCTTGACGTCCGGCATGGCCAGCACGTCGCGCACGGCCGAATTGAGTCGCGTGACGATTTCAGGAGGCGTTGCGCTTGGAACGAACATGCCGTTCCATTCGTAGACCTCGTAGTTCTTCACTGCAACTTCGCCGATGGCCGGCACGTCGGCAAACGCCGGATTGCGCTTGGCAGAGGTGATGGCGAGTGGCTTCACCAGTCCGCTGCTCACGTGACCGCTGATGGCTGGCAGGTTGAGGAAGGCCAGGTCGATCTCACCCCCAATGAGCCCCGTGATCGCCGGCCCGCCGCTCTTGTACGGGACATGGAGCAGGCTGATGCCGGCGCCCTGGCTGAACAGCTCCGCCGCCATGTACTGCACGGTGCCCTGTCCTCCCGAACCGAACGTGACCTTGCCGGGCGTCTCCTTTGCTGCCTTGATCAGATCCTGCAAGCTGTTGTAGGGCGACTTCTTGGGCACGACGGCCAGCATGGGTGTGACGCCAACCAAGGTCACGGGCACGAGGTCGCGCTGCGGGTCGAACGGCAGCTTCTGCAAATGAGGATTGATCGACAACGGCGTTGCGTCGTAGAGGACCGTGTAGCCATCGGGTGCTGCCTGCACCACCGCGCTTTGTCCGATCACGCCGCTTGCGCCCGGCTTGTTGAGCACGACCACCGACGTGTTGAGCTTGGTTGCAAGGTGCTGCGAGATCAGTCGTGCCAAGGCGTCGGCCGTTCCGCCCGGTGCGTAGGGAACGACGATGCTGATGGGCTTGTCGGGCCAAGCGGCCTGCGCGGGTGTCGCGGCAATGCATGTTGCGAACGCGAGACCGGCGAGCAAGCGATGGATGGGTCGGCGCTTCATGTCTTCTCCTCGGTCTCCGATCGGATGGAGGCGCCGTGCAGCACGGCCAGCGCGTTCCGCGCCGCGGCCACGCCCATCTTCACGTAGGCATCGGCGGTGACGCCACCGACGTGCGGGCTCAGCGTGATGCGAGGTTCGCCGTGAAACGGATGCGGCGCGCTCATCGGCTCGACCGCAAAACTGTCGAGCCCCGCGCTGCCCACCTGGCCGCTGCGAATGGCCTCGAGCAGCGCCGGCTCGTCGATCAGGCCGCCGCGCGCGGTGTTGACGACGATCACGCCCTTCTTGCAGGCCGCGAGGGTCTGCGCGTTGAGCAGCTTCGCGTTGTCCGCTGTCAGTGGACAGTGCAGCGAGATCGCGTCCGACTGGCGCCAGATCGCATCCAGATCCGCGCGCTCGACATGCGCTGGGAGCTCGTTCGCGAACGGGTCGTGGCCGAGCACGCGCATGCCCATCGCGTCGGCCATGCGTGCGAAGCGCAGGCCGATCGCGCCCAGTCCGATGAGACCGATCGTGCGGCCTTCGAGTTCGACGCTCTTGTGAGTCGCCTTGTCCCAGTGGCCCTGGTGCATGCGGGTGTCGAGCGCGACCACGGACTTGGCGCACGCCAGCAGCAGCGCCAGCGCGTGTTCCGCAACCGCAGCCGCATTGGCGCCTACCGCCGCGACGACCTGGATGCCGCGTGCCGCCGCAGCCTTCTTGTCGATCGTGTCGGTGCCGCTGCCGTGCTTGGAGATCACCCTGAGACTCGGCGCGGCATCCATCGCGGCGGCACCGGCCTTGCTGTAGCGCACGATGATCGCCACGGGATCGTGCTGCCGGCACAGTGCGACGATGTCGTCCTCGGTCGGTGACTTGCCGGCGTAGACGACGTCGTAGTCCTTCAACAACGCGAGGGCCGCGTCGGCGAGATCACTGCCCGTGACGAGGAAAATCTGTTTCCTGCTCACAGCGTCTCGCCCTCCTTGATCACGCCGGCGGCGCGCAATGCAGCGTCGAGCCATGCCGGGCGCAGCGCCTTGCGGCTCTTGATGTCGGCGATGCGCTGGGTCTCCATCGCCACCTTCTCGGCGGCCAGCGGCAGCATCGCAGCCGCCTTGTCGCGCTCGATCACGGTGACGCCATCCGCGTCGCCGACGACCAAGTCACCGGGGTGCACGGTGACGCCGCCGACGGAGATCGGATGGTTCAGGCGACCGGGAACGTTCTTGGTCGGCCCGGCCGGGTTGAGCCCCGCCGCGTACATGGGAAAAGCGAGCGCGCGGATCGCTTCGCTGTCGCGCACGGCACCGTCGATCACGACGCCCGCGACACCGATCGCCACGCACTGCTGGCACATGATCTCGCCCATCAGTGCGCTGGTCAGGTCGCCCTTGCCGTCCACCACGATGACGTCGCCCGGCTTGGCGATGGCCATCGCGGCATGAATCATCAGGTTGTCGCCCGGCCGCACCTCGACGGTCAGGGCCGGGCCGGCGAACTTCATCGTCGGGGCAAGCGGCGCGATGCGGCCGTGCAGCGCGCCGCGTCGGCCGGCCACGTCGGCCAGGATCGACGAGGCAAACTGCGCCGCTCGCGCCACGATGCCGGGGTCCACGCGTTCGAAGTTCCGGATCACGTCGGGCAATGCGGCGGCTTGACTCACGTTGAATCTCCTGATGGCCGCTGCGCGACGCGGCGACCGATGGTGTTGAAGGGCAGGCGTGCAGCCTGGTTGGTCAGTCGACCTTGGCGCCCGATTCCTTGACGAGCTTGCCCCAACGAGGGATGTCGTCTTTGATGAGCGCAACGAACTGTTCAGGCGTGCCGCCTGCCGGGTCGGCACCTTCATCGGACAGGCGCTTGCTGAGCTCCGGTGTCTTGAGTGCCTTGTTGAACTCGGCGTTGATCCTGGCAATCACGTCTTTCGGCGTGCCGGCCGGCGCCAGCAGCCCGAACCATGAGGTGGCATCGAAGCCCTTGTAGCCCGATTCGTTGATCGTCGGCACGTCGGGCAGGTTGTCGACCCGCTTGGCCGAGGTCACGGCCAGCGCGCGCACCTTGCCTTGCTTGATGTGGCCCAGCAAGGTCGGCACAGAGCTCATGTAGAGATCCACGGTGCCGCTGACCACGTCGGTCATCGCCTGCGCAGCGCCCTTGTACGGCACGTGCTGCGTGGTCACGCCAGCGGCCTTCTGGAACATCTCGGCCGTCAAGTGGGCCACCGTCCCGTTGCCCGGCGAGGCGAAGTTGATCTGGCTCGGCTTGGCCTTGGCCGCGCTCACCGTGTCGGCCAGTGTCTTGTACGGCTTGCTGGCCGCGGTGACCATCACCAGCGGAGCGGTGGCCAGGACGACGATCGGCGCCAGATCCTTCTGCGAGTCGTATGGCATCTTGGCGTACAGCGTCGGATTGATCGCGATGTTGCTGGTCTGGCCGAGCACGATCGTGTAGCCGTCGGGGGATGCCTTGGCCACTGCGTCAACGCCAAGGTTGCCGCCGGCACCCGGCTTGTTGTCCACCACGAACGTCCAGCCGGTCGCCGCCGCCACGCGCTGGCTGGTTTCGCGGGCAATGATGTCGGTGCCACCGCCGGGCGGGAACGGCACCACGAGGCGAATGGGCTTGGAAGGCCACGCCTGGCCGAAAGCGCCGCTGCACAGCGCCGCTGCGGCAAGGGCGGGTATTAGGCGTCTGGCTGCTCGCATGTTGTCTCCGATGGTCCGGCGCCTCGGCGAAAGTGGGCGCTGTCTGGTTGAAGTATTTGCCTCAGGGCGCATACAGTCCAATCAATTGTTTTTGGAAATCCATTCACGGGACCTTTGCAATGGACCTGCGCGACCTGCGCTACTTCGAGACGATCGCCGAGTTGCAGCACCTGGGCCGAGCCACGGCCAAGCTGCACCGCACGCAGCCCGCATTGAGCAGCAGCATCCGGCGTCTCGAAGCCGACTGCGGCACACCTCTTTTTGAAAGGGCCGGCCGCGGCATTCGCCTCACCGAGGCGGGAAAGGTGCTGCTGAAGTGGGCGCAGCGTGTCCGATTCGACGTGGATGACGCGCAGCGCGAGCTGTCGGCCATTGGTGCCGGCCTGGCAGGGCACGTGCGCATCGGCATCGTTCCGACGGCGGCGCAGTTCCTGCTGCCCTCGGTGGCACGGCAGCTGCTGCACGAGGCACCGGCGGTGACACTGCGCACCGTGGTCGCCCTGATCGACACGCTGAGGCCCCAGCTGCGCGCCGGCGAACTCGACATGATCGTTGGCACCGAGAGCGCCGCGGAGCCAGGCTACGTCTCCAGGCTGCTGGCGGAGGATGTGATCGTTGTCGCCGCCAGCGGGAAACACAAGATCTTCCAGCGCAAGCCGACATTGAAGGATCTGACGGGCTACTCGTGGGCGCTCCAACCGCCCGGCGCGCCAACGCGAGATTGGCTGGACCACACCTTTGATCGCAAGGGCCTGCCGCGTCCGCGGGTTCAGGTGGAGACGACCATGCTGCTTGTATTGCCGGCGCTGATTGTCGAGACGGGCTTGCTCAGCTTCATCTCGCGACAACACTTGCAGGGGCGGAGTCGGATACCGGGCCTCAAGGAGGTACCGGCCTCAGGCGCCGCCATGCGGCGCAGGCTCGTGGTCACCTATCGCGCCAACAGCTTCATGTCAGCGGCTGCGCATCGCCTGATCGATCTCTTCGTTCGGTCGGCAGCGATGCGCATATAGACGCCACAGATAAGCAAGCACAAATCGCTTCGTTGGCACGCCAGGATGCGCTGCGTATCGTGACGCCATCGTCTCTTCGGTTGGCGCCATGCACCTGGTCAGCATCTCCGGCAGCCCTTCGCGGTTGTCGCGTTCGTCGTGGTTGTTGCAGCACGCGGTTGGCCGCGCCGGCGCACGCGTCGAACACCACGATGCGATCGCCGTGCGCGAGTTGCCGGCGCAGGCGCTGATCAGCGGCAACGTGGCCGACGCGCAGATCGTGCGGGCGCACCGCGCGCTGGCACTCGCGCAAGGCGTGCTGATCGCCACACCGATCTACAAGGCCGCCTACAGCGGCCTGCTCAAACTCTTCCTCGATGGTCTGCCGCCGGATGCGCTGCGCGACAAGCCGGTGCTGGCGATCGCCACCGGCGGCAGCCCGGGGCACTTGCTGGCGATCGACTACGCGTTGAAACCGGTGCTGTCCGCGCTCGGCGCACGCACCATCGTCGATGCCGTGTATGCCACCGACAGCCAGTTGCGCCCCGACGGAGACAAGGGGTTCAGCGCAGATGGCGCGCTGCTCGAACGGCTCGACCAATCACTCGAGCTCTTGCTGCATCGGCCCGCGCCGCTGGCGTTGCCTCGCCGGCGCGCCGGCGCGAGCACCCAACCGGCGGAGGTCGCCGTGCGCGCGCACTGTTGACGCCAACGCCCAGGCACCGCTTGTCTCCTCGGCTCTCGATCGAGCCGTTGCCCTCCCGCCTCGGCCCGAGGTCGGGTGGGAGGCTCTTCATTTCTCGAAGGAATGCTCGTCATGCGATCACGAACCCAACCGGCCGACTCGGCCACCACCCGCCGCAGTGCGCTGTCGCTGCTCGCGGTCACCGCGTCGTCATGGTGGCCCGCATCGCGCGCACAAGGCACGAACGAACTGCGCATCGGGTTTCAGAAAGGCGCGTTCAATCTGGTGCAGCTCAAGAGCCTGGGGTTGCTCGAAGCGCGCATGCCGGACACGCGTGTCGGTTGGGTCGAGTTCCCGGCTGGGCCGCAACTGCTGGAGGCGCTCGCGGTCGGCAGCGTCGACTTCGGCGCGGTCGGTGATTCGCCACCGGTGTTCGCGCAAGCCGCCGGCAAGGATCTGTTCTATGTCGGCGCCGAGCCACCCAAGCCCGACAGCTCGGCCATCCTGGTCAAGCCCGATGCGCCGTCGAGGACGCTGGCCGACCTGAAGGGCAGACGTGTTGCGTTGCAGAAGGGCTCGAGCTCGCACTTCCTGCTGGTGCAGGCGGTACAGAAAGGCGGCCTGCAGTGGGCCGATATCCAGCCGGTGTACCTGCCGCCGGCAGACGCACGCGCGGCGTTCGAGCGCGGCGCCGTCGACGCGTGGGCGATCTGGGATCCGTACTACGCGGCCGCCGAGGTTGCGGGTGGTTTGCGCGTGCTGGCCACCAGCCGCGGCCTGACCAACAACAACACGTTCTACCTGGCATCGCGCGCGCTCACGCAGCGCGAGACCGTGCTGCGCACGCTGTTCGCCGTGTTGACCGAGGCCGACGCCCACTCGCAGGCAAATCGCAAGGAAGCCGCGCAGCGCTTCGCGGATCTCGCCGGCCTTGGTCTGGCCACCGTGCTGCGCGTGCTCGAGCGGCGCCCGCCTTCGCCGGTGGGGCCGCTGACGCCGGCCTTGCTGGCCGAACAGCAGCTGGTGGCCGATGCGTTCGCGCAGCTGCAGCTGATTCCCAAACCGATCCGTGTTGCGGACATCGTATGGCGGCCGAGCTCAGCCGTCGCGTCGCGCTGATCGACAACCCATCCCTGGAGGCCCGCATGAGCCTGAAGATCCTGTGGTTCATTCCCACGCATGGCGACAGTCGTTACCTCGGCACCAGTCACGGCGCGCGCCATGCCGACTTTGCGTACTTCAAGCAAGTGGCGGTGGCAGCCGACACCCTCGGCTACGAAGGTGTGCTGCTGCCCACCGGCCGCTCGTGCGAAGACCCGTGGACCGTGGCAGCCGGCCTGATCGACGCGACGCTGCGCTTGAAGTTTCTGGTCGCGCTTCGGCCCGGGCTCGTCACGCCGGTGCAGCAGGCGCGTACCGCGGCCACGTTCGACCGGCTGTCCGGCGGGAGGCTGCTGGTCAACCTCGTCACCGGCGGCGACCCGCAGGAGCTCGAGGGCGACGGCTTGTTCCTCGACCACGCGTCGCGCTACCGCCTGTCCGAGGAGTTCCTCACCATCTGGCGCGAGGTGCTCGCCCGCAGCCACGATGGCGGCACGCTCGACTTCGACGGCGAGCTGTTGAGAGTGCACGGCGCGAAGGTGCTGTACCCGCCGCTGCAGCGGCCCTATCCACCGCTGTTCTTCGGCGGCTCGTCACCCGAGGCGCACGAACTCGCCGCGCGCCAGCTCGACACCTACCTCACCTGGGGCGAGCCGCCCACTGCGGTGGCCGACAAGGTGGCCGACATCCGCGCGCGCGCGGCGCGGCACGGCCGCACGCTGAACTACGGCATCCGCCTGCACGTGATCGTGCGCGAGACCGAAGATGCCGCGTGGAACGCGGCGCGTGAACTGATCCAGCACCTCGATGCCGAGACCGTCGCCGCCGCGCAGAAGAAATTCGCGCAGATGGATTCCGTGGGCCAGCAGCGCATGGCCGCGCTGCACGGCGGCCGCTTCAACAAGCACGATGTGCGCAAGGGTCTCGAGATCGCGCCCAATCTGTGGGCCGGCGTCGGCCTGGTGCGCGGCGGCGCCGGCACGGCGCTGGTGGGGAACCCCGAGCAGGTGGCGGCGCGCATCCGCGAGTACGCCGAGCTCGGACTGCAGACCTTCATCCTGTCGGGCTATCCACATCTCGAAGAGGCCTACCGCTTCGCCGAGCTGGTGTTCCCGCTGCTGCCGCTCGGGCTGCGCGAGCAGCTCGCGCAGCCGGCTCTCACCGGTCCGTTCGGCGAGATCGTTGCCAACGACATCGTGCCGAAGGCGGCAGGCGCCGGGCGCCCGAAGCGCGCCGCAGCGGCGGCCTGACACGCCGAGCGCTCTACCTTGAGGAAGAACACCATGCACACGAGTGAAATCGACGGCGCCGTGCTCGGCCTGAGCGCTCTGCCCGAGAGCGTGCGTCACTATCGGGCCCAGCTCGACGAACCCCCAGTGCCCGGTGCACTGCAAGCCACGCGCGTGCCGGGCCTCGGCGTGCGAGCGCAGGGCCTGGGCAAGCGCTTCGGTGAGCGCCGTGTGCTCGACGGCATCGACCTCACCATCGAGCCGGGCTCGTTCGTCGCGGTGGTCGGCCGCAGCGGTTGCGGCAAGAGCACGCTCCTGCGGCTGATGGCCGCACTCGAGCACGCCAGTGCCGGTGCGCTGACGCTCGACGGTGCCACGATCGAGGCGCATCGCGCCGACATCCGCATCATGTTCCAGGACCCTCGCCTGCTGCCGTGGAAGCGCGTGATCGACAACGTGGCGCTCGGTCTGCCGAGCGCGGGTGCCTTCGTGCGCGCGCTGCATGCCCTCGAGCAGGTGGGGCTGGGCGACCGTGCACACGACTGGCCCGCGGTGCTGTCGGGCGGCCAGCGCCAGCGTGTGGCGTTGGCGCGCGCCCTGGTGCATCAACCGCGGCTGCTCCTGCTCGACGAGCCGCTCGGCGCGCTGGATGCGCTGACGCGCATCGAGATGCACCGCTTGATCGAATCGCTGTGGTTGGAGCACGGCTTCACCGCGCTGCTGGTCACGCACGATGTGTCGGAGGCGGTGGCGCTTGCCGACCGCGTGATCCTGATCGAAGACCACGCGCTCGCGCTCGATCAGCCGGTGGCGCTGGCGCGGCCGCGTTCGCACGGCGATCCGGCGTTCGCCGCGCTCGAAGATCAGATCCTGCGCCGCGTGCTGCGGCTCGACCAACGGTCGACCAGCGCAGCAACCAACGGCCAACCGAGCATCTCGCCCGACACCCATGCGGCCGTGCGCGATGCGGCCAACGACACGCTCGAGGTGCTGCGCTACGGCGCTTGAACGGCCTGATAGCCCGGATGCCAGCGCAGCCACCAGCGCTCGAGGCCCTTGGCCAGCACGTCGGCCAGTTTGCCGAGCAGTGCGTAGAGCAGGATACCGACCAGCACCACGTCGGTCTGCAGGAACTCGCGCGCGTTCATCGTCAGGTAGCCGATGCCGGCCTGCGCCGAGATCGTCTCGGCCACGATCAACAACACCCACATCAGCCCGAGCGAGAAGCGCAGGCCCACCAGCACCGACGACAGCGCGCCCGGCAGGATCACGTGGCGGTACAGCGCCCAGCCCGAGAGGCCATAGCTGCGCGCCATCTCGATCAGTCCCTTGTCGACCGAGCGGATGCCGTGGAAGGTGTTGAGGTAGATCGGAAAGAACACGCCCACCGACACCAGGAACAGCTTGGCGCTCTCGTCGATGCCGAACCACAGGATCACGAGTGGAATCAGCGCCAGCGCCGGGATGTTGCGCACCATCTGCAAGGTGGTGTCGAGCAGCGTCTCGAGGCCGCGAAAGCTGCCCGTCAGGAGGCCGAGCAGCAACCCCAGGCCGCCGCCAACCGCCAGGCCCGCGAGCGCGCGCCAGGTGCTCACCCACACGTGCTGCCACAGCTCACCCGAGCGCGACAGGCTCCAGAACGCACTCGCCACCGCCAGTGGCTCAGGCAGCACGCGCGTCGACAACCAGCCGCTCGCCGACGCCAGCTCCCAGGCCAGCACGATCAGCACCGGCAACGCCCACGGCAGCGCGCGTTGGGTCCAAAAGCCTCGTGCGGAGGTTCGCGTGGACATTGCGCCTCCCGGTCAGCGTGATGCGGTCGCTAGCGCCTTGGGCAGCGCGTCGCGGATGCGGATCGACTTGGGGATCAGCTTCAGATCGCTGAATGCATCGGCGATCTTCTGCTGTTCGCCCGCGACGGCAGCATTGATCGGCACGATGCCGTACGCGAAGCGCGAGGCCGCAAGCTCGGTGATGCCGACGTCGAGCCCGACCTGCGGCGCCAGCAGTGTCGCCACCTCTTTCGCATTGCCTTGGGCCCAGCGATCGAGCTTGGCGAGCTCTTCGACAATCGCCTGGATCACCTGCGGACGCTTGTCGGCATAGGGTCGCGCGGCCAGATAGAACTGGTGGTTCGCCACCAGACCTTTGCCATCTGTCAGCGCCTTTGCCCCGAGCTGTTTCTCGGCGGCAGCGAGGAACGGATCCCAGATCACCCAGGCGTCGACCGCGCCGCGCTCGAA
>Ga0068862_100002721_pt1 | contig 15516 bp, 15 predicted proteins | sample KBSSwiS52_FD_66598 | JGI IMG/M metagenome (GOLD analysis project Ga0068862, IMG submission 66598) | Switchgrass rhizosphere microbial communities from Kellogg Biological Station, Michigan, USA - KBS Switchgrass S5-2 | ecosystem: Host-associated > Plants > Roots > Rhizosphere > Soil ... | reverse complement strand
CGGACGGCATTTATCATGTTTTTGCTTTAAAGGATGAAAGCGGGCAAAGAGTATATAATGGCAGGGATGAACTATTTGCCTTCGCTGACAGTGCAGTTACTGTAGGTGACAGTACGAAACGTGCAAAATTATTTGCTTATGCCCAGGAAAAACCAAAGGCAAAAAGCACCTCTACAGGTACATCTGCCTCGGACAAAAAATTAAAATACACTGTTTCAGTCGCAAGTGGAAGACAGGATTTGCTTACTCCTTTAACCATTGAATTTAACCGCAAGCTCAAAAACTTTGACAGCCTGAAAATACAATTGACAGACACACTTTTTAATCCCTACAAATCGGCAATGATAAGTCTTGACACCACGCGTAAAATAATGATAGTTAAAAACCAGTGGCAGGATAATACAGATTATAAATTGGTTATTCCAAAAGATTTTGCAACAGATACATTGGGCACTGAATTACCAAAATCTGATACCATTCGTTTCAAAACAAAAAAAGAAAGTGATTATGGAAGTATTAAAATAACCTTCAAAAATCTGGAAAAATTTAAGAACCCCGTCTTGCAATTTGTAACAAACAACGAAGTGGCAAATTCTTACCCGCTTACTTCCTCACTATGGAGTGTAAAGCTTTTTAATCCTGGTGATTATGAATTAAGGATACTGGAGGACCTGAATCAGAACGGTGTTTGGGATCCGGGAAATTATCATTTAAAATTACAGCCCGAAAAAGCCTATGCCATTCCGCAAAAAATAAACATCCGGGCAGATTGGGAAAATGAAAGAGATATTATACTTTAGCCGGCCGGATACTGGATAATGGATTCTTTCAACTCTGAACTTTGAACTCCGAAACTTTGAACCTGGAACCTTGAACTTTGAACTCTGAACTTTGAACGCATGATTTTTTCTTCTACTCTTTTGGAAAATGCTGTAAATGAGTTTGCAAAATTGCCCGGCATTGGCAAGAAAACAGCTTTGAGACTTGTACTTCATCTGCTTAAAAAAGAAACAGATGACGTAAAGAGCTTTACTGAAGCTGTTTTAAAAATGCGGGAAGAAATTAACTTTTGCACCCGTTGCCACAACATCGCCGACAGGCAACTATGTAACATTTGTGCAGAAAGAGGCCGCAAACAACACCTGATTTGCGTAGTGGAAAGCATAAGAGATGTGATCGCTATAGAAAGCACCCAGCAATACAACGGGCTTTATCACGTATTGGGAGGTATTATTTCACCGCTCGATGGTATCGGACCCGATCAATTGCAGATTAATACCCTGTTGCAGCGGGTTGAAGACGAAAAAACAGAAGAGCTCATTTTTGCGTTAAGCCCTAATATCCAGGGAGATACCACCATATTTTATATCAGTAAAAAATTAAAAATACTACCGGTAAAAATTACAACAATAGCCCGTGGAATTGCCTTTGGAGGCGAGCTTGAATATGCTGATGAAATGACGCTTGCAAGGAGTATTTCCAACCGGATTCCGGTAGAAAATTACGTTGGAAATAAATTTTAAATGATTTCGTTTGCCCTATTACACCCTCTTTAATTCATCCTTGGCTGTGCTGCAATTCCCGGTATTGCGGAAAGACTATAATTGACTACCTTGCAGTCATCACTTCCAATATTATTAATTTGACAAACAATTTATCAGAAAATAAACCGCTCATTGGATTTACCTGTGGTGATATTAATGGTATTGGCATAGAAATTATCTTAAAGTCGCTCTCAGATAACCGATTCCTCGATTTTTGCATCCCTGTTGTCTTTGCCAGTAATAAAGTGATTAATTTTTACAGGAAAAGCACGTCCGATGTGAACTTCAGCTTTGCAAGCACCAAAGAATTTAATAAGATAAATCCCCGGCAGGTAAATATTTTTAATTGTTGGGAAGAAGAAGTAGCTATTAATCCCGGTATATTGACCAATATTGGTGGCCAATATGCCATAAGAAGTCTCCAGGCTGCTGCACAGGCTTTAAAGGATGGGAAAATTGATGCAATGGTAACGGCTCCTCTTCATAAAAAAAATGTGCAAAGTGTAGATTTTTCCTACACGGGCCATACTCCTTTCCTTCAAAAATTTTTTAATGTAAATGACGTGCTGATGTTACTTACAGCCGAAAATCTGAAAGTTGGCCTGGTTACTGAACACATACCGGTAAAGGACATCGCATCTCAAATAACAAAAGATAGCATTCTAAGTAAGCTATCAATATTGCATGCTTCGCTAAAAAAAGATTTTAATATTGAAAGGCCAAAAATCGCAGTTTTGGCATTGAACCCTCATGCCGGTGATGATGGTATTATTGGAACTGAAGAAGAAGAAATTATTAAACCTGCGATCCGGGAAGCAAAGCAACGCAATATGCTGGTTATTGGGCCTTTTAGTGCGGATGCTTTTTTTGCCCGGGGGCAGCATAACAGGTTTGACGCTGTATTGGCAATGTATCACGACCAGGGGCTGATTCCGTTTAAATCTTTGGCCTTCGGAGATGGGGTAAATTTTACGGCTGGATTGCCGGGTATACGCACAAGTCCTGATCATGGGACAGCTTTTGATATTGCAGGAAAGGATAAGGCAGATCCCTCTTCATTCCGGGCAGCAATATTTTGCTGTATTGACATCCTGAATAACCAGAAAGCCTATGAGGAAAACCGTAAAAATCCTATTAACAAAATGAGCGCTGCTGTTGTTGCCAGCGCTGTTGATGAAAAAATAAGTGAATAACTGCCCGGATTTCTATGGCCTGGAATGTAATAAGTTGAAGGAACCGGCGTTATCTTATTAAACAATAGTTTATCGATTTTCAAATTTTATTTTTTCAGAAAATCTGAAGTTAACAGGTAATAAGTATATAACTTTAGTATGACATGGTTTAACTTCAAACTTAATTATATTTTTATAACTGATTGCTTATTTATAATTTGAGGCATGGATAATATCTTATTAAGCGGGGGATTGGCGTTTTTAATTACGTTTTTTTCGATACCCGTTATAATCGAAGTTGCCAAGGATAAAAAGCTCTTCGATGAACCCGATGAAAGAAAAGTACACAAGGATGTAACACCCACCTTAGGCGGACTTGGTATTTTTGCCGGTTTTATCGTTGCCTCTTTGATGGGTGTACCTCCCACGATGTCACATGTACTTCAGTATTTTATGGCAGCCATTATGGTAATATTTTTTCTTGGGATAAAAGATGATATTTTAATACTTTCCGCTACAAAAAAGTTTATTGGGCAACTCGTTGCAGCAGGCATCATTATTAAGTTTGGCGGGGTACAAATCAATAATATGCATGGCTTTTTGGGATTACAGGAAATTCCCCACACTGCGAGTATTTTACTCACTCTTTTTACAATTGTTTTAATTACAAATTCTTTCAATCTTATTGATGGAGTTGATGGACTTGCGGGTTGTCTTGGATTATTAACTTCTTCTATTTTTGGAATATATTTTTTCGCAACCTCTCAGTTAATGTATGCGGTTATGGCTTTTTCCCTTGCCGGTAGCCTTATCGCTTTCCTGATTTATAATTTTTCGCCTGCAAAGATCTTTATGGGCGATACGGGTTCGTTGCTTATTGGCCTGTTAAATTCGGTTTTTGTTATTAAATTTATATCGGTTGCTGCTGACCCTTCTCTTGGGTTCGCCCTGGAAGCCGCACCTGCAATTGGTTTCGCAATATTAATTGTTCCACTTTTTGATACCCTGCGGGTAGTAAGCATCCGGATTATCAGCAGGCGTTCACCTTTTAGCCCTGATAGAAATCATATACATCATTTTTTGCTTGACCTTGGCTTTAGTCATAAAATGATTGCATTTACCTGCATAAGTACCAATATTGTCTTTATCGCTTTAGCATATTTTCTCCGTTTTACAGGAACTACTATGGTTATTCTTGCCCTTTCAAGCGTTTCCCTGCTGCTTGTGAGCATTATTTATTACAGTCGTCCGAAAGCAAGAACACTCTTTTTACCGCGGCGCAAACAAAAAGGCGCTCTCATCAAATCTCGTAAGATTCTCACTCTTGCCGGTGAAACGATAGAGCAGGATTAAACGTATTAACTTTTTTATCGACCTGATTTTATTAATTTTGTTCCCTTTTAAGGATCACATCTAAGGATGGGATATTTTTTGTTATAAACTAAAAATATAATGACAGATATAGCAGCAATATTGGATGACGGCACCAATTCAATGAAAAAAGCGATAGATCACTTCGAAGCCGAGCTCACAAAAATCCGCGCCGGAAAGGCAAGCCCTAATATGCTTGATGGTATTGTAGTTAACTATTATGGAAATCCCACACCTATAGGCCAGGTTGGCAATTTAAGCGTGATGGATGCCCGTACCCTCACCATTCAGCCATGGGAAAAAAATATGTTACAGCCTATAGAACGGGCAATAATTGCTGCCAATATTGGCATTAATCCGCAAAACGACGGTAATATAATTCGTTTATTTTTGCCACCACTTACCGAAGAAAGAAGAAAAGAACTCGTAAAAAGGAGTAACGCAGAAGGTGAACATGCGAAAATAGCTGTGCGGAATATTCGCCGCGATGCCATTGAACATATAAAAAAACTGCAAAAGGAAGGATTAAGTGAGGATGCAGCAAAAGATGGCGAAAGCGACATGCAGGAAATTACCAATAATTATATCGCTCTTGTAGATAAACACCTCGAAGTAAAAGAAAAGGAAATCATGGCAGTATAAATTTTTTGAAAGCCAATAGTGAAAGAACAATTACTGATATTGATAAGCACCCCCTTGTACCTGGTAGTAATTGGGTTCGAAATGATTCTTAGTCATCTTCATGTTAAAAAGTATTATTCTTTCAAAGATACTTTCATCAATATTTACCTATGCCTTCTTAATGGGGGTATTGACCTTCTTTTCAGGGCAGTTTACATAGTTATTCTTATTTCAATGTTCCGGTTCCATATCCTTGATTTTTCCTTTAATCCTTTTTTGTATTGGTTTTTACTTTTCATCCTGGAAGACCTGGCATTTTACATTGAACACAGGGTCGATCATTTTTGCCGTATTTTCTGGGCAGTGCATGTTACGCATCATTCCTCAGAAGAATTTAATTTAACTACCGGTTTTCGTTCTTCTGTACTACAGCCATTGTACAGGTTTATTTATTTTTTGCCGCTGGTACTGTTAGGCTTTGAGCCTATTGACATTGTATTTATGTACTCACTCACCCAGATATATGGAATACTTGTTCATACTCAGTACATAAACAAAATGCCCCGATGGTTTGAAGCTATATTTGTAAGCCCCTCCCACCATAGGGTACATCATGCCAGTAATATTCGTTACTTAGACAGGAATATGGGCATGGTATTGATCATTTGGGACAGGTTATTTGGTACTTTCCAACCTGAAGTAGAGGAAGATCCCGTAAAATATGGACTTACCAAGCAATTGGAAAACCCGTATCATCTTACAAAAATTATTTTTCATGAGTGGCAAAATATCAGTGCAGATCTGCAAAAAAAATTACCCGTTTCTGTTAAATTAAAATACTTACTAAAGCCCCCGGGCTGGAGCCACGATGGCAGCACAAAAACTGCGAAGGAGTTACGAAGGGAATTAAGGCTTTAAAAATTATATCGCGGCGGCAATATCCTGAACATACTTTATATTTATTCAATACATTCCTGTGAACGGAACTGTTGCCTGTCAGCAGGGTCTTTGCTTTATACAATATTCAAAAGACCTGGTACTTACTTTTTATAACAATGAGAAAGCCCGCTTTACGAGTTCTCTTGTTAAAATAATTTTTTAAGTCGCAATGATGTATTTTTATTCTGTAGTAGGATTTTCGTGGATAAAGTTACTCCTCATCTAATTACTGATAAGTTCGTTACTTCAAATTATTAAACATCTGTCATGGGCGGTATTCACCTTAAGGACGTCAGCACAAGAGCAGGAAAAGAATTCGATAAGCAGGAAACAAAAGATAAAACTGCAAAAATACTGGAGGAGTTAAATGAATTGCAAAACCTTTTGTTTGCTGAAAATCAACATTCGGTACTCGTCGTAATACAGGGGATGGACGGTAGTGGTAAAGATGGGGTGATAAGACATGTTTTCACATCAATGAATCCGCAGGGTGTAAACGTAAAAAGTTATAAAGCCCCGACCGCCGAGGAATTAAGTCATGACTTTTTATGGCGTATTCACCACTATGCTCCTGCAAAAGGTATGATACAGATTTTCAACCGGAGCCACTATGAAGATATTCTGATAACCCGTGTTCATAAATGGTGCGATGATAAAACTGCCCGCAGGAGAATGAAAGCAATCAACGACTGGGAGGAGTTGCTTACACAGCATAATAATACCCATATTCTTAAATTTTATCTTCACGTTTCGCCACAGGAGCAGCAGCAAAGGCTTGAAGAAAGAATAAAAGATCCATCCAAAATGTGGAAATATAATGCCAGCGATTTTGAGGAAGCAAAACTTTGGGATATTTATATGGAGATGTATGAAGAATGCTTTGAAAATTGTAATATAGTACCATGGACAATTGTTCCCAGTGACCAGAACTGGTTTAAGGAATATATAATTGCATCCGCGCTTAGGGATACATTGGCCGGACTTAAAATGCAATACCCCGGGTTGAAAAAAATAAAATAATCATTAACCATTAAAACAAAATTTATGAGTTTCATCAAAGATTTTAAAGCCTTTATAGCAAAAGGCAATGTTGTAGACCTGGCAGTTGCTGTAATTATTGGTGCGGCCTTTGGAGCAATCGTCTCTTCATTGGTGGATGATATAATAACGCCATTACTGCTAACGCCGGCTCTTAAAGCAGTGGGTGCAGAAAATATTTCACAACTGAAGTGGGGCGAGGTGAAGTATGGTAATTTTTTAGCGGCAGTCATTAAATTTATTGTAATTGCGCTTGTTATATTTTCTATGATCAAGACATTAAGTGCAGTACACAAAAAAGAAGAAGCTGCTCCCACTGAACCATCCTCTACTGACAAACTCCTGATGGAAATAAGAGACCAGCTGAAGAACAGGAATTAAAAGCAAAATTCACCCCGAACAATAAATTTGAACCAGGCAATATGCCTGGTTTTTGCCATCCCATTCATTAAAATTAGCTGTCGAGGGCAATTTTTCTATTAGAAAAAAACGCTATTTTCGCAAGGCTCACAACCTATTTTACCATTGAGATGGCTTCCAAAAGTTGCTTACAATAAACCAGGCTAATGAAAAAAAATTTGGCTTTTTTCTTCCTTATAACATCTTGCTTCTATGGATTTTCTCAAAAAAAGCACCTCACCAAAAAAACAGGAACCGATACCTTAACCAAAGCCATTTGGAAAAAAGGAGCCCGGCTATCTTTATTTGCCGGACAGGCAGGCAGCAAAAACTGGGCATCAGGCAACGATGTTTTTTCAGTTTCTGCGAATGCTTTTTTAAATGCCTATGCCAATCGTGTAAGAGGTAAATGGTTTTTTAATAATTCCCTGACCGCTTCATATGGACTTATACATACGGATGAATATTCAACTATAAAAGACGATGATAAAATAGATTTTTTCTCAACTGTGGGAGCAAACTTTAAAAAGCAACCAAAACTTGGCCTTGCTGCAGCCTTTAATTTTCGCTCCCAGTTTTCAAATGGATATGACCGGGATTATCTTAACCAGGGAATCAAAAGAAGAACATCGGGATTTTTTGCTCCTGCCTATATTACTATTGCGCCAATAGGATTGAGTTATCATGAGAGCGGACTTAATTTATACGCAACTGTTGTAGGAATCCGGGGGGTAATAGTTTCCAATCAACCTTATGGCTATGTCTTCCAGGGAGGTGTAATTCCGGCGGGAATGATAAATGTAAAAAATCCTTCAAGCCAGGAAAGATCTGTCGCGGAAATGTATGGGGTTGATCCCAAAAGGACCATACAATACCAGGTAGGCCCCTACCTGTCAGCATCCTATAACCATGAGATTTGTAAAAATGTCACCTATTCGGGTCGTCTTGATGTATTATCCGACTTCACCCACAAAGCTGCGGAAAATGCAGATATATTTTGGACAAATACATTTTATTTAAGAGTCAATAGCTGGCTCAATGCTGTGTATAGCCTGGATCTCGCTTATGATGATGATATCAAAAAATTCGGATATTATAAAAACCACGCGGCTTTCCAGTCAAAGTCCATACTGGGATTAGGCATAAGCGCTCATTTTGGGGAAAGTAAAGAAATACATAAAAGAATGCACAAATAAATGTATAAATAAATTATACGGTAATTTTAAAGTGCTGGCCTCCAGATACCGGATTTTTTTTAAATTGAATTGTCAAAATACCACCGGCCATATAAGGTTGCCTGAAATTATCAGCCTAAAAGAAGTTTTTAGATGAATACTGAAATATACCAGATAAAATTACCACAGTTTGAAGGTCCATTTGACCTGCTTCTTTTTTTTATTGAAAGAGATGAATTGGATATTTACAATATCCCCATTACTAAAATCACCAACGAGTTTCTCGATTACATTCATAGAAGCGAGACATTAAACATAGAGCTTAGCAGTGAGTTTATTTTATTCATAAGTACGCTCATGCGCATAAAAGCAAAAATGCTTTTACCAAGAAAAGAACTTGATCCGGAAGGGAATGAAATAGACCCAAGGCAGGAATTGATTGACAAAATTCTTGAATATAAAAGATTTAAGGAAGCAGCCCTCCGGATGAGTGAACTGGAAGCCTTGCGTATGCTGATGGCCAGGCGGGGAAATATTCAATATGAGCTTTCTAAAATCGGAGAAGAATCCGGTGAGGGAACAGAGATCCAGGCGGTTTCTCTTTTTAAGCTGATGAAAGCTTTTGAAAAAGTTGCGCGGAGATTGCATGAAAAAAGACACCAGGCGGTGCATACTGTTGTCCAATACGACTACACTATGGAAGGCAGCCGTACATATATGCTTGAACTGGTTAAAGCTGAAGGATCAGTGTCTTTTGAAAAAATTTTTGATATATCTGAAAATCGAATCCATGCTATTTTTCTCTTTTTAAATATGCTTGAACTGATCCAGCAAAAATATTTTTACATTATCACAGGAGAAGGTATTAATAATTTTATTATCGAATTTAATGAAAGCAGGCAGGAGGAAGAAGTTGTGGAAATTTCCCAAATCACAGTGTGAGTAAAGGATAATTGGAAGTAGTGTGATGTAATATTCTAATGTCGGAAAAAACTCACCCCGTCACGCGTCGCATGGCAAGACATTAATCAACTCCGAAAGCAAAAAGCAAGTAGGAAGCGTCCATGCTTCCCAGGTCCATCAATGTAAATGCGTACTCGCCTTTTGATAAGGATTTATCCACAAGCATCTCATAATAACCCCCCTTTATTTTTTTTATACTCAGGGTATATTTATGTAAAGTTTGCTATGGATCATCAATTGATTTAATGCCTTTCAATTAAATCCCACAAATTTCCATACAGGTCTTCAAAAACAGCAACCGTTCCGTACGGTTCAGTTTGCGGCTCTCTTACAATTTTAATTTTCTTATCAATTAAATTTTGATAATCACGTTTGAAATTGTCTGTATGTAAAAACAAAAACACCCGCCCTCCTGCCTGGTTACCAATACTGATTTTTTGACGTTCATTAGCAGCTTTTGCAAGCAGCAAACAACATTCCTTTGAGCCCTTTGGTTGTACAAGGACCCATCGCTTGTCTTCACTTAAGGCTGTATCCTCAATAAGAACAAAATTAAGTTTCTCCGTATAAAATTTTATGGCTTCATCGTAATCGTCAACAAGTAGCGCAATGTGAGCTATAGTTTGTTTCATTCATTAAAAATTTAAAGAATTTAAAAAGACAGATCTTATAAAAAGTTTTCCCGTCCCCCTTCAATTTAAAATTAAGCCATTCCTGAATTACACATTGCGGGAAAGCAAACAGGAATCTCCGGTACGAACAATACTTGACATTATCCATCTCTCTTATCCTTTGCATGTTTTATTCATATTGCAAAAATTATCATAGCATATTATCTTAATTTTATATTATGAACACTCATTATTAAAAGAATAAGGAAGATGAAATGATGGAGGATCATTCACAAACTATTTCTCCACTTGAAATGAAAAGAATACAAGAAGCCGTCGAAAGGTCTGATACAGAAAAGTTTCTTCTTTTTACACGTATGATGCGAATTCACTTTATGCTCCGGAATGCCGTTATTATTAAAACAGCTAAAGCAATCAACAGGCCGAAAGATATCATTGATGTGATGGAGCTGGAAAAAATTATTCAACTTCGCGGGCCAAAATGAGAATTCTAGTGCTGCTTTTTTATTCAGCGATCAATTTATTCACTTCTATTTTAGCCATATCTCTTATCGCATCTGCAATATGATTGGCATCCATACCTATTTCGGTATATAACTCCTTCTGTGTGCCGTGCTCAATAATTTTATCGGGTATTCCTACAATCTTTACGTGCGCATAATAATTATGTTCCGCCATAAATTCCAGAACAGCAGATCCAAAGCCGCCCACCACAGTACCGTCCTCAACGGTAATTATTTTAGAATACTTTTTGAAAACCTCATGTAGCATTTCTTCGTCAAGAGGCTTTGCAAAACGCATATCGTAATGTGCAGGATTTATGCCATCTGGCTTCACATCTCTTATAGCCGAAGCGGCAAAGTTTCCCGGATGCCCGAAAGAAAGGATCGCTATTTCTTCACCGTCTTTTAATTTTCTGCCGGTACCAATTTTAATTTCTTTCATTTCCGTTTTCCATTCAGCCTTTACGGCTTCGCCGCGGGGATAGCGAATCACAAATGGATTGTTTATTGTTTCTAACTGGCAGGTGTACATAAGGTCTCTCAATTCACTTTCATTCATCGGCGCGCTCACAATCATATTGGGTATGCAACGCATGTAAGCAATGTCATAAGCCCCATGATGTGTGGGCCCATCTTCTCCAACAAGCCCTGCCCTGTCCAGACAAAATACCACCGGCAATTTTTGAATAGCAACATCATGCACAACCTGGTCGTATGCCCTTTGCATAAACGAAGAATAAATATTGCAGAAAACTCTCATTCCCTGGGTTGCCAGGCCTGCGCTAAGTGTAACAGCATGTTGCTCGCAAATGCCCACATCAAAGGCACGATTGGGCATTTTCTCCATCATATATTTTAATGAGCTACCACTTGGCATGGCCGGGGTAACACCCATAATTTTATCATTCTTTTCTGCCAGTTCAATTATGGTATATCCAAACACATCCTGGTATTTCGGAGGTTGCGGCAGTTCAAATTTCTTTTTATAAATCTCCCCGGTTATTTTATCGAACAGGCCGGGAGCGTGCCATTTTGTTTGATCCTGTTCTGCAAGATCATATCCTTTTCCTTTTACCGTTTTAATGTGCAACAGTTTTGGGCCCGTTATATCTTTAATATCTTTTAAGGTATCTACGAGTTTGGTGATATTATGCCCATCGATGGGTCCAAAATACCGTAGGTTAAGCGCTTCAAAAAGATTGCTGCTGTTACTCACCATACCCTTCAGGCCTGCTTCTAATTTAGAAACCATGCCCCGTGAAAACTTTTTGCCTGGAAGTTTACCCAATGCGTTCCAGAAATCGTCCCTGATTTTATTATACTTATGAGAAGTAGTAATATCTGTAAGATATTCTTTCAATGCGCCCACATTTGGATCAATGCTCATGCAGTTGTCATTCAAAATAATGAGAATGTTACTTTTTTCAATCCCCGCATGGTTCAATGCTTCAAATGCCATGCCCGCCGTCATTGCACCATCCCCTATGATGGCGACATGCTGCCTGTCGTTTTCTCCTTTGTAATGGGATGCCATTGCCATACCGAGCGCTGCAGAAATGGAGGTGGAAGAATGCCCTACACCGAAAGTATCATAGTCGCTTTCCGTACGTTTGGGAAAACCGCTCAGTCCCTTGTATTTCCTGTTGGTTTTAAAACTATCTCTTCGACCCGTAAGTATTTTATGACCGTATGCCTGGTGTCCTACATCCCATACAAGCTGGTCGTACGGTGTATTGAATATATAATGAAGGGCAACCGTAAGTTCCACAACACCAAGGCTGGCTCCAAAATGGCCTCCATACACGCTTACGACATCGACAATATACTGGCGCAATTCATCGCATATTTCAGGCAGTTGCTCTTTGCTGAGTTTTTTTAAATCTGCCGGGCTGTCAATATGCTGCAATAACTCTCCGGGTTTGATGTCCATTTTTGGTTTTTAATATGTAAAGTTAAGTTTTTTAAACGCTGTAAAAGGCCCTCATGCAATTAATAAATATAAAAAAAAACGAAATTAATCCCTTCCTTTTTTAAATTATCTTCAACTACAAATTGAAGTTTCCTTTCATCATAGAAATCGGCGCTACGAAAATTCTCTGGCATGTTGTGTTGGAAACCCTTGGTTTATTTACGGGATTCCGCTACTTTCTGTATATACGTAAAAAAGAAAAAGATAGTATACAGGATAGCAACAGAATTTGGATATTAATCGGAGCAATCTTCGGGGCACTACTCGGAAGCCGGCTTATAGGGGGATTAGAAAATCCTGCCGAAATGATGCAGGCGAAAAATATTTTTCGGTATTTCTATGAAAATAAAACGATTGTGGGGGGTTTCCTGGGAGGCCTCTTTGGAGTAGAATTCGTGAAATATATAATCGGAGAGAAACGAAAAAGTGGCGATCTTTTTACTTATCCTATTATACTCGGGCTCATAATCGGCAGGATTGGGTGCTTTAGCATGGGCGTATATGAACAAACTTATGGAACCGCATCAAGCCTCCCCTGGGCATTAAACTTAGGCGATGGAATATTACGCCACCCCGTTACTTTGTATGAAATTTTTTTTCTTCTTTGCACCTGGGTTGCCCTGGCGCTACTTGAAAATAAATATGAATTAACTGAAGGCTCAAGATTTAAAATATTTATGATACTATATCTTTTATTCCGGTTTATGCTGGATTTTATAAAACCCCATTTTACTTTTATAATTGGGTTATCTACCATCCAGGTAATTTCTGTTGCCGGGTTAGTTTATTACGCGCCTTTTATTTTAAATCCCAAAAGATTTATTATAGCTCCCAACTAATTAATCGCCCATGCCTGAACGTCCTTATACTTATTATGATTTTACTTTGAGCATTTGTTCGACATGCCTGCGACGGGTGGACGCTAAAATTGCTTTCGAGAACGGGAATGTTTTTATGCTTAAAAATTGTGCCTTACATGGTTTTGAAAAAGTGCTGATTGCAACTGATATTGAATATTATAAAAATATCCGCAATTACAATAAGCCGGGCGAGATGCCCTTGCAGTTTACTACCCGCACTCATTTCGGATGTCCGTATGATTGCGGGCTTTGCCAGGATCATGAGCAGCACAGTTGCCTGACTGTGGTTGAAATAACAGACAGGTGTAACCTGAGTTGTCCTACCTGCTACGCCATGAGCAGCCCGCATTACGGCAGGCACAGATCTATAGATGAAGTGGAAAGAATGCTCGATATTATTGTTGATAATGAGGGGGAGCCTGATGTGGTACAGATCAGCGGCGGCGAGCCGACAATACATCCCGGGTTTTTTTCAATACTTGATATCGCAAAGAAAAAGCCAATCAAACATTTGATGGTTAATACCAATGGGATTCGTATTGCAAAAGATTTTGAATTTGCAAAACAACTGGCCACATATACTCCTGACTTTGAAATTTATTTACAGTTTGATTCATTTAAGCCTGCGACACTCGAACAACTGCGGGGTAGGGATTTAACAGATGTAAGAATGAAGGCCCTCGAGCACCTGAATAGGTTAAACCTTTCTACTACCCTTGTTGTAACATTACAGAAAGGATTGAATGATGATGAGATTGGGAAAATAATTGAATTTGCATTAAAGCAGGAATGTGTAAGGGGTGTAACCTTTCAGCCAACCCAGTTTGCAGGGAGAAATGAAAATTTCAATCCTCAAACCGACAGGCTGACGCTAACAGAAGTGAGACAAAATATTTTGAATCAAACTGATATATTTTCAGCTAATGATTTGATCCCCGTTCCCTGCAACCCGGATGCCTTAGCCATGGGGTATGCATTGAAAATAGATGGAAAAGTTTTCCCGATGACACGGTATATTGATCCGGCGCATTTATTAGATAAATCAAAAAACACAATCATTTACGAACAGGACGCAGCGCTTCACAGCCAGTTAATTGATATTTTCAGCACGGGTATTTCAGTTGATAAAGTAACCGAAAATTTCAACCAGCTTTTATGTTGTCTTCCGAATATTAAAGCGCCGGGTTTAAACTATAATAATCTTTTCAGGATTATCATTATGCGCTTTATAGATGCATACGATTTTGATGTACGTTCTATTAAAAAAAGCTGTGTGCACATTGTTCATAAAGACGGTAGGATTATACCGTTTGAAACGATGAATTTGTTTTACAGGGATGAAAAGGAAACTTATTTAAAAGAGCTGCAGTCAGAAAGGAGATCGGTGGTTTTGTAAAATTTAGAATCACGAATTGAAAATTTTAAAACTAATATATGCTTAATAAAAAAGTGATACAATGGAACGCCATACTTTTTGGTGTACTCGGGCTCTTATCCCTTGTTTTTGGCCTGACAGGATTGGGCGCTATGGCCATAATATTCGGAGCCGTAAATTTATTTGGCTCATTAATTTATTTCCTTATAAAGCAAAATGACAAAGCGAAAACCTGTTTACTAATTGGCGGTAGCTTGTTTCTGTTGGGCTTTGCTCTTTGCTCTGCCTTTCCATTCAATATTCATTGAAAATTTCTACAATCGAATATTTATTTGATTGTTACATATTGAGAATTAAATTTGGATCGGGACAATTCGCTAAATATTTTTTCCTCTCACTGAATTTACACACCCCGGGATAATCACCTTTATAGGGCGTGATGTCCTGGATAACCTGGAAGTGCAGATGTGGCGGCCAATGACCATTTTCTTCCGGCTTGCCAAAGTGAGCAAATTTTTGGCCCCGGCTTATATAACCTCCTTCCCTCATCTTTTGTAAATCTGCCAGGCTCACATGGCCATATAATGTAAAAAAAGGGAGCCCTTCCAACTGGTGCAATAAAATAATGGTAGCGCCATAATCGCCAAAATTATCATTGAATGCAAAACTATGAACCATGCCACCCCATGGGGCAAAAATTTCAGTTCCTTCATCACCCCAAATATCAATACCAAGATGCAGCCTGCGGGGCTCTTCGTCCTGGCCTGCTTCTGAGAGATTGCCATTAAAAATATTGCCGCGTGAATAAAAAGCCCTCAATTCATTATATCCTCCAATTCCAAATTTTGCCTGCGCACTTTGCAACAGGCTGTCAATGTATTTGCAAAACACGTCGGTATTATCAAAATCTATCTTTTGCAGTTCAACGTTTTTTTCTGTAAAATCAAAGTGAATC
>Ga0068862_100002719_pt1 | contig 15519 bp, 19 predicted proteins | sample KBSSwiS52_FD_66598 | JGI IMG/M metagenome (GOLD analysis project Ga0068862, IMG submission 66598) | Switchgrass rhizosphere microbial communities from Kellogg Biological Station, Michigan, USA - KBS Switchgrass S5-2 | ecosystem: Host-associated > Plants > Roots > Rhizosphere > Soil ... | reverse complement strand
CTCGTCCTGCAATTCGATCACGCTGGCCGGCACGTCGATATAGGTGAGGCAGCCGCTCTTCTGCAGACCGGTGTCGAGGTGGATGATGCGGCCGCCGGCTTCGTTGCGGCGTTCGCGGGCGCCTTCGGTCGAGACCAGGCTGTGGCCGATCAGCACCGTGACGTCGGAGGGAATCGCCTCCAGCCATTGGAAGCTGCGGCGGCCGAGCGCCCAGCGCTCGGGATCGCCTTCCTGGCGCAACTCGCCTTCGAGCGCGAAATGGTGGAGTTCCGAACTCCAATTCGTGGCGCCGAGCATCGGGCCGTCGCGGCCGAGCATCTCCGGATGGAGCGCGGCATGGACGGCGTAGATCCGGCCGAAGCGGCTCCAGAGCGGTGCCCGCAACAGGAGGTGGGCATAGCGGCGGGTGATCGCATCTCGATCCGCCACTTGCTGGAGCTGTGCGAGCGTGGAGCCGAGGCCGTTCGGCTTGATCGGCACGGTCTCGCCCTTGAACCAGCGCAGGAAGCGTTCGTCGTGATTGCCGGGGTTGAGGTCGAGCCAGCCGGCGTCATGGAGATCGCAGGCGAGCTGCATGCAGCCCGGCGAATCCGGCCCGCGGTTGATGAGGTCGCCCAGCGAATGGAGATGCAGGTTGCGGGCGATCGCATCCTCGGCCAGCGCCGCGAACTCGGCATGACAGCCATGGATATCGCCGAAGAAGCGCACCCCTTCCTTGCCACGCAGGCGGCTGGCTGTTTCCGACTCGAACACTGGATCTCACCCCTCCTCTCTAGAAGGGCGTAAGCCGGATTTCCTAGCAAGGACTTAACGCGTGAGGCCCGTCACGAAAGCGTCACACCGGGAAGCGCCTCAGGCGCCGGGCATCGGCGCCGCGACCAAGCCATGTCTGGCCATCACGTCCTTGATTTTGGCCGGATCCGGCGGACCGCCGGCGCCCACGACGGCGGCGATGTCGCGGAAATAGGCGGGACCGATCGAGCCGGGGGTCAGCACCGAGAGCACTTTTGCCGGCACGGCGCCGTCGTTGACGAAGTGATGCACCTTGCCGCGCGGGGCGAAGACCCGGTCGCCGGGGCGGATCTGGTGTTTCGCGCCTTCGATCGTGTAGGTGAGCTCGCCTTCCAACCCGTAGACCGCCTCGTCCACCTCGACGTGGAAGTGCGAGCCGGGAACGCGGGCACCCGGCGGGACGGTCATCTCGAACATGGTGAGCGCATTGCCGGTCTCGGCCCCGCTGAACAGAAAGCGAAGTTCAAGCTGGCCGACTTTGATCAGTTCAGGCGCGTACTGAGGCATCATTCCGTCCCTCCTTCTCACAAGCCCCGGACGAAGTCCGAGATGCCGCCGAGCGCAATCTGCGTGCCGACGCAGAGCAGGAGGAAGGCGGCGAGCCGCGAGACCACCTGCGCCTTGGAGCGGCCGAGCAGCGCTTCCATGCGGTCGGCGAAGGCATAGGTAATCCAGACAATGGCCGCCACGGTCAGCGCCGCGGCCGAGGCGCCGAGCACGAAGCCCCACGCTTCTTCACCGGCAGGCGGCCGGTTGGAGCCCAGCGTGATGGCGACCGCGATGGTGCCGGGACCGGTGGTGAAGGGAATGGTCAGCGGGAAGAAGGCGACCGCGTCGATGCCTTCGGCCTCGGAGGCCTGGCGCTGCTTCCTGGCCTCGTTGGTCTCCGGCGCCTGCAGCAGGCTGTAGGCGTTGATGGCAACCACCACGCCGCCGGCAATGCGCAAGGCGGAAAGGCTGATGCCGAAGAAGCTCAGGACATAGGCCCCGCCCCAAAGCGCCACCAGCATCACGATCGCGGAATAGAGGGCGATTTTGCTCGCGAGCTGCACACGTTCGGCCGAGGCACGGCCGGCGGTCACCGTGCTCACGATGAAGGCGGAGCCCAGCGGATTGACGATCGAGAACAGCGCCGAAAGCGCCAGCAGATAGGTCTGCAATGAAGCGCTCATGGGCTCCTCAGTCGTAGACGCACGCCGCCTTTCGTAGCACGGCGCGCGATTCACGGCCAGGGAGAGCCGGCGCTCAGGCCGGGAGGCGCAGCTCCTTACGCAGGGTGCGATCGAACATGCTCGCGGGCGCGAAGCGGCGGAGCAGGTTGATCTGCCGCGCGACCTCGCCGGCGGTGTAGCGGCGGCGCGGGTTGCGGTCGGTCGCGGCCCGGAGCACGACGTCGGCCACCAGCTCCGGCGGATCGGCCTTGGGCATCACGTCCTTGAGCAGCGCATCGGTGCCCGCGCGTGCCTGATCGTACTCGTTCAGCTGGGCATCGGGCTTCAGTGCGTTCCGGTCGAAGACGCTGCGGGTATAGGCCGGTTCGATCAGCGACACGCGGATGTTGAAGGCGCGAAGCTCGTGATCGAGCGATTCGGAATAGCCTTCGAGCGCGTGCTTGGTGGCCGCGTAATAGGCCGAATAGGGCGCCGGTATGAGCCCCAGGATCGAGCTGATGTTGATGATGCGTCCACGGCCACGCTGCCGCATGGCCGGCAGTGCGGCATTGGTGACGCGCGCGGTGCCAAAGAAATTGACGTCGAACAGGTCCTTCACCTGACCGATCGAAGATTCCTCGGCGCCGCCGAACAGGCCAAGCCCGGCATTGTTGACCAGCACGTCGATGCGTCCGGTCCGCAGCAGCACCGATGAGATAAGCGCCTGGACCGAGGCATCATCGGTCACATCGCATTCCCGCATGGTCACCCGGTTCGAGCCGATGCCGGGCCGGCGGCTGGTCCCGAACACGGTATATCCCGCCTGCGCCAAGGCCTCGGCGCTGGCCTTGCCGATGCCGGAAGAGGCGCCGGTCACGACCGCGGTTTTGCTCGAATTGGATCTCATCGCAGGGTTCCAGATATCTGTTGCATTACGGTCATAATATAATAGTATGGTCGTAATGTCAACAACCAAGCGGGCATGGCCATGCGCTACGAAAAGGGCCGGAAAGACGCGACCCGGCAACGGATCATGGAGGTTGCCGCCGATCGGTTCAGGGATGAGGGCATCGCCGCCTCGGGTCTTGCCGGCATCATGAGCGAAGCCGGACTGACCAACGGCGCCTTCTACCCGCACTTCAAATCCAAGGCGGAGCTGGTGCGCGAGACCGTCAGCGCGGCGCTCGACGAGCAGACCCACCGGATGCAGGAGATCCTGGCCGCCGGGGGCATTGCGCAGGCCATCGCGGCTTACTTGTCGGGCCAGCACCGCGACAACCCGGCCAAGGGCTGCGCCTTCGCAGCATTGCTGCCGGAGCTCGCGCGCCAGCCGCGCGACACCCGCCAGTTCGTTGCCGAGCGACTCGCGGAATCGGTGCAGGAGATTTCGGCGGCCCTGCCGTCCGAGACGAGAGATCGAGAGGCCACGGCCTTCGCCCTGCAAGCGCTGCTCGTCGGCAGTCTTCAGCTCGCGCGCGCCGTGCGAGGGACGCCCTTATCGGATCGCATTCTGGCGGCCGGCATAGAGGCCGCCAACACACTCATCGGAGCCGGAAAATGAGAGCCTTCATCGTCGATCGCTACAAAGGCACGCCGCGCTTCGGCGATCTGCCGGAGCCGGCGGTTGGCGACCACGACGTCCTGGTGCAGATCCAGGCCGCCGGGTTGAACCCGCTGGACTCCAAACTCAGGGACGGCGCGTTCAAACTCGTATTGCCCTATCGCTTGCCGCTCATCCTGGGGAACGAGCTGGCCGGCACCGTGATCCGCGTCGGATCCCGGGTCGCGCAATTCAAGCCGGGTGATGAGGTCTATGCGCGCCCGGACAAAGACCGCATCGGCAGCTTCGCCGAACGCATCGCCGTGAACGAAGCCGATGTCGCCCTGAAGCCGAAGCGTCTCAGCATGGCGGAAGCGGCTTCGATTCCCCTGGTCGGCTTGACCGCCTGGCAGGCGCTGATCGAAACCGCCAAGCTCAAGCACGGACAGAAAGTCTTGATCCATGCGGGTTCCGGCGGTGTCGGAACCTTCGCCATCCAGCTGGCGAAGCATCTTGGCGCGACGGTCGCGACGACCACGAGCACGGCGAATGTCGATCTGGTCAGGAGTCTCGGCGCCGATATCGTCATCGATTACAAGAAGGAGAATTTCGAAACCGTCCTGCGGGACTACGACGTCGTCTTGAACAGTCTCGGCCAGGATGTGCTCGAAAAATCCCTCCAGGTTCTGAAGCCGGGCGGGCGGCTGATCTCGATCTCCGGCCCGCCCGATCCCGGCTTTGCCAAAGACCTCGGCGCGGGCTGGATGCTGCGACAGGTCATGCGCCTGCTCAGCCACGGCATCCGGAAGAAAGCCAAGGCGCGCGGCGTCACCTACAGCTTTGTTTTCATGCGCGCGCAGGGCGACCAGTTGCGCGAGATCGCCGCCCTCATCGATGCCGGCATCATCCGTCCGGTCGTGGATCGAGTCTTGCCGTTCACGGCACTCCCCGAGGCCCTGACATACATCGAGACGGGGCGCGCCAAGGGCAAGGTCGTCATCGAGATGGGCTGACCTCTGCCTACTGCCCGGGGCCTTTCACGTAGCCTTGCGCTTCAACGATCAGCCCGTCGCGGACCCGCATCAGGTTGACGCCGCGGACCTGGTCGGCGGGGCGTTCGCCCCAGTGGAAGCGCCAGCGCAAGATCGCGCGGTCGTCCCAGACCTCGACGCCTTCGGATTCGAACCAGGCGCCCGGCGTCGTCGCGATCTGCTGCCAGAGGCCGAGGCAGGCGGCGCGGCCTTCGTAGCGCGCGCCATCCGGGGCCGGCACGGTGTTCTCGATGACACAATCCGCCGCGACCAGATCTTCCAGCAGCGCCGGATCGTGCTTCAGGAAAGCCGCGTTGAAGCGGTCCATGATTTCGGCGGTGCTTCTTCTCCCCATGGCGTTCATTCAGCGGCCTGCGCCATGGTGTAATAGGCGCCGCCCTGATCGCGCGGGATCAGGCCTTCGGCGGCGAGCGCCTGCTGAACCGCGGGGCGCGCGGCGACCCGGCGCATGAGATCGGTGAGCTTCGGCCAGGGCGAGAGATCGAATTTCAGGAACTGGGTCCAGTTCAGGCAGACGAAGAGATAGGCGTCGGCGACCGTGAAATCTGCGCCCATGAGATAAGGACCGGTGAGCTGTTCCGAGAGCCAAGTCAGGCGCCTGGTCACCAGCGCCGCCAATTGCTCGCGCGCGGCCACGAAGTGGAACTGCATCGCCAGCGGCTTGTGCAGTTCGGTCGAGATGAAGTTCAGCCAGGACTGCAGCCGCACGCGTTCGAGCGTGCCGGCCGGCGGCACCAGGCCGGCTTCGGGCTTCAGGTCGGCGAGGTATTGAACGATCGCCGGCCCCTCCATCAGCCGCGTGCCGTCATCCAACTCGAGCAGCGGCACATAGCCGTTGCCGTTGATGGCGAGATAGTCGCCGCCATCGGCGGTGCGGTGGGTCGCCCGATCGACCGCGACGAGGTCGACATCGAGCCCGAGCTCGCGGCAGACGATGTGCGGCGAGAGCGAACAGGCGGCGGTGTGCATGTAGAGCTTCATGGGATCCTCCAGGCTTTGCGGCTTGATTATTATGCGGATTGGTACAAAATATCCCTCACGCCAACGGAGTCAAGATTATTATGCGGAATGGTACAGAATGAGCGAAACCAAGGCCAAGACCCGCGGTCGGCCGCGCACTTTCGACCCGGCCAAGGCGCTCCACGAGGCCCGGGAGGTGTTCTGGGACGCGGGCTATGCGGCAAGCTCGCTCGACGAGCTTTCCGCCGCCATGGCGATGAACCGGCCGAGCGTCTATGCCGCCTTCGGCGACAAGGAGGCGCTTTATCTGCGGGCCCTGGAGGGCTATCGCGATGACGGCGCGGCGGCGATCCGAGTGGCACTCGATCCCGGGAAGTCGCTGGCGGAAGGGCTGCGGGCGCTCTATGCGGGCGCGCTGGACCTCTATTTCTCGAACGAACCGGCGCCGCGCGGATGCTTTCTGATCGGTACGGCGGCGACGGAAGCCGTGCGCAATGAGAAGGTGCGCACGACCTATCGCGGCAGCCTGGCTCTGTTCGACGCTCTGATCGAGGCGCGCTTCCGCCTTGCGAAGAAGACCGGCGAGATCGATGCCAAGGCGGATCCGGTCCTGCTGGCAAAGCTGGCGGATTCGATCATGTTTTCCCTGGCGGTGCGCTCCCGCTCCGGCGAAAGCCGCGCCGAATGCGAGGCCCTGGCCGAGGCCGGCGTCGCCATGCTCTGCGGGACGCCCGCGAAACCTGGGCGCAAAAGGTCATAAAGCCGACCCTACGCAGACGCGGTGCCTTGTGCTAAGACTGCCGCGATGAATCGTCCACTTGCTCCAGAGGCCTTCAAGCCGGAACGGTTTGACAGCGCCGAGGCCGCGGTTCAGCGGCTCCACGACATCTACAACGCCAACACCGCGCGGCTGCGCGAGGCCTTCCGGGCCTATGTCGGGGGCCAGGCCCCAGCCCGGCCGGTGCGCGCCTGCTATCCTTATGTCGCGATCACGGTCAGCGGTTTCGCGCCACGGGACACCCTGCTCTCATACGGCTTTGTCGATCGGCCGGGCACCTTCACGACCACGGTGACGCGGCCCGATCTCTTCAATCATTATTTCACCGAGCAGATCAATCAGCTGATCCGTAACCACCATGTCGGCATCGAGGTCGGGGTCAGCGAGACGCCGATCCCGGTGCATTTCGCCTTTCCCGACGTGCATGTCGAAGGCGAGCTGACACCGGAAACGCTGCAGAACCTCAGGAACCTGTTCGATCTGCCGGATCTCGCGGCGATGGACGACAACATCGTCAACGGCACCGCCGTCATTCCGCCCGGCGTGCCGCATCCGCTGGCGCTGTTCACGGCGCCGCGGGTCGATTACTCGCTGTTCCGGCTGAAGCACTACACCGCGACCTCGCCGCAGCATTTCCAGAACTTCGTGCTGTTCACCAATTACCAGTTCTACATCGACGAGTTCGTGCGGCACGCGCAGGAGCTGATGAAGAACGGCGGCGGCGAGTATCAGGCCTTCGTCGAACCGGGCGACCGCGTGACCAAGCCGGGCGAGACCCCGCCGCCGCCTTCGAGCCAGCGCCTGCCGCAGATGCCGGCTTATCATCTCATTCGACCGGGCCATTCCGGCATCACCATGATCAACATCGGCATCGGGCCTTCCAATGCGAAGACCATCACCGATCATGTCGCGGTGCTGCGGCCCCATGCCTGGATCATGCTCGGGCATTGCGCGGGCCTGCGGAACACGCAGAAGCTCGGCGACTATGTGCTCGCGCACGCTTATGTGCGCGACGATCATGTGCTCGACGCCGATCTGCCGCTCTGGATCCCGATCCCGGCTCTGGCCGAGATCCAGGTGGCACTGGAGCGCGCGGTCAGCGAAGTCACCGGCCTCAAGGACCAGGGGCTCAAAGGCGTGATGCGCACCGGAACGGTCGCCACGATCGACAACCGCAACTGGGAGCTTCGGGATTACAGCGAGCCGGTGCAGCGCTTCAGCCAGAGCCGCGCCATTGCGCTCGACATGGAAAGCGCCACCATCGCCGCCAACGGGTTCCGCTTCCGCGTGCCCTACGGCACCCTGCTCTGCGTCTCCGACAAGCCGCTGCACGGTGAGCTGAAACTGCCCGGCATGGCGGACGCCTTCTACAAGCAACAGGTCGGCCAGCATTTGAAGATCGGCATCCGCACCATGGAACGCCTGCGCGCCCTGGGGCTGGAGAAGCTCCATTCAAGGAAGCTGCGGAGCTTCGCGGAAGTGGCGTTTCAGTAGGCGCCGCGCCGCGTCTTTCGTCCTCCGATAATCGATTTCCCTTTCCGTTCAATCGATAAGGCCCGGTTCGCTGTGCGGCTCGTCACAGGCGATTCCATTGGATCGCTCCAGCCCGCCAACAGCGCCCGCAACGCGTTGACCGGCCGTGATTCGGGGCGCTGAGTGCCATTCTCCGTGGGGACTTGACAATGTGTATGCGTCACACATATAAAAAGATGCATCAGTCATACATCTTGACTGGTGCAGTCGAAAACGGAGGAACGTCATGGACAGCAACAATCGCCCCAATAAACCCCGGGGGGACAACCGAGTCCCGCATGGTCTCAGCTTCCTGATGTGGTCGGCATTGGTGCGTGCGCCCTGGCTGCTCGGCGATGTCATGGGCGGCAGCGACGACGACCGGCGCGAAGCGGAGCGGCGCCGCAAGCGCGACCGCTGAGCGCCGCGCTTTGCAGGCTTGACGAATATGTGCTCGGCGCATATTTCCCTTGAAGACACGGATTCTTCGAGGGATGAGACCATGACCACGCGGCTTGAGAATCTGTTGGGGGCGTTCAGCGTCGCCGTCAACGACAGCATGGACGACGCCTTCGACGAGGCCTGCGCGGTCGGCGACAGTGCGCCGGCGGCCTTGATCCTGATCCATGAGAATCCGGACACGCGGATCGAGGCGCTGGCGCGCTACCTGGCGCTCAGCCATTCGGGAACGGTGCGCCTGGTCGATCGCCTGGCCCAAGCGGGTTGGGTGGCGCGCGAGACCTGCGACGACAAACGCGCCGTCGTGCTCGTGCTCACCAAGGCGGGCGAGAAGGTGGCGGAGCGCCTGCTCGAAGGCCGCCGGAAGAGTCTCGGGCGCGCCTTGAGCGGTGTGAGCGCCGCCGACCGCAAAGTGTTGGAGCGGATCCTGCCGCAGATGCTGAACAACCTGGTGACCGACAGGGCCCAGGCGGATCACACCTGCCGCTATTGCGACGGCGGCGCCTGCGAAAGGGAAGGCTGCCCGCTGCCGGGCAATTGAATCCGTTCATTGAACCCGTTGATTGAACCCGACAGGGGGATCGACCGACCAATCCCGGAAACCAATCGTCGGACTTAACCCTGATTGGTTCGGGATTAACGAGACGCGCCTTAATCACAGCGCGTGTGAGCGTCGTCATAAGGATGATGTGAGAAACCGGAACAACCGGCGCGTTTATGGCGTTTCTAAGGCGTAAGATCGCTAAGTTGTATGATGCGGAATCGTCACGGTTCGGCGGCAATCGCGCGCCGCCCGGCGCGACTCGCTTGAATGGCGTCCGGCGCGTGCTAGCTTTTCAACCGGGGACGATCGAAAGGATCGGCGGCAGAATGCCGGCGGGGTCGGAAGCAAACATGACTGAAGCAGCGGTGCCGGTTGCGGCGCCCAATGCGCGCGCATTTCGTGAAGCCAAGTTCAGGATCGGCGACGTGGTAAAGCACCGCGTGTTCCCGTTCCGCGGCGTCGTGTTCGACGTCGACCCGGTCTTCGACAACACCGAGGAATGGCTCGCGTCGATTCCGGAAGACGTGCGTCCGCACAAGGACCAGCCGTTCTATCACCTGCTGGCCGAGAACGCGGAGACGACCTACGTCGCCTATGTCTCCGAGCAGAACCTGCTGGCCGACGAGAGCGGCCAGCCCTGCCGCCATCCGCTGCTGCGCGAAATGTTCTCCAGCCCGAAGCGCGGCACCTATCGCATGAAGGCGATGAAGCCGAACTGAGCGGCGGCGCTTGATCTCTCTCAAACGAACCTGCGGTCGGCTGCGCTGAGCGGCCCTTGTGGTGGCGAGTCGACTCGCCGGCATGAGCGGCGCGACAACTGTTCGCTGCGCTGCACACACACATCGCGATCGGCGGGGCGATCAGCGGGGCGATCAGCGGGCCGAGCAGCAGCCAAATTCACAGCACAACGGAATATTCGTGTGGTTTCAGCGGCAATTCTGATGCCGTGGGGACACGGTTCCCAAGTATTTGCAGCGCGTTTGGCGCGATTTGCTTGACGTTAACCAGCGCCGGGATACTTCTGTCCACAGGGGAGAATCGAAACGACGAGTTGAGGACACGATGCGTGCGTCGGTTCCAGCGCTGCGATTTTTCGGCGATGCTTTGATCGGCTGCCTGGCCTTGGCGGCGACCTGGGGGCTGGGCTTCGGCCTGCTCCAGATCATGCCGGACTTCCTGACCGCCTTCCTGAACTATACCGGGACCCTCGGGATCCTGGTCGCACTCGGAATCGTGGTCCCGCCGATCACCCTGTTTTTCGTCGGCCGCGTGCGCCAGCACCGCGGTCTCTCCTTCAGCCCGGTCTTCGCCGCGACCCTCGCGGCACTGTGCTTCATCTGGTCCGGCTACCAGCAGATGCTGGAGGTGCGCGGCCTCGAGCAGCGCGCCTTCCTGAAGCCGGAAGCGCAGCACGATGTCCTGGTGCTGCCGACCATCGGCTGCGACATCGACTGCATGAAGGTGCTGACCCAGACCAGCTATTCGGTGGCCAGCTATCCCACGGAGGGTCGCGCGCCCGCCGGTGACGCGGATGGGGGCGATACGAACGCGATCGACAAAATGGTGCTGTACCGCAAGGCGAGCGGCGATGTCTGCTATCAGAAAGACAACATCGCCATGCTGGTGAAGTTCACCCGTGCCGGTTATGCCGGGGTCTGCACCACCCAGAGTCCGATCACCGACCTCAGCGACGCCCTGATCCTGGAGCGTCAGGCCGGGCGCAGCATGCCGGCCGGGGTCAGCATGCCCAGCTGGTATGACGGCGCTTTCTACAGCTTCATCGAGCGCAACAACGGCAAGGACCGGCTGCTCGGCCGCTGGGCCGACGGGTCGGTCCGGGCGCTGACCGATTTCCGGGTCGGCCCGCGTTTCGACAACATCGATTTCTACGGCGCGGCACTCGGCGTCCACTTGCCCAAGGAAAAGATCTTCGGACAGGATGACCTGATGGCTCGCGTCGAGAAGCTGCGGCCGCTCCTGAAATCGCCGGACGTGCAGCCGGAGGTGATCTGGGCCTATGGCGACCTGCTGAACGAGCTGCGCAACACCCGGCCGACCAAGCCCGCGACTTCGTCGCCTTAGGCGGCCGCGGCTTCCTGCGCTTCCTTCCAGTCGTATTGCATCTGGCGCGCGGTGGCCTGCGCGGCGTTGAAGCCGAGCACCCGCGCGACCAGGTGCAGGCTCATGTCGATGCCGGCCGAGATCCCGGCCGAGGTGACGATCGCCCCTTCATCGACGTAAGCGACGTGCTCGACCACGGTGAGGTCGGGATAGGTCGCACGAAGCTCCGGCACGTCTTCCCAATGGGTGGTGCAATTGCGCCCGTTGAGCAGGCCGATCTTCGCCAGCAGGAAGGCGCCGGTGCAGACCGAGGCGGTGAGTGCCGCCTGCTTGGACGCCGCGGCGAGCCAGGCGAGCGTCTTCGCATCGCCCAAAGGCTGATCGACGATGCCGCCGGGGACGATCAGGAGATCGACCGGCGGCTTCTCCGCGATGCTGAAATTGGCGATCACCGGGAGGCCGTGACGGGCCGGGACCGGCACGCGATCCGCGGCCACGGTCCTGACCCGGAACGGCGGATGGGCGCGGTCCCTGGCGATCCGCGCCGCCACCGATAAGACCTCGAAGGGGCCGGCGAAATCCAGCACCTCGACCTCCGGGAAGAGCAGGATCGCGACCTCGAGCGGGCGGGCTTGCAGCCGGGCAGCGATCGCGGCGTCAGTGTCGGCTTTGGGCGTCGGCATGGTCGTCGGCTCCTGTTTCTTTCCAGATCGCGGCGAAGCGCCGCCGGTAGTCCTGCGGGGCGACGCCGAGCCGGCGCTGCAGCGCGCGGGCGAGCACGTCGGCGCTGCGATAGCCGCAGGCGGCGGCAATCGCGTCCACGCTCTGCGCGGTGAGCTCCAGCAGCTCGCGGGCCTTTTGCAGCCGCGCCTGCTCGACGAAGCGGGCCGGTGTCATACCGGCCTCGCGCTGAAACACCCGGGCGAAGTTGCGGTCACTCATCGCCATGCGGGCCGCCAGCGCCTCGACCGAGAGATCGGCGGCGGGATTCTCCAGGATCCATTCCTGCAGCTTTTGGATCGGCCGGTGCGGAGTCGCCTGCAGCTGCAGCTCGGCGCTGAACTGCGACTGGCCGCCGGGACGGCGGCGGAACATCACCAGCTCCTGGGCGGTGCGCATCGCGAGCTTCGGCCCGTGATCGCGTTCGATCATGGCGAGCGCCAGATCGATTCCCGCGGTGACACCGGCCGAAGTCCAGATGCCGCGATCGACCAGGAAGATCGGATCGGGCTCGACCGTGATCGCGGGAAAGCGTTCCGCCAGGCGCGCGCAGAAATTCCAATGCGTGACCGCGCGGCGCCCGTCGAGCAGGCCGGCCGCCGCCAGCACGAAGGCGCCGGTGCAGACCGAGCCGATCCGGCAGGACCGGAGTGACGCCCGGCGCAAGGCATCGCGCAAGGTGAGGTCGCACGCGGCCGCCTCGACGCCGGCGCCGCCGGCGATCAGCACCGTGTCCGCCGCGGCGATCGCGCTGTAGTCGGCTGTCGCGGTGAGCATGAGACCGGAAGCAGCGCGCACCGGGCCGATCGCTTTCGCGGCGATCTCGACCGTGTAGGTGTTGGGTTGCGGCGCGAGGCTCGCGGCATTGGCGAAGCTCTCCAGCGGGCCGACCACGTCCAAGAGCTCGGCCGCGTCAAAGGCGACCATCATCACGCGGTGCGGCGGCCGGGTTTTGCTTTGGCGTTTCATGGGCCCATTCTCGCGCCGGTGGGGGTTGGCGGAAAGGACATCGATCCGACGATTTCAGCCAAGCGCGTCGGCGCTTGACTCTTGGAATGAAATGAGAACATTATGGGTACATAGTTAATACAAAAGGTGAGGTTTGCGATGTTTCGGACCCGCTCGCTCGGCACTGGAGCCACCAAGATCATCCATCAGATCGGCGAAGGCGCCGCGTTCGGCGCGCTGATCACCCTCATTCTCTGGGCGCCGCATTTCGTCGGCTCCTGAGCTGGCGCTTCTCGAAATTACAGGACACCCGGCGCTGAGCCCCCTATCACTGCGGCAGTAACGCTGCCTGAGGGGACCAATGCCGGGTGACCAGGAACCGAGCGGCAAGGAGTCGAACGGACGGCCGACCGGCTTGCCGGTGCCGCTGCAGGCGCTCCGGGAATTTCTGAAGCTCGAAAGCGCCGGCGGGATTCTGCTGCTGATTGCGGCGGCTCTGGCGCTGCTCATCAGCAACTCGCCGCTGGCTTCACTCTATGAAGCTCTGCTCGAGTGGCATTTCGGGCCGACCCTCGGCGCGCTCTCGCTCTCGAAGTCGCTGCTGCATTGGATCAACGACGGTCTGATGGCGGTGTTCTTCTTCCTGGTCGGGCTGGAGATCAAGCGCGAGGTTTTGGAGGGCGAGCTTTCCAGCGCGCGGCAGATCGCACTGCCGGGCCTCTGCGCGCTGGGCGGCATGGTCGCGCCGGCCTTGGTCTATCTCGGCTTCACCTGGACCACACCGGAGGCGCATCACGGCTGGGCGATTCCGGCGGCGACCGACATCGCCTTTGCGATGGGCGTGATGGCCTTGCTGGGCCCACGCGTGCCCGAGGGGTTGAAGATCTTTCTGCTCGCGCTGGCGATCATCGACGACCTCGGCGCGATCGTGATCATCGCCATCTTCTACACCGCGGATCTCTCGCTGCTCTCGCTGGGGCTGGCGGCGCTGGGCATCGCAGGCCTGGTGCTGCTGAACCGGTTCGGCGTGCTGCGGCTCTGGCCTTACATTCTGATCGGCATCTTCATCTGGATCTGCGTGCTGAAGTCCGGCGTGCATGCGACCTTGGCCGGCGTCGCCATCGCCTTCGCCATTCCGCTTAAGGTTGCCGGCGATCGCGCGCAGTCACCGCTGCGGCGCTGCGAGCATGCGCTGCACCCCTGGGTCACGTTCGGGATCATGCCGGTCTTCGCCTTCGCCAATGCCGGCGTGCCTTTGGGCGGCGGCATCGGGTTCGCGGCCTTCCTGCAGCCGATCGGCCTCGGCGTTGCCGGCGGTCTCTTCATCGGCAAGCAGCTGGGCGTCATGCTGGTCGCCGTGCTGGGCGTGGCCCTGGGACTGTTCAAGCTGCCCGACCGCGCGAGCTGGGCGCAGATGTATGGCGCCAGCGTGCTGACCGGGATCGGTTTCACCATGAGTCTCTTCATCGGCACCCTGGCTTTCGCCGGACCGGAAGCTGCGGCGCCCCTGCGTCTGGGCGTGCTGACGGGTTCGATTCTCTCGGCGGTCTTGGGTTATCTGGTGCTGCGGCTGGCGCCGCGCGCTACCTGAGCGCGGCGTCGACGCTGCCGGCGAAAGCGGAGACCGGGACGGCGGTGGCGATCTGGCCCTTGTCGGTTTCGGCGATGGCGTTATGGATGCCGATGATCTCGGCCTGGCCGTCCTGGATCAGCAGCAAGGGCGCGCCCGAGACGCCGAAGGTCACGTCGCAGCGGTGGATCAGCAGCTTGTAGTCGCTGGCCTCGCCCAGGAGTTGGCAGCCCTGGTCGCGCATCAGCTGCTCGCCGTAATCGACGGCATAACCGGCGACGTTCATCTCCCCGGATTTCGCCGCCGCCATGGTGTCCGCGAGCGAGCGCTTGGTGAGCGGGATCGGCTTCACGTCGAGCGCCTCGGCGAGGGTGATGATGGCCCAGTCGCGCGCCATCTCTTTCACTTCCGTGCGGTGGTTGGGGTCATAGCCGGGTGCGATCTTGAAACTCACCGCCTTGCTGTGCGCAGCGTATTGGCCGCGATGATAGCCGGCGACGAAATGCACCTCGTCCGGCAAGGCCCAGCGCTGGGTGGTGGTGTTGAACAGGCAATGCGCGGCGGTCAGCACCTTGCGCGCGCCGATCAAGGCGGCGGTGCAATGGCCGCCGATCTCGCGGTTCAAGCGACCGATGGCGATCCAGGGCCACTGGGTGGAATCCGCCGGCACCCGGTTGTCGACGCCGATGATGCCGACCTTGAGGGTCGATCGCGCAGCCGCAGCCGGCGCCGCGGTCGGAACCACCGTTCCTGGGGGATCGGAAGAGACCGGAAGGGCGAGGCCGAGGGCGAGAAGGAGTGCTGTGCTAGCTCGCCAGAAACGCATTCTGGACCACGACGCCGATCAGAGCCGCCAGGACAAACGCGGAGACGCCGAGCAGCGCCAGCACCAAATGGCTCACGCGGTCGGTCGGGCGAAGCTGGCGGTCGGCGGCGATGCGCCTCGGGCTGCGCATGTCCTTGCCGACCAGGAGAACGAGATAGGAGCGCCCGAACAGCGGCAGGCGCATGCCGAAGCGCGCATCGATCGGGTGGCGCCGCGCACGGGCCGAGCTCGCGGCGTTGCGGATCGCGGCGACCTGTTCGGTGGTGAGGCTGTGCAGGACGTCCGGCGGCAAGCGCCGCAGCACGACTTCACCACGCACGTCATCCATCATCATGGCCAGGCTCCTTTGCGCGCGCAGGCTGTGCTTCGGGTGGAGATTGAATTTGGCAACATTTGTTTAATGGACGATGAACAAACGACGGCAAAAACCGTCGCATCGACAGGCACTTAACCGCAGCCTGCCGGGATTATCGATGGTTCGGCAACTGGCGGTGCCGGCCGCCTTGAGCTAGTCTTCACCGTGATCATGTTGAAAATCCTTGGAAATCCGCGGCACAGCCGAAGCCGTGCGTCCCGACATTCCGCTTAACAGTCCCAAGCGAGCCC
>Ga0068862_100002711_pt1 | contig 15550 bp, 12 predicted proteins | sample KBSSwiS52_FD_66598 | JGI IMG/M metagenome (GOLD analysis project Ga0068862, IMG submission 66598) | Switchgrass rhizosphere microbial communities from Kellogg Biological Station, Michigan, USA - KBS Switchgrass S5-2 | ecosystem: Host-associated > Plants > Roots > Rhizosphere > Soil ... | reverse complement strand
ACGGGCGGCCGGTCATCCTGATCCACGGGCTGTTCTCCGACGCGTACACCAATTGGGTGCGCTACGGCCATGCCGCGCTGTTGGTCGAACACGGCTTCCGCGTGATCATGCCGGACCTGCGCGCGCATGGCGACAGCGCCTGCCCGCACGATGCGGCCGCCTATCCGCCCGACGTGCTGGCCGATGACGGCTTCGCGCTCGTCGACCATCTCGGCCTTACTGATTTCGACCTCGGCGGCTATTCGCTGGGCGGGCGCACCGTCGCGCGGATGCTGGTGCGCGGTGCCGCGCCGCGCCGGGCGATCATCTCCGGCATGGGCCTAGCCGGGCTTCTCGATACCGGCCACCGCGCCGGCTTCTTCAAAAAGGTACTCGCCGGCATCGGCACCCACGAGCGCGGCTCGCCGGAATTCATGGCCGAGGCGTTCCTCAAGACCACAAAGGGAGATCCCAAGGCGCTGCTGCCGCTGCTCGACAGCTTCGTCGATTCCTCGCGCGAACAGATCGGCGCGATCGTGCAGCCGCTGCTGGTCGTGTCGGGAGAGGACGACCACGACAACGGCTCGGCCGCTGCACTCGCCGCCGCCGTCGCGCATGGACGGGCGGCGACTGTGCCGGGCAATCACATGAGCGCGGTCACCCGCCCAGAGCTGGGGCGGGCGATCGCGGCGTTCCTCTCGGAACCCGAGTGACGGTGCGGGTCAGAGCTGGCCGAGCAGGTAATCGGCACTGCTGACCTTGAACTCGCCCGGTGCCTCGACGTTCAGGGCGGTCACCACGCCGTCGTCGACGATCATCGAGAAGCGCTGGCCCCGCGTGCCCATGCCGAATTTCGAGCCGTCCATGGTGAGGCCAAGCGCCTTCACGAAATCGCCATTGCCGTCGGCAAGCATCGCCACCTTGCCGTCGGCCCCGGCGCTCTTGGCCCAGGCGCCCATCACGAAGGCGTCGTTGACCGCGGTGCAGGCGATCTCGTCGACGCCCTTGGCCTTGATCGCATCGGCCTGATCGACGAAGCCCGGAAGGTGGCGCGCCGAGCAGGTCGGGGTAAAGGCGCCGGGGACCGAGAACAGCGCGACCTTGCGGCCCTTGAAGAAGCTTGCGCTGTCCACCGCCTCCGGGCCGTTTTCCTTGGCCTGGATGAAGGTCGTCTCGGGCAGCGTCTCCCCGATCGCGATCGCCATATGTCTCTCCTTAAAGCCGGTTCGCCGCCGCAATTAGGGGTTGGGCGCGGCCGCGCCAAGGGTCGGCATGGACGAGGCGATAATCGCTGCCTAGAGTGCGGGGAATGGACCAGACGCGCGGATATGCCGGCCAGATCCTCCTCGCCATGCCCGGTATCGGCGATCCTCGCTTCGACCGGGCGGTCATCGCAATGGTCGCCCATGACGAGAACGGCGCGCTCGGCATAGGCATCGGCCGGACTATCCCGACGATCGGCTTCCACGATCTCCTGACCCAGCTCGACGTCGAGCCGGGCTATGCACCGAACGTGCCGATCTATCAGGGCGGCCCGGTCGAGGCGCAGCGCGGCTTCGTACTGCACAGCCCCGACTGGAGCGGCGACGATACCATCGCCGCCGGCCGGCTGTGGCGCCTGACCGGCACGCTCGACGTGCTGCGCGCGATCGCCGAGGGCAGCGGGCCGAGCCGCTGGCTCGCCGCGCTCGGCTATGCCGGCTGGGGCGAGGGGCAGCTTGACGAGGAGATGACGCGCCACGGCTGGTTTGCCGTGCCGGGTACGGACGACCTCGCTTTCGCCACCGCTCCGGAGAAGCGCTGGGCGGCGGCCTTCGCGACCGCGGGGGTCGATACGCGGCTGCTGGCCTGTTCTTCGGGGAATGCCTGAAAGGGGCTTTCGCACCCGTTCCGGACTCCCGGGGGCAAGCATATAAAGACATCTTTATATTTGCATGACCCGTGTACGCAGGCTAAGCGCGCGGCACCCGTATTTCAGGAGACCCACCGTGGCCACCGCTTCGCTCGAAAGCTTCAACGACTACCTCGTGCACGACATCTCGCTCGCCGGCTGGGGCCGCAAGGAGATCGAGATCGCCGAGACCGAGATGCCGGGCCTCATGGCGCTCCGCAAGGAATTCGGCGCGTCCAAGCCGCTCGCCGGCGCGCGCATCACCGGCTCGCTGCACATGACCATCCAGACGGCCGTGCTGATCGAGACGCTGGTCGAGCTCGGCGCCGAGGTGCGCTGGGCGACCTGCAACATCTTCTCGACCCAGGATCATGCCGCCGCCGCCATCGCCGCTGCGGGCATTCCGGTGTTCGCCGTCAAGGGCGAGACGCTCGCCGAGTATTGGGACTATGTCGGCCGGATCTTCGACTGGGGTGACGGCACCACCTGCAACATGATCCTCGACGACGGCGGCGACGCGACGATGTTCGCGCTGCTCGGCGCCAAGCTGGAGGCCGGCGGCACGCTCGCCGATCCGGAGAACGAGGAAGAGGTCGAGTTCCACCGCGCGCTCAAGGCGTTCGTCGCCGCTAAGCCCGGCTACATCACCGAGACGGTCCGCGCGATCAAGGGCGTGTCGGAGGAGACCACCACCGGCGTCCACCGCCTGTACCACCTCGCCAAGAAGGGCGAGCTGCCGTTCCCGGCGATCAACGTCAACGACAGCGTCACCAAGTCGAAGTTCGACAATCTCTACGGCTGCAAGGAGTCGCTGGTCGACGCCATCCGTCGCGCCACCGACGTGATGCTGGCCGGCAAGGTCGCGACCGTCTGCGGCTTCGGCGATGTCGGGAAGGGCTCGGCGGCCTCGCTGCGCAACGGCGGCGCCCGCGTGCTGGTGACCGAGATCGACCCGATCTGCGCGCTGCAGGCGGCGATGGAGGGCTATGAAGTGGTGACGATGGAGGAAGCGGTAACCCGCTCCGACATCTTCGTGACCGCGACCGGCAATGCCGACGTCATCACCGCCGAGCACATGAAGGCGATGCGGCCGATGTCGATCGTCTGCAACATCGGCCATTTCGACAGCGAGATCCAGATCGCCGCGCTGTCCAACTACAAGTGGACCGAGATCAAGCCGCAGGTCGACCTCGTCGAGTTCCCCGACGGCAAGCAGATCATCGTGCTGGCCAAGGGTCGTCTGGTGAACCTGGGCTGCGCCACCGGCCATCCCAGCTTCGTGATGTCGTCGTCCTTCACCAACCAGGTGCTGGCGCAGATCGAGCTGTTCACCAAGCCCGGCCAGTACGCCAACGACGTCTTCGTCCTGCCGAAGCACCTCGACGAGAAGGTCGCGATGCTCCACCTCGAGAAGCTGGGCGTGAAGCTGACCAAGTTGACCGAAAAGCAGGCGAGCTATATCGGCGTCACCGTCGAAGGTCCGTTCAAGCCGGATCACTACCGCTACTGATCCGGTTCCTGCGGAGTGTCGTGGCGTTGCGCGACGACATTCCGCAGTTCTGATCAGGGCGTGGCGCTGATCTCGCCTGTCCCGTCCTCTTGCCGCTCGTCGCACGGGGCTTGCTGCTTCCGCTCTCCGGATTATGCCTCCCGTCGAACAGGGAGGATGACATGATCTATCGCAGCCTGCGCGGCGCCATATTGGCGTCGACGACGCTTTCCGCGGCGCTTCTCTCCCCACCGGCTCTCGCCCAGTCCGCCGATCACGCGACCGCCGCCGCCGTCGCCAGCCCTGCCGATACCAGCGCGACGGCAGATGACGGGGCGACGATCGTCGTCACCGGATCGCGCATCGCCCGGCCGGAGATCGATCTGCCCAATCCGGTGGTCGCGATCACCGCGGCGGCGATCCAGCAATCGGGCCGCACCAACCTTACCGACTACCTTACCCAGATCCCGGCGCTGGCAGGATCGACGACCGGCAACATGAGCGCGGGGTCCAACGCCGATTTCGGCGAAAGCGGGCTCAACCTGCTCAGCCTGCGCAATCTCGGCACCAACCGCACCCTCGTCCTGGTCGACGGTCGCCGTCATGTCGGCGCGCTTGACAGCTCGGCTGCGGTCGACATCAATACCATCCCCACCGACCTGGTCGAACGGATCGACGTCCTCACCGGCGGCGCCTCGGCAGTTTACGGTGCTGACGGCGTCTCTGGCGTCGTCAACTTCGTGATGAAGCACGATTTCGAAGGCGTGACAGCGCGCGCGCAGTCGGGCATCTCGCAGCATGGCGACGGCGCCAACCAGTTCGTGGCGGTCACCGCCGGCAAGAACTTCGCCGAGGGCAAGGGCAATGTCGCGATTGCCTATGAATACAACCGCGAGCATCGTCTCGACGAGTTGAAGCGCCGCTATCTGCGCAATCCCCATGCCGGCCGGCTGGTGCAGAATCCCGACGATCTCATCGATGATCCGCGCGTGCCGGACAACATCCCGCTGCGCGACCTCCGCTACGCCGATAGCTCGCCGGGCGGCGCGGTCGACATCAACCCCTTCGACGCCGCTGGCAATTTCGATCCCATACCAGACTTCACCGGCGACGGCCGGGTCTATGATCGCGGTCGCCTGCTCCCCAATTCGGGCGGCTATACGCAGGGCGGGTCGTCAACGCCGATCGACGGCTATCAGGGCGACGTGCTGCCGGGCGTGAAGCGGCACAGTGTCAACGCCTTCGCCCATTACGAATTCTCGCCCGCGTTCAACCTGTTCGCCGAGGGCAAGTACGTCCTCAACAAGAGCCACACCGAATCGCAGCCGCTCTTCGACTTCTATCTGCTGCAGCTGGCCGAGAACCCGTACATGCCGGACGCGATCCGCGATGCGATCACGCCCGGAAACCTGTCGATCGCCGGCCTCCCCGACGGCGTGGTGATGACCCGAGATGATTTCGACCTCGGCACCCAGGCGGAGGATGCGCGGCGCGAGACGATCCGCGGCGTGATCGGCGTCAACGGGAAGGTCAGCGACCATGCCCGCTACGAGGTCTCCTACGTTTACGGCCAGACGCGGAGCCGCATCACCACCATCAACAATCGCTACAACGACCGCTTCGCCGCGGCGATCGACGTCGTCACCGATCCCGCAACTGGCCTGCCGACCTGCCGCATCAACCTGCCCGGCGCTTCGCTCGTCGATCCGTTCTCCTACAACTACCGGGCCGGCGGCGGCCCGGTGAGCTTCCGGCCCGGCGAGTGCAAGCCGCTCAACCTGTTCGGCAACGGCTCGCCCAGCAACGAGGCGGTCGACTGGGTGATGCTCGATACCGTGTCGCGCTCCAAGGTCGTCCAGCATGTCGCCACCGCCCAGCTCACCGGCGATTTCGGCGCGCTGTTCGAGTTGCCGGGCGGTCCGGTCGGCTTTGCCATCGGCGCCGAATGGCGGCGCGAGAAGAGCTTCTTCGACCCGTCGGCCGAATTCCTCGCCGGCACCACCTATTACGGCGCATTGACCCGCCAGCGCGGATCGTTCGAAGTCAAGGAGGCGTTCGCCGAGCTCAACGTGCCCGTGCTCAAGCACGTGCCCTTCGCCGAGACGCTGACCTTCGACGCGGCGCTGCGCCTGTCCGACTACACAACGGTCGGCAAGACGACGACATGGAAGTTCGATGGCGTCTGGGCACCGATCCGCGACATCCGCTTCCGCGCGACCCTGTCGCAGGCGGTGCGCGCGCCCAATATCGGCGAGCTGTTCGGGGCGACCAACACCACCTTCGAGTTCATCACCGACCCCTGCGACATTCAGGAACGCAACAACGGCTCGTCCTTCCGCCAGGCGAACTGCGTCGCGCTCCTCCGGAGCCTCGACATCGACCCGGCGAGCTTCAACCCGTCGAACGATCCGCAGGCGAACATCAGCCTGCCCGGCACCACTTCGGGCAATCCCGACCTCAGCGAGGAGAAGGCCAGAACCTGGACCGCCGGCGTTACTCTGGAGCCGCGCTTCCTTCCCGGCCTGTCGATGTCGCTCGACTGGTACGACATCAAGCTCAAGCAGGCGATCAGCCAGCCGACGGCGCAGGAGCTGGCCGGCCTGTGCGTCGACCAGCCGACCCTCACCAACATCTATTGCGGGCTCGTCGACCGCAGCACGACCACCGGCTTCATCAACGGCTTCCGCGTCCGGCCGGAGAACGTCGCCGCCTTCCACACCGCCGGTGCAGAGCTCAACTTCAACTATCTGCTGCGCACCCGCGCCGTGGGCGACTTCAATCTGCGGGTGATCGGCAGCTATCTCGACACGCTCAGCTTCGTGCCCACCGTGGGCGCCGATGCGGTCGAGGATCAGAACATCGCCAACGAGTCGATCAACGCTCCGAAATTCCAGGCGACCGCCGACCTCACCTGGACCAAGGGCGCGCTGACCCTCAACTACGGCTTGTCCTGGTGGAGCAAGACCTATCGCTACTCGCGTGAGATCATGGCCGGTAATCCCGATTACGTCCCTGCCAGACACCTGAAATATAAGGAGAAGTGGGAGCACGAGGTCTATGTCAGCTACGACGTGGACAGGCGCTTCACGATCTACGGCGGCATCAACAACCTGTTCGACCAGAAGCCCGATTTCGGCGCGAGCTTCTACCCCGTCAGTGCGGTCGGCCGGTATTTCTACACGGGCGTGAAGGTAAAGCTTGCCGACCTGATGTGATCCCCCACGTTCCCTTTTCCGATGGTGAAGAGTCCGTGCCTTTACTCACTCTGCCGGAATCCCCCGCGAGCGCTGTACCAGCCGGATCGCCTCGTCGATCATTTCGCGGCGGAGCGGGCTCGAGGTCGCATGGACGGCGAGCGCGATGCAACGGCTGGCGTCGCGGCGGAGATCGGCGACGCGCTGGGTGAGGAGGGGCTGGGGCGTGGTCATGCGGCGGAAACGGGCAAACGTTCTTTACGTTTCATTAATGTCTGGGTCTCGTTTTGAGACGCAATGTCGTCCACAATGCCGTCCATTCCCGCCGCCCGGGCCGCTGTGTCGGGGCGGCCGTTCGCCTGATTGAGGGAGTCTTTCCTTGCGCAACCTGCTCCTCGCCACGATCTTGGCCAGCACCATGACCGCCCCCATCGCCCTCGCCGAACCGCCCGCCGCCACCGCTCCGTTCTCGCTGACTGCGAAATGGACCGGTCCCTATGGCGGGGTGCCGCCCTGGGACAAGCTCACGCCCGCACTCTTCCCGGCGGCGCTGGCGGACGGGATTGCCGAGCAGCAGCGCGAGATCGATGCGATCACCGCTAATTCCGCGCCGCCGACCTTCGACAACACGATCGGGCCGTATCAGCTCGCCGGGCAGACGCTCGACCGGGTGACCACGCTGTTCGACGTCATGACCAGCAACATGAGCACGCCGGCCTACCAGGCGCTCGAGCACGAATGGTCGCCGAAGCTGACCGCCGCCGATGACGCGATCCTGCTCGACGCCAAACTTTTCCAGCGGGTCAAGGCAGTCTACGACGCGCGGGAAAAGGCCGGGCTGACCCCGGTCCAGCAGCGGCTCGTCACCCGCATCTACGACCGCTTCGTCCGGCAGGGCGCCAATCTCGACCCCGCGCAAAAGGCGAAGCTGAGCGCGCTCAACCAGGAGCTGTCGGGGCTGTTCACGACGTTCAGCGCCAAGCTGCTCGCCGACGAGGGCACTTTCATCACCGTCACCAACGCCGCCGATCTGAACGGCGTACCTGCCTCGCTGCAGGCGAGCTATGCGGCGGCGGCGGACGAACACAAGCTGCCCGCTGGCAGCTTCGCGATTATGAACACGCGCTCGGCAGTCGACCCGCTGCTGACCTTCTGCACCAACCGTGCGCTCCGCGAGAAGGTGTGGCGCGCCTTCGTCAACCGCGGCGACAATGGCGACGCCAACGACACCAACGCGACGATCGAGCGGATCGTGAAGCTCCGCGCCGAGCGCGCGGCGCTGCTGGGCTTCGCCACCCATGCCGACTGGCGGATGCAGGACACCATGGCCAAGACCCCCGCCGCCGCGGAGGAGCTGATGAACCGGGTGTGGCCTGCCGCCGTCGCCCGCGTCAGGCAAGAGGTCGCCGACCAGCAGGCTATCGCCAAGGCCGAGGGCACGAGCATCATCATCGAGCCGTGGGATTACCGCTTCTATCAGGAGAAGGTCCGCAAGGCGCGCTACGATCTCGATCAGGCCGAGTTGAAGCCGTATTTCGAGCTCGGCCACATGATCGACGCGTCGATGTACGCCGCCGGTCGCCTCTACGGCCTCAAGTTCCGCGAGATCACCGGGCAGGTCCCCGTGTTCGAGCCGAGCGTGCGGGTGTGGGAGGTCTCGGCCGCCGACGGGACCCCGCGTGGCCTGTTCTACGGCGACTATTTCGCGCGGACCGGCAAGAGGTCCGGCGCGTGGATGAACACCTATCGCCTGCAGCGCCGCTTCGGCGGGGCGCAAACGACCTTCGCCTCCAACAACAACAATTTCACCAGGGCCGCGCCCGGCGAGCCGGTGCTGATCAGCCTCGACGATGCGCGGACCCTGTTCCACGAATTCGGCCATGCGATCCACTATTTGCTGCAGGACGTGGATTATGCCGGCCTCGCCGGCACGCCGCGCGACTTCGTCGAGTTCCCGAGCCAGGTCAACGAGCACTGGGTGCTGACCCGCGACGTACTCGACCGCTATGCCCGCCATTACCAGACGGGGGCGGCGATGCCGCAGGCTCTGGTCGACAAGATCGAGAAGACGATGACCTTCAACCAGGGCTTCGCCACGGTCGAGTATCTTTCGGCGGCGATCGTCGACATGAAGCTGCACACGCTGCCCGGCGGCGTGGTCGATATCGACAAGTTCGAGCGCGAGACGCTGGCCGAAATCGGAATGCCGAAGGAGATCGTGATGCGGCACCGGCTGCCGCAGTTCGGGCATCTGTTCTCGTCGGATTCCTACTCGGCCGGATATTACTCGTACCTGTGGTCGGAGACGATGGACGCCGATACTTGGGCGGCGTTCAAGGAGGCTGGCAGCCCGTGGGACCAGGCGACGGCGGATCGGCTGAAGAAGACGCTGCTGTCGACCGGCAACGAGACCGACCGCGCCGAGGCTTACCGCGCGTTCCGCGGGCGCGATCCGGACGTGAAGGCGCTGCTGCGGCAGCGCGGATTCCCGGTGGAGTAGATCCTCCTCGGGAGGAGGAGCGGCTATCAGCGCGTACACGAGCGGAGCGACCCCGCGCAGCGCGCTCGGCGGCGTTGTTGAACAGGCAGATCTGCCCACCGTCGAGGAACCGGGTGAGCGGGGAGTGGCTTCGCGTGGTGCCACAAAACTGCCATTCAGCTTTCACACGCGCTGGCCTAAACGACGCCTTCTCTGCCTTCATGGGGGACCGATGCGTAAGATCAGCCTGGCGCTGGCCGCGACGATGGCCATGACGATCGCGGGCGCCGCGCCGGCGGCCGGGCCGCTGGTGATCGCCCATCGCGGCGCGAGCGGGCTGCGGCCCGAACACACGCTCGCCTCCTACAAGCTGGCGATCGAGGAGGGGGCCGACTTCATCGAGAGCGACGTGGTGATGACCAGGGACCATGTCCTCGTCACCCGTCACGAGAACGAGATCTCGGGCACCACCGACGTCGCCGATCATCCCGAATTTGCTCAGCGTCGCCGGACGGTGACCGTCGACAGGCAGGAACTCACCGGCTGGTTCACCGAGGACTTCACCTTGGCCGAGCTGAAGACCCTGCGCGCCCGCGAGCGGCTTGGTGACCTGCGCCCCGCCAACCGCCAGTACGACGGCCAGTTCGCAGTGCCGACCCTGCAGGAGGTGCTCGACCTGATCCGCGCCGAAGAGAAGCGGACGAAGCGGCGGATCGGCTTCTATGTCGAGACCAAGCACCCGACCTATCACCGCTCGGTCGGCCTGCCGCTGGAAGAGGCGCTGGTCGCGGTGCTCGCCCGCAACGGCTATACCCGCGACAGCGACCCTGTGTTCATCGAATCCTTCGAGGTCGACAATCTGCGCGAACTGCACAAGCTCACCCGCATCCGTCTCGTCCAGCTGATGGAGGCAACCGGCCACCCCGCCGACCAGACCACCAGCTATGCCGAAATGGCGACCCCCCTCGGGTTCGCGCGGATCGCGAGCTATGCGGCGGGCGTCGGTCCCGACAAGACGATGATCCTGCCGCGCGACGATGCCGGGCGCAGCACCGCGCCGACAGCCTTCGTCGCCAACGCGCACCGCGTCGGCCTCGTCGTCCATCCCTGGACCTTCCGCAACGAGAACGCGTTCCTGCCCGCGGAGATGCGCAAGGGTACGATCGCCGCCGAGCATGGCGATTTTGCCACCGAGTACCGGACCTTCCGGACGATCGGTGTCGATGGTGTGTTCAGCGACTTTCCGGCCGACGCGATCGCGGCGTTCCAGGAGAAGGCGGAAAAGCCGGACCAGCCCGCGAATTGACGTGGCGCCGCGTCGAAGAAGCGTTTTGTCGCCTCTTCGACGGCCAGCAGTCAGGAGGAAGGGCCTTTAAAGCACGTCCTCGACCAGTCCGAGCGCCTTGGCTTCCTGTGCTTCGATATACCAGTTGCTCGGTGCCTTCTGCAGCACCTCGTCCATCGTCACCTGCGAATCCCGGATCAGGTTCTCGAAACCCTCGTTCTGGATGTCGATCGAGCTTTCCAGCTCGTGCAGCGTCGCCTGGACGGTGGCGAGGCACATCGTCAGCGGGCCGTCGATGGTCAGCGTCTTCGACATCTTGCGCTCGTGGATCATCAGCCGCGCGCCGCGGGTGAGGTAGCGGTTGGTGCGGTGGAAGAAGCTCATGAAGGTGGTGCCGGCCGAATAGATCGCCGCCTTGCCGAGAAACACGAAGCGGCGGTCGGGCGACATGTCGCTGTGGAAGCGGATGTCCTCGCCCATCATCCGCGCGACCTCGGGATCGCCGCCAAGCGTCGACAGTTCGACCGTGACCAGCCCCTGTTGCGGGGCGGCGTCGAGCTGACTGCGGAAGTTGTTGTACATCGCATAGTCGACGGGGCCAGAGATCAGTATCGCGGGGTTTCTGAAATCGGCGGGGGCGAGTGGCGCGTTCTGCATGATGGTCCTGGGGTGGTTGCGGAGATCGGCCGCCCGAACCCACAATGGTGGCGGTGGTTCCGACAGCGACGGATATTCCTGGTAAATCAGCTCCTCCCGGTACGGGGAAGAGCGGGTCAGGGAAACCGCCGGCTGACGTGTCGCGAGCCCGCCAGTCCGAACCGCCATGGCGTGTCCACTCCCACGCTGATCCCGATCCGCGGCCCAACCGCGATCTCGGGCGCCCCGATCCTCGGAAGGAGCGCGAAGGGGGCTTCGTCGAGCGGCAGGTCGTTGTGGGCGTCGGTAATGCCGAGCGCCTGGCACAACCGGCCGGGGCCGGCGCAGAGCAGGCGATCGTCTATCGTCCCGCGCCGTGCCCGCATCGCCTCGAGCCCGTGCTCGGGCGAGAGCGCGCGGATCAGCACGGCGCTGCCCGCCGCTCCGCCGACCATGTTGAGGCACCAGTGAATGCCGTAGCTGCGATAGACGTAGCTGCGCCCCGGCGGCCCGAACATCGGCCGGGTACGTGGCGTCAGTCCGCGGAAGCTGTGCGCGGCCGGATCGTGCGGGGCATAGGCCTCCGTCTCGACGATCATCCCTCCGACATCGTCAACCAGCAGCGTGCAACCGATCAATGCGCGGGCAACGGTCTCGACGTCGCGGGTGAAGAAATCGGGTGGCAACATCAGCGTGACGGGCCTTCCGTGCCCGCCTCCCGTACGATCCACGCCACGAAGGCGGCGAGGGTAGGGCTGGCTGCGCCAGCGGGATGGACCAAATAATAGGCCTCGTCGGTCGAGAGCGGTCGGTCGAGCGGCGAGACCAGCGCGCCGCTCCCCAGCTCCGGGCCGATCAGGAAACTCGGGATCAGCGCGATGCCGGCGCCGGCCGCGGCGGCCTGTGCCAGCATCAGGAAATGTTCGAAGGTCGGGCCGCTCTCCGCCCGCGCTTCGATGCCGGCGGCGCGGAACCACTTCGTCCAGGCATCGCGGCGCGAGCTTTGGAACAGCAGCGGCTTGTCCGCGACATCCGCGGCCGTCGCGATCGGATTGGCGGCGAGCCAGCCCGGTGCACAGACCGGGATCGCTTCTTCCCGGAACAGGAAGTGGTGCGCGGCGTCCGGCCAATCGGCATGGCCGAAATGGATCGCGGCGTCGAAGCTCTCCTGCCCGAAATCGAAGTCGCGCGAGCGGGCGGCGAAGTTGACGACCAGTTGCGGGTGCTCGGCGGTGAAGCGCGGCAGGCGCGGCGCCAGCCAGCGCATCCCGAAGCTGGGAAGGGTAGCGATATTGAGTTCGGTCGCCGGGCGGCGGGCGAGGAGGCGGGTGGTGGCGCCCCGGATCCGGTCGAGCGCGGGGCCGATCGCCTCGGCATAGGCGCGGCCCTCTGCATTCAGCGCCACCCGCCGGCCGCTACGGGTGAAGAGCGGAGTCTGCAGCCAGTCCTCGAGCAGCGCCACCTGCCGACTGACGGCGCTCTGGGTCAGTCCGACCTCTGCGCCGGCGCGGGAGAAGCTGCCATGCCGCGCGGCGGCGGCGAAGCTGTTCAGCGCGCCCATCGGCGGCAGAGCGCGCCTCTCACTCATTCCAAACCTGCATCTAGAGATGATGGCTTCTCGTTTGCGGGAGTTCAAGAGGATACCTAGATAGTCGCAATCCGCATAGGAGCAGGCTGATGTCGTCTCAGAATGAAGGAACGCTCGCCCGGCTGGTCGCTTCCGCGATCGGGGCCGATGCTGCCGCCAAGGCCTTGACGGCGCTTGAAATCGCGCCCGCATTGCGCCGTGCAGACGAAGCAGAGGTCTCGCGCGCGGTGTTCGCGATGGCGCTGAACGTGGTGTTGTTCGACGACCTGCTCGCCCGCGTGCCGAGTGGCGCCGCCTATGTAACAGACCGCATCGCCGCCGGCGGATCGGTCTTTTTCGACCATGGCGCGCTCCGCACCATTCGCTTCGCCGACGGCCCCACCGGCGCACTGCCCGCCGGCGAACAGGCGTTCGCGCGGCTGCTGGAACCGATCGGCTATACGCTCGCCGGCCTTTATCCACTGCCCAAGCTGAAGATGAAGGGGCATGTCTACGCCCATGCCGACATGGCCGCCGATATCCCGCAGTTCTTCGTAAGCGAGCTGTACGTCGACCAGTTCGACGCCGCTTTCGAGGCCGCCGCGCACCGTGTCTTCGACAGTTCGGTCGATCCGATCGACGCGGCGACCCAGGCGACGCTCGACACCTTCGCCGCTGTCGGGAAGGTCGGGTTCGATGCCGCCGCGCGGGCGCTGCCGGTGGTCGCCGCCGCGTTCGAGCGGCAGCACGAGGCGCCGACGCTCGCCGATTACGAGATCCTGCGCGCCCAGTCCGCCGAGGCGGCATGGATCGCGACCGAGGGCAACGCCTTCAACCACGCCACCGACCGCGTCGCCGATGTCGAGGCGCTGGCCCAGCGTCTGAAGGACGAGGGCCGGCCCATGAAGGACAGCGTCGAGGTCTCGGGCAGCGGTCGGGTTCGCCAGACCGCCTTCCGCGCCGACCGGGTCGCCCGCGAGTTCCGAGACGCCGATGGCGCGGTCGTCGTGAAGAGCGTGCCAGGCTCTTTCTACGAGTTCATCACGCGCGCCAATGACGATGCCGGCCAGATCGACCTCGCCTTCGATGCGGGCAATGCCACCGGCATCTTCGCGATGACCAAGGCGGCCTGAACGAAGGCGCCGCTACGGACTTTACATTCCCGTTCGGTTCGAGATTGTCGAGAACGTTCTCGACCGACGCATCTCGACAAGCTCGATGCTGTTCGAACCGAATGGATCAGATAGGGATAGAGTGACATGGCCGACGATCTGATGCCCGTCTACAATCGCGCGCCGATCGAGGTCGATCGCGGCGAGGGCTGCTGGCTGTATGACGTGGATGGCAAGGCCTGGCTCGATTGCGTCGCCGGCATCGCCACCGATGCGCTGGGCCATGCCCATCCCAAGCTGGTCGCCGCGCTGGAGACGCAGGCGAAGAAACTGTGGCACACCTCCAACATCTTCCGCATTCCGGGGCAGGAGGCGCTCGCCCACCGGCTGACCCAGGCGAGCTTTGCCGACGTCGTGTTCTTCGGCAATTCGGGCTCCGAAGCGGTCGAGTGCGCACTGAAGACGGCGCGGCGCTATCACAGCCAGAACGGCGCGCCGGAGCGGATCGACGTGATCGGCTTCGCCGGCTCGTTCCACGGCCGCACCTATGCCGCGATCAACGCCGCGGGCAATCCCAGTTATGTCGAAGGCTTCGGCCCGCGCCTGCCCGGCTATGTCCAGCTGACTATCGACGACGCCGCTGGCATTGCCGCTGCGATTGCGGCCCCGACAACGGCCGCGTTGATCGTCGAGCCGGTGCAGGGCGAGGGCGGCGCGCGCGCGCTGACCGGCGAATGGCTGAAGACGGTACGCGACCTGTGCACGGAAGCCGGCGTGCTGCTGATCTACGACGAGGTCCAGTCGGGCATGGGCCGCACCGGCAAGCTCTTCGCGCATCAATGGTTCGAGGGCGTCGAGCCCGACATCATGGCGGTCGCCAAGGCGCTCGGCGGCGGCTTCCCGGTCGGCGCGTGCCTTGCCACGCACAAGGCCGCATCGGGGATGACCGTCGGCGTCCACGGTTCGACCTTCGGCGGCAACCCGCTTGCCATGGCGGTCGGCATCGCCGCCTTCGACGAGATTTCGAAACCCGAAACGCTGGCCCATGCCCGCGCCGTCGCCGAGGATTTCAAGGCCCGGCTGACCGAGTTGGCCGGCCGCTACCCCGACGTCATCGTTGACGTCCGCGGCAAGGGTCTGCTGATCGGCCTCAAGATGGTGCCGAACAACCGCACGTTCATGGCGCAGGCGCGCGATCACGGCATCCTCGTCGCCGGCGGCGGCGAGAATTGCGTGCGGCTGCTGCCGCCGCTGACGATCACTCATGACGAGGTGGCCGAGGCGGTAAAGCGCATCGAGGCGACCTGTGCCTTCGTCCGCGGACAGGCGTCGAAAGCCGCTTGATGCTGATCGTTCGGCCGGCCGCGCCTTCCGACCTCGAGGTGCTGATGGAGCTTGCGGTCCTGTCGGGCCGCGGCTTCACCAGCCTGCCCGAGGACGAGGCGACGCTGGCCGCTCGCCTCGACCTCGCCCGCGACAGTTTCGCCGGGACGATCGATCCGGGTGCGGCGTGGTACACGCTGATGCTGGAGGATAGCGAGACCGGCCGGGTCGAGGGGCTCGCCGGGGTGCGCGCGGCGGTCGGCGTCGGCCGGCCGCATTTCTCGTTTCGGGTGATGACGCTCGCACAATACTCCTCGGCGATCGGCACGCGCTTCGACCATCGCGCGCTGGTGTTGGTCAACGAGTGCAATGGCTGGACCGAGGTCGGATCGCTGTACCTGCGGCCGGAACGACGTTCGGGCGGCGCCGGCAGCCTGCTCGCCCGCGCGCGCTACATGCTGATCGGGGCCGAGCCGCTGAAGTTCTCGCGCACGATCATGGCCGAGCTGCGCGGCTGGTTCGACGATGCCGGCCGCTCGCCGTTCTGGGAGGGGGTGGCCTCGAAGTTCTTCCGCCTGCCCTTCGAGGAGGCGGA
>Ga0068862_100002709_pt1 | contig 15552 bp, 12 predicted proteins | sample KBSSwiS52_FD_66598 | JGI IMG/M metagenome (GOLD analysis project Ga0068862, IMG submission 66598) | Switchgrass rhizosphere microbial communities from Kellogg Biological Station, Michigan, USA - KBS Switchgrass S5-2 | ecosystem: Host-associated > Plants > Roots > Rhizosphere > Soil ... | reverse complement strand
GCGGCGATGGTCGCCGCGGTGGCGCCGGTCGCCGGCGCGGTGCCGGGGTTGACCGAGACCGCCTTGTTCCTGGCCTCGATCACCTGGCGGAGCGTGTCCTGCTCATGGCCCATATAGCCTTTGACGCTCTCGACCAGGTTGGGGATGAGGTCGTAGCGGCGCTTCAGCTGCACGTCGATCTGGCTCCAACCGTTCGCCACCTGCGTGCGCAAGGCGACCAGCCGGTTGTAGGTCATGATCACCCAGCCGATGACCAGGACGGCGAGTACGACGATGACGATGAGCGCGGTCATGGGTGTTCCCCTTCAGCAATCCCCGGCGAAGGGTGCCGGAAAGCGGTCGTTGCGGCAAGGTCGGTTAAAGAAAACGTCACCCGCGGGCTTGACCCGCGGGTCTGGTGCCGCTGCTCACGGGAGTTTCACGCGGCGCAAGATCCCCGGGTCAAGCCCGGGGATGACGTTCTCTGTAAGGCGCGGCTTGACCCGTCCGATGGCCATGTATACGGTGTATACATGGAAGCCAAGCAACGAATCTTGAGGCGCGCCTTGGACGAGCTGCAGGGCAGCGGGGTCGAGAAGTTCAGCCTGCGCGCGGTCGGCGTTGCAGCCGGGGTGACGCCGATGGCGGTCTACCGGCACTATCGCGACCGCGAGGCGCTGCTGGCCGCCGCCGGCGAGGAGGCCTTCAGCGTGTGGAAGGCCCGCGCCGGTGCGATCAAGGCCGCGCAACCGCTCGACTGGCTGCGCCGGGTCGGCCGTGCCTACGCGGAGTTCGCGCTCGACGAGCCGGCCTTGTTCGACGCCTGTTTCGTGCTGCGCACCAGTGTCGAGCGCCTGTACCCGGCCGACTTCGTCGCCGGAAAATCGCCGGTGGTCGCACTCGCCGTGAAGCGCATCGAAGATGCGCAAGCGCGGGGCGAAATGGCACCCGGCGACGCGCTCGAGGCCGCCATGGCGCTGTGGGGGCAAATACACGGTCTCGTCATGTTGCACCGGGCGGGTCGCTTCGCCATGAAGCGCAAGGACTACCTCAAACTCTGCGCGCGTAGCGTCGACCACGTGTTGGCCGGCCTGGGAGCGCGCCGATGACCCGCTACGGCACACGCAGATTCGGCATCATCGCCACATTGCTCAGCGGCGCACTCTTCCTGGCATCGCTCGACATCGGGCCGATCGGACCGCTGGTGCTGATCGCCCCGGTCGCGGTGCTGGTCACCGCGCTTTCGGCGTCGCGCTGGCAAGGCGTGGCGGCGACCGCATTTCTGGCGCGCCTGATCGGTGCGATCGGCTTGGTCTGGGCCTATCACGACGTGCTGCCGCCGATCGCGCTCACGATGTGGATCCTCATCCACGCCGTATTCTTCACGCTGATCGTCCTGGCGACGCGCTGGATCGCGCGCAGCGCGCCGGTCTGGGCCGCGCTGCTCGCCTATCCGCTGCTGACGACCGCCGTCGAGTTCCTGTTCGGCCAGGTCTCGCCGCATGGCAGCTTCGGCGCGGTCGGCACGGCGCTGGTCGATGTCTTGCCGCTGTTGCAGCTCGCCAGCCTCGGCGGGCTTGCCGCGCTGACCTTCTGCGCCGGCTTGTTCGCGATGGCCTGCGCTCTCGCGATCGCCCACCCGCACGTCTGGCGAACACTGCTCATCATCGGCGCCGCACCGATCGTGTTCGCGGCCGCCTTCGGCTTCTGGCGCATGAGCGAGCCCTATGAGGGACAAAAGCGCATCGCGCTCATTGCCATCGATCCGATTTCCGGGCGCGCGGCGCCCGATGCCGATCCGGCGGCGGTCGTGCAGGCCTACACCACAGCTTTGCGCGGGATCGAGGGCCGCGCGGATTTCGTGCTGCTGCCGGAGGCGGTGTTCAAGACTTCGCCGACATCGCGCGCCGCCATCGAGACGCCGTTCCAGGATGCGGCGAACCAGATGGGCGCGCCCTTGGTCGCCGGTTTCGATGAGGCGCTTGGCGACGGCCAGAAAGCGAATACCGCGCTGCTGTTCACGCCGGGCGCATCATCGCCCCAACGCTACATCAAGCGCCGCCTCATCCCAGGCCTCGATGTCGACTACGTGACGGGCGCAAGTGCCTTCGTGGACGGCACGACCGGCATCGCCATCTGCAAGGATTTGGACTTCCCCGCGATGATCCGCGAATACGGCGAACGCGGCGTCACGCTGATGCTGGCACCGTCCTGGGATTTCGGCACCGACGGGAGGCTGCACAGCCGCATGGCGGTGGTGCGCGGCGTCGAGAACGGCTTCGCCCTGGCCCGCGCCGCGACCGACGGCCGCCTCACCTTGAGCGACCGCACCGGACGCATCGTCGCGGAAGCGGTGACGCGCGGTGATGCGCCGACGGTGCTCACAGCCGAAGTCGGCCTGCGCAGCGGCGGAACGCTCTACACGCGGATCGGCGACCTCTTCGCCTGGATCGTGGTCGCCGCCGCGGTTGCGCTGGTTGGGTTTCGCCTCATTACACCGTCACCCGCGGGCTTGACCCGCGGGTCTGGTGCCGCTGCTCGGTCGTCTTCCTAACCCAGGCAGGAGTCCTCCGCGGAGAGAGATCCCCGGGTCAAGCCCGGGGATGACGACTTTAATCAACTTAGTCGTTCGCGCGGATGAAGTCGCGGACCAGGGGAAACACCTGGCCTTCCCAGCGTTTGCCGCTGAACACGCCGTAATGGCCGGCGCCAGGCTGCAGGTGGTGGCGCTTCATGTAGGGCTTGAGACCGGGCAGGAGATCGTGGGCGGCCACGGTCTGGCCGACAGGGCAGATGTCGTCGCGCTCGCCTTCGACCGTGAGCAAGGCGGTGCGGCGGATCAAAGCCGGGTTCACCGGCTTGCCCTTGTAGGTCATGGTGCCGCGGGCCAGCGCGTGGTCCTGGAACACCGTGCGCACGGTCTCGAGGTAGAACTCGGCCGGAAGATCCGAGACCGAGAGGTATTCGTCGTAGAAGGCCTTGATCGTGTCGGCCTTCTTCCAGTCGCCCTTGGCGAGGCTGTGGAAGAGATCGGTGTGCGCGCTGACATGGCGCTCCATGTTCATCGACATGAAGGCCATCAGCTGCACGAAGCCCGGATAGACCTTGCGCCGCGCGCCGGCATAGCGATAGGGCACGTCGGTGATGAGATGCCGCTCGAACCAGTCGATGGTTTTGCTGCAGGCCATCTCGTTGACCTTGCCGGGATTGATCCGGGTGTCGATCGGGCCGGCCATCAGAGTCATGCTGCGGGGCTGCGCGCGATTCTTCTCCGCCGCCATCACCGCGACGGCGGCGAGCGTCTGCACGCAGGGCTGACAGACGGCGATCACATGCGCCGGTCCGATCTCTTCCAGGAAGGAGATCAGATGCTCGACATATTCATCGAGGCCGAACGGCCCGTGATCCAGCGGCACGTCGCGGGCGTTGTGCCAGTCGGTCAGATAAACATCGTGCTCGGGCAGCAGCGTCTTCACCGTCGCGCGCAGCAGGGTCGCGAAATGGCCCGACATCGGCGCCACCAGCAGCACCTTCGGCTGCACCGTTTCGATCGGCTTGCGGAAATGCAGCAAGGTCGCGAAGGGCGTGCGCAGCAGCGCCTCTTCGGTCACCGGCACTTCGCGGTTGCCCACCGGAACCGTGTGGATGTCGAAGCTCGGGCGCTTGTGGCTCATCCCGCTGCGGGCGACGATCTGGCAGCCGGCCCAGAAGCTGCTGAGCCAGGTCGCCTGGTTGCCGCCGCCCTCGATATGGCCGGGGGCCAGATGCGGCAATGCGTCAGCCATGCTCCGCGCCAGGGCCCGGAACGGGTCCAGCATATCGGCGGACGCTTGATAACTCATATAAATCATAGGCTTCCGTACCGGTTCAGGAGACTGCCGCAACCCCAGCGGACTCGAAATCCCAATCCGTTAACACGAAGCCTAGTGCATTTGTTGCTGCACTGCGAGAAGCTAAATCCGGGCATCATGATTAAGGATGAAGGGGACGGCATGACGGCAACACTGACCATCAGCAGCAAGAACTACTCGTCCTGGTCTCTGCGCGGCTGGCTGCTCTGCCGTCTGGCGGGTCTCGATTTCGAGGAGAAGCGGGTCTCGTCCAACGACCCTGCGACAAGGGCCGAGCTGCTGTTGCTGTCGCCCTCCTTCCTGGTGCCGGCGCTGGAGCATGACGGAATCAAGGTCTGGGACACGCTGGCGATCGCCGAATATCTGCACGAATGGAATCCGCAAGCCGGGCTGCTGCCCGATGACCGCAAGGCGCGCGCCCATTGCCGCGCCATCTCCGGTGAGATGCATTCGGGCTTCGCCAACCTGCGCGGCTCCTTGCCGATGAACCTGAAGGTGCGGCACCAGGGCTTCAAGGTCTGGGCCGGCGCGCAAGGCGACATCGACCGCGTGACCGCGATCTGGCGCGAATGTTTGCAGACTTATGGCGGGCCGTACCTGTTCGGCGACGCGATCACCGTGGCGGACGCGATGTACGCACCGGTCTGCGCGCGGTTCCACACCTACGACGTGACGCTCGATGCCGAGTGCGCCGCGTATATGAAACGCATCCTGGCGCTGCCGCAGATGGTGGAATGGACGACGGCGGCCTGGACCGAGCCCGAGGAGCTGCAGGAGCTCGAGGTGGAGTTTTGATGCAGCCCCGTCATCCCCGGGCTTGACCCGGGGATCTCGTCGGGAGTTCGCACCGGAGAGAGATGCCCGGGTCAAGCCCGGGCATGACGACTCTTTTTCTAGCGGTATGACGGTGTAAGCTCGTCACCATGAAATTTCGCATCATTGCCGTGGGCCGCATCAAGAGCGGGCCGGAGCAGGCGCTTTACGAGCACTATGCGGCGCGGGTGAAGCCGGCGATCGTCTTGAAAGAGGTCGAGGAGAAACGGCCGCTCTCCTCCGCCGAGTTGAAAGCGCGCGAGGCGGAGCTGCTGCTGGCGGCACTCGACGAGAGCAAGGCCAAGCGCGCGGTGGTGGTGCTCGACGAGCGCGGCAAGCCGCTCGGCAGCCGCGACTTCGCTTCACGGCTGCAGCGCTTCGAGGATGACGGCGCCGGCGAGATTGCCTTTCTCATCGGCGGCGCCGACGGCCACGGCGACGCGGTGCTGGCACGGGCCGACCTGAAGCTGTCGCTCGGCACCATGACCTGGCCGCATATGATGGTCCGCGCCATGCTGGCCGAGCAGCTCTATCGCGCCCAAGCGATTTTGACTGGGCACCCCTATCACCGCGACTGATCAGTCGTACCAGTAGGGCGTCTTGTCGGCCCATTCCTTCCACTGCTTGTTCTGGTGCAGGACGATCCAGGCGGCGCGGGACGCCGGTCCTTCGTCGTCGTTACAGCCTTTCTTCGCCGCAAGCACGGCAAGGTGCAGCGCCTCGGCCGGTCGATGATCGACCTTTATGCCGAACCAGGCCCGCACGGCGGCGATGCCGCCCTGCGCCTCGTTCGCCCAGGCGATCGCATGCTCTGCCAGGTAGATCGGCGCCGCCGGCAATTCGGCGAGCCGACGCAGCTCGTTCCGCTCGAACGGTGATGTGTCCGGGCCTGAAGGCCCATAATAACGCAGCCAGTACGGATCCGACCGCATGAAGGATCGACCTGTCCACCACCAGCGTTCGGACTGCCGCGCGGCGTAGTCCGGGGTGTTGTTCTGCCGTTCGAACGCACCTTCCCGGTAATTGATGGCCGCCCATTGTTCCGAGATCGGGATCGTATCCAGGCGCAGCACCGGTCCAAACAGATCGTTGACGGTCGCCTGATAGCCGGCGGGATTGAGTCCGCCGCACCAGCGGGTCGATTGGCCCGAGCGGGGGAGCTCGATCCCGATCTCCGGATGGCGGAGCAGCATCAGCAGCGTCAGGTGCTCCTTCTCCTCACCGTGCGCCGCGAGAATCTGCGGACCCAGTTCCGCGAAGGCCGGCACATTGGCCGCGACCGCCGTCAGAATTTCATCGGCGAGCGCGGCGCGACCGAGCAGATGGGCGCGCAGCCAGGCCGAGCGCGCGACTGCACTGCGAAATTCCGGTGTGAAGGCATCGCTTTGGGCGAGCGCCCACAACGCTTGGACCGAAAGGCCATTGAGGATGAGCTCGTCCTCAAGGGAAGGATAGCGGTCCTTGGTCGATTGCAGATATTGCACATAGTTCGATGAATACGCCCAGCTCAGGTTTCGAAATGCGTCGACATAAGTTCCAGGTGCGGTGCCGGACGTGACCGGCGCAATCTCGGTCGCGGCAACCGAATCCATCCAGCCATCCAAGCTGGGATTGGCCGCAAGCTCGGCCGAGAGCAGGCGGGCGGCGCGATCGGCGGCGGCAAAGTCCGACGTGGTTTCGTTGTAGACCGGCGCAGGCAGGAGCGGGTCGCGCAGGAGATCGAGGGCGCGTTCCAGCGCGGGCTGCTCCTGCACGCCTTTCTGGAACAGCAGCCGCAGCGCGTGAAAGCGGAGCAGCGGATAGATCAGGTTCTCGTTCCGGCTGGCGGCGCAGGCTTTCACCTTGGCATGGAGTCGGGTGAAGGTTCCCAGCAACTCCACGACCGCACCATCCTGCCAGGTGACCCTGGAGAACCCGGCCGCCAGCCAGAGCAGATCGCCGCTCTTGCGCCACTTGTCGAGCGCGCGGTCGGTGACACGCACATAGCCGCGCTTGTCCCATTGCCAGGGATCAAAATAGGTCCAACTGCTGCGCATGCTGCGATAGCCGCGCCGACCGTAGACACGCGAGACCCGGTGGTAGGTGTCCGAGGCGGCCATGGTCTGCAGCCATTCGGCGACATCGATCGTCTGGTAGACGCGGTTCCGCGCCCCATCCAGCCACCAGTCCGGCGGATAGTCGCCGAGGCCGTATTCGGGACGATAGGAGTGCAAGCCCTGGTCCTGCAGAAAGAGCTCGGCGGCCTGGAAGCGGTCGCGAGCGACGGGATCGATCAGTTGCGACTCCGGCGCCAGCAACTCCTCGAACTGCGCCTGCTGCTCCCCCGGCGCGTTGACCTCCGGGATCCATGCGTCGCCGTAGGAAAGGTCCCGGATCTCCGTCTGCAGCAGGACGTTGTCGATGCCCCGCAACAGGCGATAGAGCGCAACCTCGTCGGTACTGTCGCCGTAGCGAATCTCGGCGCCGATGTTGAGGTCGCGCAAGGTCGCCTCGCGCTGTTCCGGTGTTGGGCATTGCAGATCGGCTTGGGCGGAAGCAACACGCAACAAAACCACAGCGGCAGCGCAGGCGCCAATCCGCTTCAAACGCAATCGCGACATCTGTGAGAAACCCACCCAAAGCCGGTGCCCCGTCGCACGCGGTGACCACAGAGTGAATATCAATTGTGGCAAAATTCCAACCGCCGGTTGCCGCCAGCCCGTTCTGAAGAAGGATCGGGTGTAGTCGCCGATCCGCCATAGCGTCCGACGCCCCAATCCCGCCGCATTTCGGCAATATTTCCGGGTCGATTCAACGGCTTGAGCCCCGTCAAAAGCGCTGGCGAGCGGGGCTGAACCCGGTTATCACTGACACCATATATGTCCTTCCGGATCTAACGAGGCCCTCTGCATGCCCGCTCCCCACCGCCCCAAACCCGTCGTGCTCTGCATTCTGGACGGATGGGGCTATCGCGAGGCGACCGACAACAACGCGATCGCGCTGGCCAAGGGCGTGAACTGGGCCAAGCTGCTCAAGGAATGCCCCTGGAGCCTGGTCGATGCCTCCGAGCTCCATGTCGGCCTGCCGCATGGGCAGATGGGCAATTCCGAGGTCGGCCATATGAATCTCGGCGCCGGCCGCGTCGTCATGCAGGACCTCCCGCGGATCGATCTCGCGATCGAGGACGGCTCGCTGGCGAAGAAGCCGGAGCTGGCGGCGTTCATCGCCAAGCTGAAGGCGAGCCCCAATGGGTCCAAAGGGGGCGCGTGCCACTTGATGGGCCTGCTCTCGAACGGTGGCGTGCATTCGCACCAGGACCAGATGGCGGCCGTCGCGCGGATCATCGCCGACGCCGGCGTGCCGGTGGTGGTGCACGGCTTCACCGACGGGCGGGACACACCGCCGTCGAGCGCGCGCGGCTTCGTGGCCGATTTCGAGAAGAAGATCGCAGGACACAAGAATATCGCTTTCGGCACGATCGGCGGGCGCTATTACGGCATGGACCGCGACAAGCGCTGGGAGCGGGTCGAACTTGCTTACAATGCCTTCCTCGGCGAGTCCGAGTTCAAGGCGCCGACCGCCGATGCCGCCGTCGCGGCCGGCTATGCGCGCAAGGAGACCGACGAGTTCATCAAGCCGACGCTGGTCGGCGGCTTCAGCGGGTTCAAGGACGGCGACGGAATCTTCATGGCCAACTTCCGCGCCGATCGGGCGCGGCAGATCCTGACCGCCTTCCTCGATCCCGATTTCAAGGACTTTGCGCGCAAGCGCGTGGTGCAGTTCGGGGCGGTCCTCGGCATGGTCGAGTATTCGGCAGCACTGGCGAAGCTGATGCCCTGCCTGTTCGCGCCGCAGGAGATGCGCTACACGCTGGGCCAGATCGTCTCCCAGGCGGGCCTCAAGCAGCTGCGCATCGCCGAGACCGAGAAATACGCGCATGTGACCTTCTTCTTCAACGGCGGCGAAGAGACCCTCTTCCCCGGCGAGGAACGCATCCTGGTGCCTTCGCCCAAGGTCGCGACCTATGACCTGCAGCCGGAAATGTCGGCCTTCGAGGTCACCGACAAACTGGTGGCGGCGATCGAAGCGGACACCTTCGACCTGATTGTGGTCAACTTCGCCAACAGCGACATGGTCGGCCACAGCGGCATTCTCGAAGCCGCCGAGAAGGCGGTGCTGGCGATCGACAAATGCCTGGGGCGTTTGCGGGACGCGGTGGAGAAGCAGAACGGTGTGCTGCTGATCACCGCGGATCACGGCAATGCCGAGCAGATGGTCGATCCGGTGACCGGCGAGCCGCACACCGCGCACACCTTGAACAAGGTACCCTTCGTCCTGGTCAACGGTCCGGCCTCCAACAAGAAGCTCGCCGACGGTCAGCTCGCCGACGTCGCGCCGACCATCCTGGAGCTGATGGGCCTGGAGCAGCCGAAGGAGATGACCGGCCATTCGCTGCTGCACGAGACGTCAGACGAGGCGCTCCGCGCCAGTGCCCAGTAAGCGACACGCTCTGCTTCTGGCGACGGCGCTGAGCATGCTCGGCGCGGCGGCCTATGCGCAGACGACGCCGACGCCGAAAGAGCTGGATGCGATCCAGAAGCAGATCGAGCAGAGCAAGGCGCAGCAGGATGCGCTGAAGGCCAAGGCGGCGCAGCTCGACAAGGAGATCGCCGATCTCCAGGCCGAGGCGATCAAAGCCGCGCATGAAGTGCAGGACACCGAGAGCCAGGTGACCGAGCTCGAGGATACCCTGGCCGCACTTTCGGACGAGGAGAAGGAGAAGTCGGCGGCGCTGGAGATCGAGCGGGCGCGCCTGACGCAGGCGGTGCTGGCCTTGCAGCGGCTCTCGACCCAGCCGCGCGAGGCGCTGCTGTTCTCTTCCGAGACGCCGATCGACGCGGCGCGGACCGCGCGGCTGCTCGGCATCATCACGCCGGAGCTCGATGCCCGGGCAAGGTCGTTGCAGAGCGACTTGAACGAGCTCCATGAGATGCGCGAGCAGATGGCGCAGGAGCGCGACCAGCTCGCCAAGGCTGTCACGAAGCTTGCAAAGGAGAACGATCGCCTCTCCGACCTCATTCGAAAGAAGGGTCAGGTGCAGAAATCGACCCTGGCGGAGAGCGCCTCGGCCCAGAACAAGCTGGAGAAGCTCGCCGGCCAGGCCAAGAACCTGCAGGATCTGATCGATCGACTGAACAAGGCCAAAGCCGAAACCGGACCGGTCGCCACGGCCCAGCCGCCAAGCCCGCAGGTCGCCTCGCTCGCCCCGGGAAATGCCAATGCGGCGGCAACCACGGCGCAGCGCATGCAACAGCCGGCCAATCTCCGCAACTTCCCCGAGGCGGCGAAAATCGATGCCAAGAACCCGATTTTCGCCCCGGCGCGCGGGCGAATCCTGACACATTTCGGAGATCCCACGGATACCGGGGGCGCCTCCAAGGGTTTGGTGCTGGAAACGCGGCCCGGCGCCCAAATTGTGGCGCCGTTCGACGGCCGGATCGCCTTCGAGGGCCCGTTCCGCTCCTATGGCCAAATATTGATCATTGAACATGGCGGCGGGTATCATACTGTGCTCGCCGGATTGGACCGGGTCGATGCCGTGGTCGGTCAGTGGTTGCTCGCCGGCGAACCGGTCGGTTCCATGGCCCCCGTCGGAGCGCCACTCTATGCACTGAAAAGTGCCGATGGGGGCTCCGGCGACGTATCGGCGGCCGGTCGCCCGAAACTCTATCTGGAGCTGCGCCGGAACGGACAGCCGGTTGATCCCGTTCCCTGGTTCAGTACCGCAGAAATCAAAAACGACAGTCAAGCCGTCAACAAATAAAGGTCAAAGATCCGATGTTTCGCACTTCGCTCCTAGCCACCGCCGCGATGATCGGCGGCGTGGCGATCGGTGCCTTCGCCTTCCGCCCCGACCTGGTCTCGGCGCAGTCCGTCACCGCCGAGAAGAACGCCGGCGACACCAATACCTATGAGCAGTTGAATCTGTTCGGCGAAGTGTTCGAGCGGATCCGCTCGAGCTATGTCGAGCCGGTGAAGGACGACGCGCTGGTCGAGAGCGCAATCAACGGCATGCTCTCCGGATTGGACCCGCACTCCTCCTACATGAACGCCAAGGACTACGGCGACATGCAGATCCAGACCAAGGGCGAGTTCGGCGGGCTCGGCATCGAAGTCACCATGCAGGACGGGCTGATCAAGGTCGTCTCGCCGATGGACGACACCCCGGCCGCCAAGGCCGGCATGCAGCCGAACGATCTCATTTCGCATATCGACGGCGATCCGGTGCTGGGCTTGAGCCTCAACCAGGCGGTCGACAAGATGCGCGGCGAAGTCGGCTCCTCGATCACCGTCACCGTGATCCGCGGCAACCAGGATCCGTTCGACGTCACCATGAAGCGCGCGGTCATCACCTTGAAGTCGGTGCGCTGGGAGATGGAGCCGAACAACATCGGCTATGTCCGGATCACCAGCTTCAGCGAGCAGACCGACAGCGGGCTCAAGAGCGCCATCGCCGCGATCAAGACCGCGGCCAAGGGCAACCTCGCGGGGTTGGTGCTTGATCTCAGAAACAACCCGGGCGGCCTGCTCGACCAGGCGATCGCGGTTTCCGACGACTTCCTGGACAAGGGCGAGATCGTCTCCACCCGCGGCCGCAATCCCGATGACGGCCAGCGCTGGAACGCGGAAGCCGGCGATCTGCTGGACGGCAAGCCGGTGATCGTGCTGATCAACGGCGGCTCGGCCTCGGCCTCGGAGATCGTCTCGGGTGCCTTGCAGGATCACCACCGCGCGATCCTGATGGGCACCAAGTCGTTCGGCAAAGGCTCGGTGCAGTCGATCATCCCGATCCCGAACCACGGCGCCATCCGCCTGACCACGGCGCGCTACTACACGCCGTCGGGCCGCTCGATCCAGGCCAAGGGCATCGATCCGGATATCCAGGTCGAACCCGCGAAGATCGAGACCGTGGACGACAACGGCAAGCATGAAGCCGATCTGCGCGGCGCGCTGGCCAATCCGGATGCCGAGAAGAAGGCGCCGGAGATCAACAACCAGCCGGGCAACACCCAGCCCGGACCGGAAAGCCAGAACGGCGACGACCAGAAGAAAGAGCAGCCGCCGGCCAATGTGCAGCCCGGCACCAATGTCGACCAGAACCAGCAGAAGCCGCATATCGGTTCGGAGAAGATCGCGATCACCGATCCGGAGAAGGACTATCAGCTGGCCCGCGCGCTCGACCTGCTGCAGGGTCTCTCGCTGGTGAAGAACGGCGCGACCAGCGCCGACTAAGCTCGGGGCCGGGCGGATCGATGCCGCCCGGCCGCTGACCCGATGCGGCGTAGACCAGATCACGAATCCGCAGGAATCGGCCGCTGGCTTTTGCCGGCGGCCGTTCTTGTTGTGGGTGGGGCCGCGGCCGGACTCTATTTCGCCGGCGACCGCGTTTCCGATCAGATCCATTACTGGCTGGCGAGCAGCAGCGGCGGCGATCTCGCCCAGGTGCCGCAACCGCGCACCAGCGCCGCCCCCAATTCAGCGACCAATGCCGCACCATCCGATAGCTACGGGGCCGATCTCACCGAGATGCCGGCGCTGGTCGCGACCGGGGGCGCGACACCGGACGGCTGGCCGGAGCTCTCGCCCGCCGACCTCCTGGCCCAGGGTGGGGCGCTCGGCGACCGCGCGCTCAAGGACACCGCCTTCGACCAGCCGCCTGCGCGCCGCTTCGCGCGGCCGTTCACCGCGCCGGAAGGAAAGCCGCGGCTCGGCCTGTTGCTGACCGGGCTGGGGCCGGACCGCGCGGTGACCGCGGCGGCGATCGCCGGCCTGCCCGGCGAAGTCTCGCTGAGCTTCAGTTCCGAGGCGAAGGATCTCGCCGCCTGGATCGAAGCGGCTCGCGCCTTCGGCCACGAGGCCCTGATCGACCTGCCGCTGCAATCCAAGGACCGGCGCGATGTCGGCGCGCTCGGGATCCTGATCGGCCTCAACGCCGACGAGACGGCACGGCGGATCGCGGCGACCGCCGCTTCCGCACCCGCCGTCTTCGGCTTCGCCGGCCGGGGCGGCGATGCGCTGCTGCTGGACGATGCGGCGGCGGCGATGCTCACCGGCGAGATTGCGCGGCTCGGCCTCGCCTTCATCGACACCAGCGGCGAGCCGATGAGCCAGACCTTGCCGGCCGCCAAGGAAGCCGGTCTCGCCGCCGCGCGCAGCAGCGTGACGCTCGACACGCAACCTTCACGCACGGCGGTCACGGCACGGCTTGCAGCGGCGGTCGAGGTCGCGCAAGAACAAGGCAGCGCCTTGGCGGTGGCCCGGGCTTCGCCGCTAACGATCACGGTGCTGGCGGATTGGCTGCGCCGGTTCGACGACCAGGCGCCGGTCCCGGCGCCGGCCAGCGCTCTATTGCAGAGATGAGATGATGGGCAAGGACAAAGAGAAGAAGAAAAACCAGGATGCGCGGTGGGACTATGACGCCTTGCCCTATCGCCGCGGCGTCGGCATTGCGCTGTTCAACCACGCGGGCCAGGTGTTCGTCGCGCAACGGCTCGACAGTCCCGGTCCCGCCTGGCAGATGCCGCAGGGCGGCATCGACAAGGGCGAGAGCCCGCTCGACGCCGCCTGGCGCGAGCTCAACGAGGAGACCGGCGTCACCAGTGCCGAGCTGCTGGCGGAGAGCGAGGGCTGGCTCAGCTACGACCTGCCGGCGGACCTCGCCAAGACTTTGTGGAAGGGCAAGTACCGCGGCCAGGAGCAGAAATGGTACGCCTTCCGCTTCACCGGCGAAGAGCAGGAGATCGACATCGAGGGCGAGCATCCGGAATTCTCGGCCTGGAAGTGGGTCGATTTCCGCCAGGTGACGGAGCTGATCGTGCCGTTCAAGCGCCCGCTCTACCAGAAGGTCGTGCTGGAGTTCGGCCACCTCGCGGGGTGACGGGCGACGGATTTCCGCCGCCCGCCGCTTCCGCTTAGTTCCCCATCATCGCCTTGGCATTCTCCGGCGTGATCGCGGTGGTATCGACCGTGACAACCGTCGGCACTTCGCTCGCGCAATCGAGCAGGATCGACTTCGCCATGTCGATCGCTTCCTTGGCACCGGTCGGGTAGGTGAAGGTCGCGGCCCACTCGCCTTCGGCAACGGCGCGAATGCCGCCCGCGGGTCCGGGGAGACCGTCGGTGCCGATGATCGCGATCTGCTTTTCCTTGCCGGCGCCTTTGGCGGCGAGGCGGGCGCCCGCCGCCATCATGTCGTTGCTGGCATAGACCATCTTGATGTCGGGATGGGCCTGCAGCATGGCGGCGAAGGCGGTCTGCGCCTTGTCCGGCAGCCAGTCGGCGGCCTGCTCTGCCACCACCTGGATCTTCGGATTGCTCTTCACGCCATCCTTGAAGCCGTTCAGGCGCTCGACCGCCGGGGTCGAGCTCGGCAGGCCTTCGAGCACCGCAACCTCGCCGCCGTCGGGGAGCAGCTTGGTCGCAGTGTATTGGCCGGCGGCTTCGGCGATCTTGTAGTTATCGCCGCCGATGAACGCGGTGTAGTCCTTGCCGGGATCGCCGACCGACTTGCGGTCGAGCTCGATCACCGGAATGCCGGCATCCATGGCGCGTTTGATGGCCGGCGTCAGCGGCGCCGCCTCGAAGGGCGAGATCAGCAGCAGATCGACCTTCTGGGTGATGAAGTTGTCGACCTGCGAGGTCTGAGTGTTGACGTTGCCGGCGCCGTCGGCGATCTGCAGGGTAAAGTTCGGGACCGCCTTGGCGGCCGCCGTCAGCTCGTCATTCACATGCTGGCGATAGGGCTCGGCATTGTTGGCCTGGGAGAAGCCGATCACGAACTGGTCGGTCTTGGAGCAGGCCTTCACCAGCGGCTCGGCGGCCTGTGCCGCGCTGGCACTAGCAAGCGCTGCGCCGGCCAGCAAGCAGGTTCGAAACGCATGCTTCGATACGACATGGCTCTTCATCGAGATGTCCTCCCGTTGGGGTTCTGGTTTCGGGGCTTGCGTCGCCGACTTTTTAGCGCAGCAGTCCCTCGCGGCGACGGACGAGGGATTGCAGGACCGCCGCGAGCACGATGATCGCGGCGGTCGAAAGCAATTGCAGTGCAGGCGTGATGTTGTTGAGCTGCAGGATGTTGGCGAGCGCGCCGAGCATGATCGTGCCGGCGATGGTGCCGATCATCGATCCCGCGCCGCCGAACAGACTGGTGCCGCCGATGACGACGGCGGCGATGGCGGTCAATTCGTAACCGGCGCCGTCATTGGCGCTGCCGAAGTTGAACTGTCCGGCATGCACGATGCCGGCGAGCGCCGAGGCGAAGCCGGTGATCGCGTAGACCGTGATCTTAACGCCGGTCACGGGCACGCCCGAAAGCCGCGCCGCGCGCTCGTTGCCGCCGGTCGCGAACACGTAGCGGCCGAAGCGCGTGGTGTTGAGCACCAGGGTCGCCACCGCCGCGAAACAGACGAAGACGATGGTCGCGACCGGGACCGTGTTGTTGAAGAGCCGATCGCCGAGGATCGCGAAGACCGGCGGGGCGAGGCCCGGTCCATCGCCATAGGAAATGTTGATGTATTGGTTGCCCGAGACCACGAGCGCGAGACCGCGCGCGGCCTGCAGCCCGGCCAAGGTCACGATGAAGGCCTCGAGCCGGAACCGCGTCGAGATCGCGCCCTGAACGGCGCCGAAGGCAATGCCCATCAGCAGGACCAGGAGCACCGTGGAGATCAACCCGAACCCGCCGCTGATCATCAGCGTCGCGGTGACGACGCTGGAGAGGCCGAGCAGCGCGCCGACCGAGAGATCGATGCCGGCGGTGACGATGACGAAGGTCATGCCGACCGCGATGATCCCGGTCTCCGACACCGCGCGGATGATGTTGGCGATGTTGTCCGGCGACAGGAACAGAATCTCGCCATGCCGGCGCGGC
>Ga0068862_100002707_pt1 | contig 15555 bp, 18 predicted proteins | sample KBSSwiS52_FD_66598 | JGI IMG/M metagenome (GOLD analysis project Ga0068862, IMG submission 66598) | Switchgrass rhizosphere microbial communities from Kellogg Biological Station, Michigan, USA - KBS Switchgrass S5-2 | ecosystem: Host-associated > Plants > Roots > Rhizosphere > Soil ... | reverse complement strand
CAGATGCATCCGCGCGTCTGGTCGGAGGTGGTGCGGCCGGCGCTCGCCGACCGCCAGGGCTGGGCGCTGTTCATCGGCACGCCGATGGGCCGCAACGGCTTCTGCGATCTCTTCGAAGGTGCGCGCGACGGCTTTCCGGATTCCGACGGCGCGCGGTCGCGCGATCCCGACTGGGCCGCCTTCATGTTCAAGTCGTCGGAGACCGGCATCATCCCGGCGGCGGAGCTCGAAGCCGCGCGCCGCGCGATGACGCCGGACCAGTATGCGCAGGAGTTCGAATGCTCCTTCGACGCCGCGATCCCCGGCGCCTACTACGCGCAGATTCTCGCCGACGCCGAGCGGCTCGGCCGGGTGCGTTCCATTCCCTATGAACCGGCGCTTCCGGTGCACACCGGTTGGGATCTCGGCATCGGCGACGCCACCAGCATCTGGTTCGCCCAGGTCGTGCATGGTGAGCCGCGGCTGATCGACTATTACGAATCCTCCGGCGTCGGACTCGAGCATTATGTGGCCCAGCTCCGCGCCGGCCATCGCGCGCATTGGATCTACGGCCAGCACTTCTTCCCGCATGATCTCCGGGTCAAGGAGCTGGGCTCCGGCCTCTCCCGCGTCGATGTGCTGCGCGGCTTCGGCCTCGCGCCGACCGTGCTGCCGCAATCCGGCGTCGATGACGGCATCAGCCAGGCCCGCTTCGTGCTCCGGAAATGCTGGTTCAACACCGAGCGCTGCGGGATGGGCCTGAAGCTGCTCCGCCAGTACCGGAGCGAATGGGACGATAAGCGGCAGGTGCTGAAGCCCGTCCCGTTGCACGATTTCACCAGCCATTGCGCCGATGCCTTCCGGTATCTCTGCATCGGGCTGGGGCGACATTTGATTGATCGCCAACCTTTGACTGACCCGGCGCTGTCAGGCGCCGCGCGCGACGCGCGCAGGCCGCGATACGCCGCAGGCATGCCGCGAGGCGCAAAGCCGCATGGGTGGTAGTAAAATATCACTATTGTGTGCGTTCTCTTTTTCAGGTATAAGTGTTTTGAGAATGATCAATGGGAGGGAGGACAGACTTATGAGGATGAAATTAGCTGCGCTGTGGCTGGTGTTGTTTTCGAGTTCCGCTTGGGCGGATGCGACGCAGGATGATTGGGACAAACTGGCTCAGCCAACTGTCGATGATTTCGCAATCTGTACGCGCACTGAAGTTGATCGGACGTGGAAGAACTCGGTTCCGGCGACGGAGGTAGCGAAAGCAGCTGTATCGACCTGCGAACAGCGCCTTGAACCACTGCGGGAGATCTTAGCGGGCCAGCCATTCGTGGCGGGAAAACAGGACATCGCGGAGACACTCGACCAGTTGAAGGGTGAAGTCATCGGCGCAGCATCGGCAGATGTCGAGAAGCGACGGAAGAAGGAGTAAGAGCATGGCAACGCGCGATCCCAATGACCGAGGCAGCAAAGACGTTGGGCGACGTGATAGCGGCAAAACCTCTGAAAGCGGAGGGATGAAAGGGCTGGCGAGTGGCCAGGGTGTTAAAGCCTACGACAGCGCAGTCAATCCGGGAAACCAGAACCTAGGTCTCGCCGGCGCAAATTATAGCGGGCCGCGAGGTCGTGGCACCGGCGTAGACTCAAACAATCCCAACAATCGTGCTGCCCAGCACACCGAAAGCGGCACTGGAGCCAAATCTGAGCCGCAAAAGAATCTACCCACCGGCGTCACGCCGTTGACCAAGCCGAAGCCGATGGGCGCGACGCCTTACGTTGAAGGCGCGGACCCGATCGGCATTGGGGCGCGTGTGGTCTTCGGTATCGGCGGGGCCGTGAAGAGCGCGCTGACGCAGGCGCTGACCGGTGAAGATCCCACGCAGTCGATGCTCGGTGAGCATCTCGGCAAGCAGACCGGCTGGTCGGCGGATCCGAGCATGACGCCCGGGCGCGATCGGGCGCAGCGCGGCACGACGAAACGCGAATCCTTCGATCAGACCACGCTCGGATCGTCGGGCAGTTCTTCGGCGGATGAAGCCGCGCGGCCCGCGGCGCGGGACGCCGAGAATTTCTCCGACATTCAGATGGCCGATCGCCGCAAGCCGGGGCTGAAGCAAATGCTGGAGACGATGATTTGAGCGGCCGGCGGATCGGGATGACGGATGCCGAGTTCGATCGCGCGATGACCCCGTTCGCGCGCGAGATCGAGCGCGGCTATCGGGCGACGCTCATGCTCAATCGCCTGGCCGGCGATGAAGCGTTCCGGCAGCGTTATCTCAAGGGCGATGCCGAAGCGGTGGAGCTCTACAACCAGCTGACCGAGCTCAAGGCCGCGGGCACGCAGCCCTATCACGATGCGGTCGGCACAAGGCAGGCGGCGGAGACGCCGGCGGCGAGTGCCGCGGCGCTGACCTTGATCAACGATGCGGATTTCGTCGCCCGCTACATGGCCGGCGAAAGCGAGGCCCGCGCCCAATGGGACGCCGCCTCGGTCGACAACACGACGGTCGCGCAGGCGGCGGAAGGACAAGGCAACGCATGACGGATGCGAAAGCAACACCGGCCTCCCTCGCCGCATTGGCCGAGGCGGCCGGGCGGAAACGTGCGGCCGCGCAAGAGGAATACAGCCGCGCGAGCCTGGCCGCCGCCGAAGGCGATGCCGAGGCGCGCGAGTTCCTGCCGATGCTCGAGCAGGAGATCGCGGCCCTCGATGCCGAGCTGCAGCGCCTCGCCGCGGCAGAGGGTGAAGCGAAAGCCCGCGCCGAGATCGAGGCGGAAGCCGCCGCGGCGCAACGTGCGGCGGATCAGGCCGCCGCGGTCCGTACGCTGGTCGCCGCGCAAGTCGGAAATGTCGAACGCCTCGACCATGCGGTGGCGGAGTTGCGTGCGGCCTTGGTTGCGATGCGCGACGGCAACACGGCACTGGGCGATGCCCTCGGCAGCGCCGCGCATCAGAGCATCCACGACTTCAACCTGAAACTGCCGATCATGATCGACACCGCGCTCGCGATCGGCGGCTTCCAGTTCAAGAGCATGCCCTTCGTCGCCCGCGACGCCGAGGGCCTGCCCGACATCGCGGCCTGTCGCCTGGCGCCGCTCTATCCCGCAGGCTGGCTGCTCCGGGTCGCCGGCGCCGCCTGAAGCCTCCGCTGCGGAGGCCCGCGTAAACACTCACATCGACCATTCTTGAAAGGAGCTCCGGCATGAGCTTTTTCAAACCATCGCCGCCGCCCAAAGTCGAGCCGCCGCCGACCCGCGACACCGCCGCGGACTCGCTGCCGCAACAGGAGGAAGAGGCAAAGCGGCGCCGCGCCGCGCTGCAGGGCATGACCTCGACCATGCTGACCGGCGGCAGCGGCGTCACCACCGAACTCACCGGCGCAAGGACCATGACCAATGGGTGATCCGGAAACCACGCCCGAAGGTGAAGCCGTACCCGAACCCATGCCGGAAATTCCCGGCGCACCGCTCGGCGAGCGCGGGCCGGCGGCGGCCGAACCGCCGATCACCGATCCCGACAACCCCATCCTCCAGGACCGACGGAGACCTCTGCCATGAGCAAGCTCTACATCTCTGAATACGCGCGTGTGACTCAGGCGAGCGGTCCCGGCAATGCCGTGGTCCAGGCGCCCGAAGAGCCGCCGGTCGCGACGCAGGTGGTGGACTTCACCTCCGGTGCGACACCCTCGGCGGCCTTCAACGCCAAGACCCGCTTCGTGCGCCTGCACAGCGATGCGATCTGCTCGCTGCGCTTCGCCGCCAATCCGACCGCGACGGTCAACGATGCGCGGCTCGCCGCCGGACAGACGGAGCTGCGCGGCATTCCCGCCGACGGCTCGGCGGCCAAGGTGTCGGCGATCGCCAACACCTGATCTCAACCACCCTCAAGGATCAGCGCATGATCGGCACCGAAGCCGTCGTCTCGCACAAGTCCGCCGCGCCCGCGATCGCCCCCACGATCACCGGGCATGCGCGGATGGATTCCCGCGACATCGCCGGCGAGATCATCCGCCGGCAGCAGCAGCTGGAATCCGAGCGTACGGTCTATGAATCGCTCTGGCAGGAAATCGCGGATTTCATGCTGCCGCGCGCCGGTGTGTTCACCACCAAGGGCACGCCGCAATTGCGGCCCCAGGTCTTCGACAGCACGGCGGTGCTGGCGCTCGACCGCTTCTCCGCCGCCTTCGAGAGCATGCTGACCCCGCGCTCGCAGACCTGGCACATGCTGAAACCGCTGGACGACGATCTGGCGGAAGACGCCGCGGTCAAGCGCTGGTGCAGCGAGGTGACGCGGCGCCTCTTCGCCTTCCGCTACAGCCCGCGCAGCAACTTCGCCTCGCAGATCCACGAGGTCTACGGCAGCCTCGGCGCCTTCGGCACCGGCGGCATCTTTTCGGAAGAGGCGCCCGGCGCCGGCATCACCTACCGCGCCTGCAATCTCGCCGGCCTGTATGTGGTCGAGGACTTCCAGGGTCGGATTCGCACCGCGCATTACAAGCTGGAGATGACCGCGGAACAGGCGGCGCAGCGCTTCGGCGCCGACCAGCTGCCGGATCAGATTCGCGGCAAGCTCGAGAGCCGTCCCGATGACAAGGCGACTTATCTCCACTGCGTCCGGCCGAACGCGTCCCGCGTCCATGGCCGCAAAGGCCGCAGCGGCATGGCCTATGAATCCTGGTGGGTCTGCCAGGATGCCCGGCAAGTGGTGGGGCAGGGCGGGTTCCGCACCTTCCCCTACGCGGTCTCGCGCTATGTGACCCGGCCGGGTCAGGTCTATGGGGACTCGCCGGGCATGCTGGCGCTCGCCGACACCAAGATGCTGAACATCATGGCCCAGACCATGGTGCAGGAGGCGCAGCTCTCGATCGCGCCGCCGTTGCTGGCGCCGAATGACGGCGTGCTATCGGCCTTGGGCGACGGCGTCTCGTTGCTGCCGGCGGCGATCAACTATGGCGGCGTCGATGACCAGGGCCGGCCGCTGATCCACGCGCTCAACCGCGGCAGCCAGTTCGCCCCGGTCAAGGAGGAGATCGCCGAGCGCCGCCAGTCGGTGAATGCGGCCTTCCTGGTGACTCTGTTCCAGATCCTGGTCGAGACGCCGCAGATGACGGCGACCGAAGCCTTGCTGCGCGCGCAGGAGAAAGGTGCGTTGCTGGCGCCGACCACGGGCCGCCAGCAATCGGAGCTGCTCGGCCCAATCATCGAGCGCGAGATCGACTTGCTCGCGCGTGCCGGCGCATTGCCGCCACCGCCGCCGGTCTTGCTCGAGCGCAACGGCAGCTACAAGCTCGAATATGACTCGCCTTTGACCCGCGCGATGAAGGCGGATCAGGGTGTCGGCCTGCTGCGCACGATCGAGGCACTGGCGCCGCTGGCCGGCGCCGATCCCGCGGTGATGGATGTGTTCAATCCGGATGAGATCGCGCCGGGCCTGGCCGAGATCAACGGCGTGCCGGCGAAGTGGATCCGCTCCAAGGACGAGCTCGATGCCCTGCGCCAGGGCCGCGCCCAGGCGCAGCAGGCGGCCCAGGCCGCGGCCGCGCTGCCGGCGGTCACCGGCGGCATCAAGGACCTGGCGCAAGCCGAGGCCGCGTCGTCGCAGACGCAACCCCAGTAAGGTGCCTCGCATGGGTTTGCTCGATCGGGTTTTGCCGCGCGCCGACTTGGTGCGTGCCTATCAGCAGGTGTTCGGCGGCGGCGGTTTGGCGCGAGAGCATGTGCTCGGCGATCTCGCTGTGTTCTGCGGCGAGCAGCAATCCTCGGTGCGGATCGGCGGCCAGAAGGCGGTCGATCCCTACGCGATGGCCGTCGCCGAAGGACGCCGCGAGGTCTGGCTCCGGATCCGCGCGATGCTGGAAATGGATTCTTCGCAGGCCTGGGCGCTCGCGCAACGCGAACGCATCGAGGCCGCGCAAGCACGACAAGGAGGTCGATGATGGACGGAGAAGTCGAAAGCGGTGGCATTGCAGATGCGGTCGAGGTCACGAGCGGCGCCGAAGCGGCGGGCGGCTGGTACACGGCACTCGACGGCGACACCCAGGGCTGGCTCGAGAACAAGGGCTGGACCGTCGAGGACGGGCTCACGCAGATGGTGCGCGCGCATCGCAGCCTCGAAAGCATGATCGGCCGCGACAAGGTGGTCTGGCCGAAGGACGCGCAGGACAAGACCGCCTGGGCTGAAGTGCATCGCCGCATGGGCGTGCCGGAGCGCTGGGAGGATTACGGGTTGCTGCCGCTCGGTGCCGACGGCAAGCCGGATCAAGCCGCGGATCGCAGCTATGCCGACGGCATGGCGCAGGTCCTGCACAAGCTCGGCATCGGCAAGGAGCAGGCGACGGCTTTGGCGGGCGAGCATGCCAAGCTGCAGGCGGTGCTGACCGCCGCCGACAACGATGCCTTCCAGCGCACGTCCGAGCAGGACTTCGATGCACTCCGCCGCGAATGGGGCGGCGAGGCCGACCATCGCCTGGCGGCGGCACAGCGGGCCGCGCGCGCGTTCGGTTTGGAACCCGCCGCCATGGGCAAGATCGAACGCGCGATCGGTACCCGCGCGATGCTGAGCCTGCTCTCCGAGATCGGCACCGCAATCTCCGAGGACCGCGGCACCGGCACCGGCGGCTTCGGCGCCGGCGGCTGGCTGACGCCGGAAGCCGCCAACGCCCGCCTGGTCGAGCTCCGCGGCGACCAGGACTGGACCCGCCGCTACTTCGCCGGCGACAAGAGCGCGATCGCGGAATACGACCGGCTGATCAGCGCGGTGGCGAGCAGGGGGTAGGATTGGGACTCAACATACCCAGGCAAACCAAGATGCTTTACGATCAAAGGCATGTCGATTCGGCCGCGAAGAGCTTGGCGGACGATAGTGCCGATGTCATTTTCGAGCTTTGCCAAACGTTCTTGGCCGATCAGGACGGCGATATTGTGGTCTTGAGGGCTTACCTTGACGAGTCAGGCACGCACGACGCCTCTCCTGTAGTCGTCTCTGCTGCTTGTTATGCCAAGGCATCGGTCTGGCGCGATTTCACGCGGCTATGGAACCGGCGTAAGGGCTCGATCAAGATCTACCACGCCACTGATGCACAGAACCTGAGGAATGAGTTTGATGGCTGGACTGGCGATCAGGTTGCAGACCTGACCAAGCGCCTGTTTCCAACGGTACCTGAATGCGAAATCCACGCCGTCATCGTCGGCATCGATCTCAGGGCCTTCGACAAAGCATTAAAGGATCACCCCGAACTCCGAGCCATGCTCGGCACCCCGTACTGCGCCTGTCTCCAATGGGTGTTCATGGAGATGAGAGATATGTTCAATCGTCGCGGCGTGTTCGAACCGTTAGCGTTTGTTCATGAAAGGAATGACTTTAAAGTTGAAGCGGAAGCAGCGTTTGAAGCGGTGATGGGGAAAGAAAAGCGTGGTGGTTTCACGCCCACTCTCACCTTCGGCGAGAAGAGCGAGTTTGTTCCACTTCAGGCCGCTGATGCCGTCGCTTACGAGATGAACAGATACCTGCGGCGGGGTCGTCCGGCATGGTCTGAGGCGCGACGGTCCCTTCAGGCGCTAAATCCCAAGATGGAGAACTTCATTTTCCAAGGACTAGACGAAGCGGCAATGCCCGACATGATTGCAAAGCTGAAGCAGATCAGGATTGAGGATTCGTTTTCAAAGTGGGTGGCCTCGCGCCCACAGCGATCTTAGTATTAGGAGAGCGCTGAGCGCTTGGAGAGCCTCATGATCACCGGCACCTGCCACTGCAACGCGGTCAAAGTCACGCTCCCCGAACAGCCGGCCTGGGTGAGCGATTGCAATTGCTCGATCTGCCGGCGCTATGGCGTGCTCTGGTCCTACTTCATCGCCAAGACGGTGAAGACCGAGGCTTCACCCGATGTGCTCGGGCGCTATGCCTGGGGACGCAAGGAACTCAACTTCGTCCATTGCCGGAACTGCGGCTGCCTCATGTGGTGGGAGCGCGCGACGCCGGATCCCGAGAAGAAGATGGGCGTCAACATGCGCATGTTCGATCCCGCCGTGCTCGCCGCGGCGCAGGTCGAGAAGCTCAACGGCGCCGAGGACTGGTAGCTCAGGAGAAGGCTTCGGCCTCCCACGGCGCGATGGTCCGATCGGCCCTTCGGATCAGCGATCGCGCGCCGGCCCGGAGCGCAAAGCCGCTCGCCGCGGGACCGGCGCACCAGAACAGGCCGGCGATATAGGCCATCAGCGGAATGGGCCTTGGATCCGAAGCATCGGGATAGCTGAAGATCGCGATCAGCAGCAGCGCCAGCAGCACGGCAACCACAATCATCTGTGCGCTGAGAATGCCGAGTGCCCGCGACCAGATGTGAAGTCCGCGCGGCGTCTCGCTCCAGCGATGCGCCGCAACGATCAACGCCGCAGCGAGTGCCGCCGGTAGAAGGTCGGTCAAGACGACGGTCCAGAGGAGAAACATCACTTGCTCCGCATTGTCTTGCGGAGATGAGATCGCAGGAACCAGGCCGAACTGAGGCAATCCCGGCGTTTTTCCGGGGCAGCGCCGGCTATCGCTCCGGCAGGAGCGGCGCGGCGCCGAAGAGCTGACTGGCACTCACTCGATGACGATCATCACCTGAATCGTCTGCCCGGCGGAGTCTCCAATCACCAGGGGCGTAGTCCCTTTGGCTGCATCCTTCTCCACCATGATGGTGACGGTGTTGCCCATCAGCACCGGCGCCACGATCGACAGCCCCTTCGGCGCGCTTTCCGTCAGGGACGCGCTATAGGGCGGGCGGCCGTTCTGGATCGTGATGGTCTTGTTGCTGGTGGCCGTGTTCTTGAACGTCTTGGACGTTTCGGCCGGGAGAATCGACAAGGGCGGCGCCAGGTCCTGGGGATTGATCCCGCATCCGGTGAGCGCTCCGATCTTGGTCGTGTCCACTTGATCGACGACCGCCGCAACGCGGCCCGCCGAGACCACGGCCAGGCCGGACAATTCCTCGAGCTCACGCGCAGCGGTGCGAAAGTCGGCGACATCCGGATCCACTGGCGCTGACTGGCTGCTCGGAGATGCTGCTACCAAACCGCCAACTTCGGCCGCCTTTTCGGTTTTCGGTTTCGGCGAAAGAAGATCGGTTGTGTTCCCGAAGCCTTTCGACAATCCGGCCAGTCCGCCGATCACCGATGGCAGGCTCGACAATTCGGGAGAGTTGCCGATCAGCGCCTTGTCGACGGCGTTGACGATCCGGTCGATCGCACTGAACCAATCGGCGCCGGCGCGGTTGGCCACTTTGATGAGGTCGGTGGCCTTGACGCGAACCTGCTCCGCTGACGCGACCGCCTTGGTGGCATCGTCGAGCAGCTTCTTCTCCGGTTCGACCTCCGCCGTCAGTCCCTTTTCTGTAATCCTTCCATAGATGACCTGCATCTGCGCGATCTTGCCTTGCGCTTCGACCAGCGCCGGAGCCAGTGCGGGGATGGGGCTCTCGGCCACGGTCCCGTCGCCCTCACCCGTCTCGGTGAACCCATAGGTGAACTTGTTGACGTTCGGCAGAACATCCGCCGACAAGGAGGTCAGCGGCGTTAGCGCCTGTTCGGTGCAGATGATCGCCATTTGCCCCGCCGCGAAAGCGAACTGGTCGGGCTTGCTGTTTACCCAACTGCCCGCGCCGACGGCCGCGGCGCCGGCGAGCCCCATCCCCAACAGCAATTCCGTGCCGCCGCCGGTTGCGCCGACGCCCAAGGCGGCCGCGCTTAGCGCAATGAGCCCTGCGCCCATCATCGAAGTCATGGCGGCGCGGTCGTCGATCGCGTCCTCATAGGCCTTCTTCTGTTGGTCGGCATAGCGGGCGGCGTTCGGCAAGGTGCGCGCGATGACTGGATCCGTCGCCTCCTCGGGATAGCGTATCTTTTCGGCGACCCGCACATGCGGATTGACCAGACTGCAAGCCGATAAGCTCAAGGCAGTAACGGCTGTGGCCATCAAACGGGCCTTGCTTTTCGACATGCCTGTCCCCCAACGGAGTGCTCGCTCCGCTTTTCCCGAATGCCTGGCGAGTTGCCTGCATCCAAAGCGCCCCCGCGCTTGGTGCTCGACCAGAAAATGCTAACGCCTGCGCGTTATAGTCGTCAAATAGAGTCTGCACGTCGCGCGGGTACACAGCGTGTGTCCGCGTCCCCTGATTGCGGTATCTCGCGTTGAACCTATATGGAGCGGGAATTCGAGACGTTCAGCTTGATGATGGTCAGCCTTCTCCGGTCAACCCCTTCAACCCACGCTTGACGAAAATCCATGCTTACACTATAGTGTGTTTTGTTGGATCGCGGCGGCGGACAAGCTTCTCCTTATAGAGAGCCCCGCGTCTCGCCTGATCCGACCGTCCAGCGGACGAGACCCGCGAGAGCGGCCCCGTGCCGTGCCCGATAAGCCGATCGTCGATCCGACGCGGCCCGGGCATCCAAGCGGACAAGCCATCGACCGTCAGTGCGCCCCACGTCGCGGGCGCGTTCACCGTTGAGGGCCAAGCAAATGTCCGCCAATCTCATCAATCTCCGCACGATTCAGTTTTCCGACAAGTTCGCGCTGCTCTCGCAGCAATTCGGCTCGCGCCTGCAGGGCCTGGTCGGTCAGGGCCAGTACCAGGGCAAGCAGGCTTCGCCCGTCAACCAGGTGGCGCCGACCGCCGCCGTTCCGGTGACCGAACGCTTCACGCCGATCGATCGGCAGGACGCGACCTTCGACCGCCGCTGGGTGTTTCCGCTGCCCTATGAACATGCGCAGCTCGTGGACAAGTTCGACGAGCTGCAGATGCTCGGCGATCCGAAGCCCTCGCTGGTCATGAACGCCGCCAATGCGATGGGCCGCGCGAAAGATGACGTCATCCTCGGCGCTTTCTTCTCGACGGCGAAGACCGGCGAGCTCGCCGCCGGCTCGGTCGCCTTCGGCACCACGCTCACCAGCTCCGGCGGGCAGAACGTCTCGGTGCAGCAAGGCGCCTCGGCCGCGACCAACCTCACCGTCGCCAAGCTGCGCGAGGTGGTGAAGACCTTCCTGCAGAACAACGTCGATCTCGACCGCGAGCAGATCACCGGTGCCCTGAATGCAAAAGCCCATGACTCGCTGCTGGGCGAGATCCAGGTCACCTCGATGGACTACCAGACCAAGCCGGTGCTGGAGGAGGGGCGCATCCGCCGCTTCATGGGCATCAACTTCGTGCTGACCGAGGAAGTCACCGGCATCTGCATCGGCACCGACGATCTCGCCGGCACCAGCACGGGGATTCCGTTCTGGGTCAATTCCGGCATGCATCTTGGCGTCTGGATCGACCAGACCACCAACATCACCCAGCGCACCGATCTCAAGCTCCAGCCCTGGCAGATCTACATGGACATGATGATCGGCGCGACCCGCATCGAAGAGAAGAAGGTCGTGCGCGTCTGGTGCCGTTGATTGGCGCCCGACGCCACGCTTCCCAGTTTTCTTTTTCGTAAGCCCGGTGCCATTCCGGCGAAAGGAGAATCATGCCCATCAACGCCTATAAGACCCTTTCCATCGCCAATCTCGACGCCACGCCGATCCTGCGCGCCAACCCCTGGGTGCATGGCGGCAATTCCAAGCAGTTCGCCGGCACCGTCGAGGCGGTGAACGGCGATTCCATCGGCTCGACCTATCGCTTCTTCCGCGTCGGTTCCTGGATGCGTCCGGTCAGCTTGACGCTGTTCTGCGACGCACTGACCGGCGGCGCCGCGGATCTCGGCCTCTACCGCGCCGCGGCCGACGGCGGTGCGCTGGTCAGCGCTGCGCTGTTTGCTTCCGCGCAGTCGATCGCCAGCGCCAACGCCGCCGGCATCAGCGCGCGTTTCGAAGCCGACGACGTCGCCAATGTCGAGAAGCGGATCTGGGAGCTGCTCGGCCTCACCGCCGATCCCAACCTGGAATACGACGTGGCCCTCACCCTGACCGCGGCGCTCAGCGCCTCGGGCACGCTCGCCCTCCAGGGCGTGTTCTCGTGGTGATGCCATGGCGATCCAGTATCTCGGCATCAACCGCGGCCAGCAGAGCACGGATGTCGCGTCCGGCACATCGACCACCGGCCGGCAGATCGAGCTCGCGGTGAACGACGCTGTCGGCATCACCCGCAAGGAGCTGCTCGACAGCCTCGACAAGCTCCGCGACTTCGTCGTCAACGCGCGGGTCACGCCCTTCGCGCAGTAGCGAGAAACCCCCCAGGCAATCGAACGAGAATTTGAGAAATGGCCTCACAGACCTCGATCTGCAACCGGGCGCTCGAATGCCTGGGGGATGCGCCGATCGTCTCGATCGACGACGACACCAAGCCGGCGAAGGCGTTGCGCCGCGTCTACGACATCACCCGCCGCGCTTTCTTGTGCGATCACCCTTGGCACTTCGCGAAGAAGCGCGCCGCGCTGCCGGCCTCGGCCGCGTCTCCGGTCTGGGGCTTCGCCCGAGGCTATCCGGTGCCGGCGGACTTCCTGCGCCTGCTCGCCGTGCGCAATGGTCCGGAGTTCAGCCTGGAAGCGGATGCGACGGGCTCGCAATGGATCCTGAGCGACGCCGCGGCGCCACTCGACATCCTCTATCTCTACGACGTCACCGATGCCGGCCGTTTGCCGCCGCATGCGGTCGAGGCGCTGGCCCGCTGGCTCGCCTACGACCTGGCCGAGGACCTGACCCAGTCCAACACCAAGAAGCAGGACGCGGCGCAAGCGCTAGCGGTGGCCCTCACCCGCGCGAAACGGATCAACGGCATGCAGAAACAGCCGGACCGCTATCCGGCCTTCTCCTTCCTCCAAGCCCGCGATCAATCGATCCAGTTTCCGATCCTGACCACGGACGCCTGAGCAATGGCCAGAGGTTTGAATGGTTAGGGCTTCCCCCAACTTCAACGCCTTCGATGCCGGTGAGTTCGCGCCGATCACCGAGGGTCGCACCGATCTCTCGCGCTACGGCTTCGCCTGCCGGATCCTGGAGAATTTCCTGCCGCGCGTGATCGGCCCGGCCTCGCGGCGTGCGGGCACCAGCTTCATCGCTTCGGCACGCTATCCCGACCAGGATGCGCTGCTGGTCCGCTTCGAATATTCGACCGAGCAGGCCTATGTGCTGGAGTTCGGCCATCTCTATGTCCGCTTCTACCGCAACGACGGCCCGCTGCTCGAAGCCACGAAGGCCATCACCGGCGCGACCCAGGCCAACCCGGTCGTGCTCACGATCAACGCGCACGGGCTTGCCAACGGCGACGACATCGAGCTCGCCGGCCTCGGCGGGATGACCCAGCTCAACGGCCGGCGCTTCCGCGTCGCCAACGCCGCCGCCAACACGCTCGAGCTCACCGACCAGCACGGGCTTCCCATCAACGGCAGCGGCTATTCCGCCTACACCGCCGGCGGCACCGCGGCACGGGTCTACACCCTGGCCACCACCTATCAGGAAGGCGACCTGGCACAGCTCAAATTCGCGCAAAGCGCCGACATCCTCTACATCGCGCATACCGAATACGTACCGCGGAAACTGCAGAGATATGGCGCCACCAACTGGGTGCTGTCGCAGATCGACTTCCAGGACGGCCCCTATCTCCCGGTCAACAGCGGACAGACCACCCTGACGCCCTCGGCCGCGAGCGGCGCCGGGATCACCATCTCCACGGCCCTTTCGGTCGCGATCACCGGCGCCGCCGGCAACGGTGCGGGTGCGATCCGCATCACTTCCGCCAATCACGGCTGGAAGACCGGCGACAAGATCGACATCACCGGCATCCTCGGCACCACCGAGGCCAACGCCACCTGGACCGTCACCCGCGTCAACGCCAACAGCTACGACCTCAACGGCTCGAGCTTCGCCAATGCCTATTCAAGCGGCGGCGCCGCGAAGCCGCATATCTTCGAGCCGACCGACCTCGGCCGCCTGATCCGCATCCAGCATTCCAGCACTTGGGGCTATGCCAAGATCACCGCCTACACCTCGGCCACGCAGGTCACCGCGGATGTGCTCGGCAATTTCGGCGCCGCCTCCGCATCCAGTGCCTGGCGCCTCGGCCTCTACAGCCAGGGCGGCGGCTATCCCGCCTGCGTCACCTTCTACGAAGGGCGCCTGTTCTGGGGCGGCTGCCCGCTCACCCCCACAAGAGTCGACGGCTCGATGTCGTCCAACTACGAGACCTTCTCGCCGTCATCGACCGCCGCCGTGGTCGCTGACGACAACGCCGTCGCCTATCCGCTGGATTCCGGCGACGTCAACAACGTGCTCTGGATGAAGGACGACGAGAAAGGCCTGCTGGTCGGCACCAAGGGCGGTGAGTGGATGCTGCGCGCCAACACGCTGAACGGCGCGCTGACACCCACCAACGTGAAGGCGACCCGCGCCACCACCTACGGCTCCTACGAGGGCGCGCAGCCGGTGCGCACCGGCAAGGACGTGATCTTCGTCCAGCGCAAGCGCCGCAAGATCCGCAACCTCAACTACACCTACGAGATCGACGGCTTCAACGCCGGCGATCTCACCATCCTCTCCGGCCATATCGGGCGGCTGGAGTTCGGCCAATTGGCCTTCCAGTCGGAGCCGGAGGGTTGGGTCTGGATGACCCGCGGCGACGGCCAGCTCCCGGTTCTCACCTATGACCGCGACGAGCAGAAGATCGGCTGGTCGCGCCAGATCCTCGGCGGCTTCCAGGATGCGGCGCGCCGCCGCCCGCCGATCGTGCGCTCGGTCTGCTCGATCCCGGATCCCAACGACGCCCGCGACGAGGTCTGGCTGATCGTCCAGCGCACGATCGCCGGCCGCACCGAACGCTATGTCGAGCTGTTCGCGCCTGAATGGGAGAACTCCGACGACCAGGAACAGGCCTTCTACGTCGATTCCGGCCTGATCTTCGACGGCCGCCAGGCGCCGACCCTGCAGCCCGGCGCCGGCGCCACCGTGAAAGGGACGGCCGGTGTCGTCTTCACCGCCGGAGCCACGGTGTTCAAGCCCGGCGACGTCGGCCGCGAAATCTCGATGCGCTGGTTCGACTACACCGCCTTGGATCCGGAAGACCCGGCGATCCAGGGCGCCTGGGTCTCGGCCAAGGCGCGGATCACCGGCTTCACCTCCGCCACGCAGGTCACAGCGACGATCCTCACCGCCTGGCCCGGTCTCGATCTTGTCGCCGGCAACGGCTGGCGGCTTTCGGCGAACGCGCTCTCCAACCTCTGGCATCTCGAAGGCGAGACCATCAGCATCAATGCCGAAGGCGCCACCCATCCGGACGTCGTGGTGGTGAACGGCCGCGCGCCCTTGACCCGCGCGGTCGGCTATGCGGTGGCCGGATTGAAATACCATTCGCGGCTCCAGACCATGCGCATCGAGGCCGGCGCCGCCGACGGCACCGCGCAGGCCAAGGTGAAGCGCATCAACGAGGTCACCTTCCGCGTGCTGCAGAGCCTCGGCGGCGAGGCGGGGCCGGATTTCAGCAACATGCAGCCGCTGAAATACCGCACCACCTCGATTCCCTTGGGCGACCCGCCGCCGATCGGCGACGACGACTGCCGCGTGCTCTGGGACAAGGGCTACGAGACCAAGGGCCGCATCGCGCTGCGCCAATCGGCCCCCTTCCC
>Ga0068862_100002703_pt1 | contig 15563 bp, 15 predicted proteins | sample KBSSwiS52_FD_66598 | JGI IMG/M metagenome (GOLD analysis project Ga0068862, IMG submission 66598) | Switchgrass rhizosphere microbial communities from Kellogg Biological Station, Michigan, USA - KBS Switchgrass S5-2 | ecosystem: Host-associated > Plants > Roots > Rhizosphere > Soil ... | reverse complement strand
TTAGTCCCTCTGAATATTAAAAAGGAATTATGCCTTTATCCTTATATTTTTTTATGCTTGTCGGCCAGCCGCTAATTTCTGCGGCACTAATTTCTATAGCTCAAATAAGATATCAGTAAAATTGTAGTCGCCATTGTAAAAAAATTACCAGGAGACATGGTTTGTCTACCTGCTTTAATGATACCTTCCCTTGCGTCCGGGGTCTTCTAAAAAAACCTGTAGGAAAAACTTTTGTTCTGTCCTGGTAAGATGCAACGTGGGAATTTTATCCAGGTAACGGTTAACATAATAGATATGATGTTCCATCCCGATGCTAATACTTCTGGATAGATTTACGAGAACCCTTGGCTTAAGAATACCAATAGTGCTGTTACCAGCCAGGTTCTCATAATTATGGATCCAGTAATAATATCCATTAAACCCAAGGCTTACAAATTTTGTAAGATGAAACATCTCTTCAATCTTTGCTTCCAGTCCGCCGCCAAAATTATAATCTCTGAAGAGAGAGGTGTCAGGCCCAAAGCTGGTATTATTACCTGCCAGCGGCACAGCAGCCAGGTGTAATGAAGAATAAATTTGTGAGTGCCCACCCAGGGGAATTTTTGAAATAAGTCCCACCCCAAATCCCAGAGTACCAAGCTCAAACACTTTGTTATTCCAGTAGTCAAAATACTGGAAGCCTCCAATTAAGAGTCCATTGCTACCTTTAATTATATTTTTGCCAAACAGGATCCCATAACCCGTAACATTATCAAGCAGTTTCCTGTTCTCTCCCAGGCTCGATTCTGTACGAAGCCTGAACAGATCAAATGGCTTGCGGTGCCTTACTTCAAAAGGATCACCATAGTCCAGTTGCAGGTTGATATTATAATTGGTAACTCCTGTACCGAATTTATTATTATCATTAACCTTATGAATTCCGCCGCTTAACGTAATGTTCAGTGGCTCCTTTTGATATACCTCCTTTGTTGTTACCCGGAACATTTTTCCCTGTGTGAGCCTGTTCAATGCTCTTGACGGGTTAAGGACACCTGCAATAATTTCACGCCATACCCGGTTGGCACCTCTTGCCCTGTCATCAAGAATATTGGAACTGATGCGATAAAGGACCTCTCCCAAAAACATTCCGCTAACCGGAGTATTGATCATATCATTTTTTGATGGTTGTGTGTTCTCGCCAAAATATTCCCACACCAGGCTTCCGCCCACAGCATAAGGGAAAGATTCCCAAAAAGAATACCCATTGGCACGGGCAGTATTAAAATAAAGATTGCCTGTATGAGGATGCCCGATAAAGTTTGTCCCGAAATGATCATCATCCCATACCCATCCATGCTTAAGGTTATATTTCCATGTTTCTAAACTAATGTATGCCCAATCATAATTAAAAATGTACCTGCTCACTGCCCAGTTAAATGCGTTGGTCGTAACAACCCTTACAGCCGGTTTCCACCATGCATATTTTGGATTATAAACAGGATCATCGTTAAGCAGGCCGCCATAGTTATTACGGGGACGGTTGTCAATTGAGGTGTCGAATATCTTTGTATTTCGGGGCCAGGTATTCCCGGTTTTGATTATACTGCCGGTATCCCTGGGTTTCAAAGAAAGTGAACCGGCAACTTTTACGGAATCTGTAACAGGAGTATCCTGCGCCATCATTACCTGGAAAAGCAATAAAGAAAATGGGAGTAAAATTATTTTCATGGAATAAAGTTTAGAATCAGAACATGGACTATGGCGTAATGCCCGATGGAAAGATAGACAAAAGAACAAAACGATTTGTTCAAGTAGAACCCGCAATTCCCTGCAAGGAAATACTCTTCGTCGTATGAGAGCCATTCATGCTGCTACGTTGAATACGTTGATATCACCATTGAACCAGGCAGTGATTTTTGATTTATGACAAGCAAAATGCTTACCATCAGCGAAGAGATTACGATATTGGTTGATTGGTTTAAGTCACTTAAAAAATTAGTTGAGATTGGTCAAACTCCTGAAGTTTACCACCTCTTCAAAACACAAATAATGCCTGCGGGGCACAAAATAGCCGGGCTATCAACCCGGCTCGGCATAAATAATTTATACTTACTCCTATGATTTAGTGCTATTTCTTATTCGGTGCTGGTGGTGGCATCATTTTAGCCATATCCTGGGAGTCCATAAAACTCCAGTGCTCTACTGCCTTGCCATCCCTGAATTTTGCCAGTTCAATCATGCTAATTTTATAAGGACCCTTAGGCATTCCCATACTGCCATCGCTGGTACCTGAATAAGTAACCCAGGTATATACATAATCACCATCGGCCACGTCCCGCACCTTGTCAGTTTTCATGTCTTTAAAGTTCTCATGTACAAATTTCACCATTGCTTTCAGGCTATCCTTTCCTTTCTTATCTCCCCTGTCGGTATGATCAATAAAATCATCTGCTATAACACTGTCAAGGCCACTAACATCACCGGTTTGAAAGGCATTCATAACGACATCCGAGGCCGCAATATTTTTTTGCCCCTCAGTGTTGCCGCTGGCGGTGGTGTCTGTAGTACCGGTAGTGGCCGGAGTGCTGCTGTCGTTACATGAAGTGCAAATGCTGAACAATGCAAATGCCGGAATAAGAATTTTTTTCATAAAAATATTTTTGTTGACCGCTAAGGTAAAAACTCTTTATATATTAGTAAAATTTTTCTCTCTTAAACTTCAGAGTAGATTACTATTGTAAAAGATTATCCGGTATTTCCTCTTTGTATTCCGGGTTGTAAACTGTATCCCGATTATAAGCTTTTATTTCCCCCGGCCCGTTTTTGCCCGCTACCTCTCATTTCTTCGAGCATCCGTATGATCTTATCTAATTTGTCAACTTCCATTGTAGTTAACGTAACCTGGATCTCTTCAATTTCCAGCTTGGCATCTGTGTTCGTCTGGTAATCTTTCTGGGCCTGTATCCTATCCCTGTCGCTTTGCCTGTTTTGTGCCATCATGATAATGGGTGCGGCATATGCAGCCTGCGTGGAAAAAAGAAGGTTCAGCAGAATGAAAGGGTACACATCCCAATGCTTTAAAAAACCAACAAGATTTAATATCATCCATACAATTACAAAAAAAGTCTGCGCAATAATGAAAGTCCATGAACCCATAGCACTGGCTACTTTATCTGCCAGTCGCTGTCCGTACGATAAGGTATCCTGGTGTAGGTCGTGCCATGTTTTGTGTTTATGCATTTTCAGTGATTTAATTTTGGCAATGATAGTGAAAGATAAGATGAAAGGTTCAAGGTTCAAAGTTGAAGGTTAAACAACTATGAACTATGAACTCTGAAACTTTGAGCTACAGTTTTATCTCCTCGTCACTTTTATCGTAAAAATGAAACTCTGTAAGGTGGTAATTGCTGTTGGGTTTAATACCAATCTTTTGCCGGTATTTCCAGCTCCACCGTAAGCGCCTGGAAGGAATTCCCTTGGTAAGGTAGGCATATAGGATGGGGTGTACTTCTATGGTAAGCCCCGTATGCTTTTGCATAACGAGGTAGCTTAGATTTTTTTCTATTTCATCTTCCAGCACGAGGGTGGAGGAAATTTTGCCGGTACCGTCGCAGCTGGGGCATACTTCAGAAGTATTGATGGTCATCTCCGGCTTCATACGCTGCCGGGTAATTTGCATGAGCCCAAACTTGCTGATGGGCAATACCGCATGCTTCGCCCTGTCACTTCGCATGAAAGTATCCATTTGCTCCGCAAGCTTTTTCTTGTTTTCCATGAGCTTCATATCAATGAAGTCCACTACTATGATGCCGCCAATATCTCTGAGCCTTAGCTGCCGGGCAACTTCTTCCGCCGCCTCGATATTGGTTTGAAAAGCATTTTGCTCCTGGTTATTGCTTACGCTTTTATAGCCGCTGTTTACATCAATTACATGCAACGCTTCAGTGTGCTCAATGATGAGATATGCGCCGCTGGGCAGGTTAACGGTTTTGCCAAAGGAAGCCTTTACCTGGCGGGTAACTCCATAGCTGTCAAAAATGGGTGCCCCATTATTATGGAAGGAAAGTATTTCGGTTTTATCGGGAGCAATCCGCTGCAGATACGTTTTTGTATCGTTGAATATATTTTTATCGTTCACAACAATTTTATTAAAGTCTTCATTGAGCAAATCACGTAGAATGCTGTTGGTTTTGCCTTCTTCGCTCATAATTTTACAGGGGGCAACGGCCCCGCTTAAATTCTTTTGGATATTTTTCCAGGTGTTGATAAGTGAGAGCAGATCTTCATGCAGTTCCGTGGTATGTTTTCCTTCAGCAGCGGTACGCACAATAACGCCAAAATTTTTAGGCTTGATAGCTTCTATTATTTTCTGGAGCCGCTTTCTCTCTTCTGATGAATGGATTTTGCGTGAAACGGCAATGATATCATTAAAAGGAGTGAGCACTACAAATCTTCCGGGTAGCGAAAGTTCGCAGCTAAGGCGCGGCCCTTTGGCGGCTATCGGCTCTTTTAATATTTGTACCAGTATGCTGGGCTTCCCACTTAATACTTCGGCTATTTTACCGGTTTTGATAATTTCAGGTTCGGCACCCAACGTTGGAAAAGCAAAACCCGGTTCTGGTTTATCGTTTATGGCAAAGCGGGTAAATTTAAGAATGGAGCGCACATAGGGGCTAAGGTCGGTATAGTGCAGGAATGCATCTTTTTCAAACCCAACATCAACAAAGGCAGCATTCAGTCCCGGAATAAGTTTTTTTACCTTCCCCAAATACAAATCTCCTACTGCAAAACCCGAATTTGCAGTTTCATTATGCAATTCAACGAGTTTTCTATCCTCAAGCAAGGCTATTTCTACCGCCTGTGGGGCAGCATTTATAATAAGTTCCTTATTCAACTCAAAATCTTTTAATTAATTTCTTAACTACACAGAAGGAATAATTGGTAAAATTCAGGTCATACCGGAACAATTAAAAGTAAGGTTTACTTCTTCTTATGGCGATTTTTTCTTAGACGCTTTTTGCGCTTATGAGTAGCAATTTTATGGCGTTTTCTCTTTTTACCACAAGGCATAACTGAGTAATTTTAAATAATTTATAATAAAGATTAATTAAAGGAATTGTTTTTAATTAACCAGTTTTTCGATGGCCTGTTAAGGGCCGGTACTTAATGCTTTAATTCTTTCATCCACCTCTTTGCTAAATGCGGGGTTATTGACCAGCTTCTTACTCTGTTCATACCATTTTGCAGCATTCTGTTTGTCCCCCTTGCCTGCATAAGCATCTGCAAGCCAGGAAATTGCTTCAAGATTTTGTGGGTCGTACGACACAACTTTATGGAGCCGTTCGATTGCTTTGTCAAGCTGCCTGGAAATAACTGCTCCTATTCCCAAAACCAGCTGGGCCTGCATGTTATTAGAATCTTTGTGTACCACTTCCAATAACTGCTGAATTCCTTTCATAGTTTGCCTGGCATCGCCAATCATTCCCTGTCCATATACATAACAACTGCCAAGGCCCACTTTTAAATCATCATTGCCAGGGTCGAGCTTCAGGGCTTTTTCAAACAGTGACGCTGCAGTCTCTGCTTCCCATGTTTTTAGCGCTACATTATCCTCGCTCCTCATATTCTCTAAAATCAGGCGGGCTGCAAAGGTGAGTTTTTTTTCCGAATTATCCAATTTGGCTGCTTCACTCAAATAATAGGCATACGGAACAAAGATTCCCACAGAATCTTTCCAGAAACCGGCAAGTTGGGAGAATTGTTTTTCAGCCTGTATCTTAACATCTCCACGGCTTATATTATTTTCGAGATCGGACACAGTTATAAGCTGCGACGGGCTCAGTTTCTGCTTCGCTTTTGTAATAGCTTCCACAATATTAAAGGCTGGTAATGATTCCTCTGTACGAGGGAAACCGGATTTTACAGTCGTGGTTTTACCAAACAATAAAAGTACAAACAAAAGTAGTATGCCTCCGGCTGCAAGAAGAATTCGTTTAACCAATGGTAGATAAAGGGAGATTTAATAGCCCGGTGCAAAGGTAAGACTATTGTGGCTGCCGGTCTTTATTCTTGTCTTTTATATCCTGCACAAATTCTTTGGCAGGTTTAAAGGCCGGTATATAGTGTTCAGGAATTTCAACAGCAACATTTTTTTTAATGTTCCTGCCAATTTTCGCAGCCCTTTTCTTAGTAATGAAACTGCCAAATCCCCTGATGTATATATTCTCTCCCGCGGCAAGAGATTCTTTAATTTCTTTAAACAGCGTTTCAAGGGTTACCAAAACATCGACTTTTGGGATGCCGGTTTTTTCTGATATCTGGTTGATAATATCTGCTTTTCTCATTGTAGACTATTGAAATTGGGTTAATAAATTTTAGATTCCAAATGAAAAAATGTTTTACGAGGTTAGTACAAATTTATAATCTTTATTTTAAATTCATTCTGAATAATTTATGGCGCATCTTCGTTCATTTTTGTTAGTTGCTTCTGTGTTACCCGCAAAGTCAAATCTTAAATGAAAAATAAGAAATTTTTTTCTGAAACTTTACTAAAGTGGAACCAATTTGAAAATACAAGGGAGATGCCGTGGAAGGGGGAAAAAGATCCTTATAAAATATGGATCAGCGAGATTATTTTACAGCAAACCCGGGTACAACAGGGATTGGCATATTATAATCGCTTTATAAAAGCATGGCCCGATATTAAAAGTCTTGCCGGCACACCTGAGCAGGAAGTCTATAAAGTCTGGGAGGGATTGGGTTATTACACCCGCTGCAGGAATCTGATTGCATCGGCAAAATTTATCAACGATGAACTGGCTGGCAGGTTTCCGCATAAATATGAGGACATTTTATCACTCAGAGGAATTGGTCATTATACAGCGTCTGCAATTGCATCTTTCGCCTTCAACCTGCCCCATGCGGTATTAGATGGTAATGTTTCGAGGGTACTTGCCAGATTCTTTGGGGTACATACTCCTGTTGACACAACGGGAGGAAAAAAGTTCTTTGGGAAACTTGCAGGAGATTTAATTGATGCAACAGATCCCGCTTCCTATAACCAGGCTATCATGGATTTTGGCGCCATAATCTGTAAACCCCAGCTGCCTTTATGTAACAAATGCCCGTTGCGAATAAGGTGTGTTGCTTATCGAAAGAAATTGGTGAGCATTTTACCGGTCAAAGAAAAAATCATCCGTACGAGGGAACGGTTTTTTAATTATTTGGTCGTTGAGCATCGCAATAAAGTATATGTTATTAAAAGAAACCGCAAAGACATCTGGCAAAATTTGTATGAATTCATTTTGATAGAAACTGAAAGCCTTATTCCTGAAAAAGAGTTGCTTACAGGAAAAATGTTTACCTCCTTGTTTCCGCGAAATACTTATAAGCTTATCAAAATTTCTAAAATTTCCAGTCAAAAACTTACCCATCAAACAATTACAGGGCGGTTTTTTCACATCACGGTGAAAAATGCCGTTACACCTTTGAAAAATTATAAACTCGTGGCCGTCAAAGAACTTGACCTGTTGCCATTCCCTAAATTTATCACTTCATATTTGAAAGATTAAAATGTATCTTTAAATTTGTTTTATAGTAATTTAGATACAGAAGCAATAAGCAATTTATGAGAGGTGTAAACAGAGTTGTACTGATTGGAAACCTGGGAAAAGATCCCGAAATACAATATCTTGAAGGGAATATTCCTGTGGCAAAATTTCCTTTGGCTACCACTGAAACATATAAAGATAAAACCGGGAAGCTAATTTCACAAACAGAATGGCACAATCTTGTGTTATGGAGAGGCCTTGCAGAACTGGCTCAAAAATACCTTCACAAAAGTAGTCTTGTATATATTGAAGGGCGGTTGAAAACAAGGTATTGGGAAGACAGGGATCATAATAAGAAAGTGGCCACCGAAATTATTGCCGACAACCTTATTATGCTGGATAAGCGCTCCGATAGTGTGCAGGGAGCTGCCGAGCCGGGCCATGAGCACATGCCAGGAGGCGAAATCCCACCCATTGATGAAGGCACAGACAAGCTGCCTTTTTAGAATACAACCGGTTGATGGTCTTGCACATTTACCGGCATCTTTAACTAAATTTATTTGCTTTGGATTATTATTCGGATATTCATTACGGTTATCAACTCCTGACTTTCCTGGCAATAACTCCTGCGGCTACAACCATACTTCTCTTCACAGTTATCATTCTTTTTTTGATATCGTTTTTGGTGGCGGGATCAGAAGTTGCTTTTTTTTCCCTTACCATGAAGGACATTAATATGCTCAAAACAAGGCAACAGCCATCTTATAAAAGGATTGTAAAATTGCTTGAAAATCCCAAGCCGCTGCTTGCTTCCATGTTAATTACCAACAGTCTTGTAAACATCGGCATTATCCTGATATCAAACACTTTAATGTCCGACTGGGTTGACAACCTGCACCTGAACAGGCTGCTGGAGTTTATAATCAAGGTTATATTAGTCACATCCCTCCTTGTAATGTTTGGTGAAGTGTTGCCAAAAGTTTGGGCGACCCATCATAAAATCTGGTTTGCATCAACAGCCTCCCTGGCTATTGAAATTTTCAATAAAATTTTTTTCCAGGTCAGCAGCTCGCTGGTGACCCTGAGTGATACAATTGAAAAAAGGTTTCATTCTGGTTCTTCACGTATGGATGACACCCAGCTTGACTACGCCATAGACCTTTTGCCAGACCATGAGGCAACAACCGAGGAAAAACAAATCTTAAAGGGAATCAGGAAATTTGGAAATACCACTGTAAAACAAACAATGCGTACACGCCTGGACGTTAGTGGGATTGAGGTGAGCACATCATTCCGCAATGTGAAAAATAAAGTGGAAGAAATGCATTACTCGAGATTACCCGTTTATAAAAATAATCTTGACGAGATTGTGGGGATTCTTCACACCAAAGACCTGTTGCCTCACCTGGATGAGGAAATATTTGACTGGCATCCCCTGATGCGTCCTGTATTTTATGTTCATGAGCGAAAGCTGATCGAGGACCTTCTCCAGGATTTCAGGAGTAAGCGTATTCACTTAGCCGTTGTGGTGGATGAATTCGGAGGTACTTCTGGCATTGTAACCCTCGAGGATATAATGGAAGAAATTATCGGTGATATCCAGGATGAATTTGATGACGAGCAAAGTGTCAATAAAAAACTGGATGATTTCAATTATATTTTTGAAGGAAAAACGATGATCAATGATGTGTGTAAAGCCCTGCATATCCCTGTGAATACTTTTGATAAGATCCGTGGTGACAGTGATTCTCTTGCCGGGCTCGTACTTGAAATTGCAGGGGAATTCCCGCATGAGAATGAAAATATTGAAACGAATAACTATATATTTATGCCCCTTGAAATAAATAAAAACCGGATTGAAAAAGTTAAGGTTACCCTGAAAAAAAAAGCTGAAGGCCAAAATGCATAACGTGAAAAATAGTCTGCGCATCTCACCTGTGTTTTTATTATTTTTCTTTGTTTTACCAGGTTGCAATTCAACCTATACTGTCAAAAAAAAAGGCTATTATAAAATTGATTTTCCAAAAAGACAATATGTAAAGTTTGAAAAGCCTGGCTTCCCCTATTCTTTTGAATACCCCGTATACGCGAGCATTATAAGAGATACATCTTACCTTGACAGCAGCCCCGAAAATCCTTACTGGCTAAATATTGACTTCCCTACTTTCAATGGAAAAATCTTTATCAGCTATAAAATAATCGGCGGCACATCCATCTATAAAGTAAAGAATTCCGATGGAAAATACCGGGATTCCATTGGCAAAAATATTTTTCAGAGTATGGTCAATGATTCTTATAACCTTACTTATAAAAATGACATTAAGGCCAATTCAATAGAAGACAGCGTAATGCATACACCCAATCAAATAACAGGTATTTTCTTTCGCCTTTCGGGAAATGTGGCTACAGCAAATCAATTTTTTTTATCTGATACCCTGCATAATTTTCTAAGGGGTGCTTTGTATTTCGATGCTACCCCCAATGAGGATTCCCTGGCTCCTGTAAATGATTTTTTGCAGGAAGATATGAAGCATATCATCAATACACTTCGATGGAGATAAGAAGGAGATTTTTGAATTGTTTCATTGCTAATTGTTGAATTGCTGTTCGGAAAGCTTTATTGGCCATTTGACCATTTAGCCATTTAACCCAACCAAATAACAATTTAGCAATTTAGCAATTAGCCGTTTAACCCAACAATTAAACAATTTAGCAATTAACCATTAACCTTATCTTTACAACATGATAAGCATCGGCAATGTTTTAATAAGTGACCAGGTAGTGGAAGAACATTTTGTTTGTGATCTTATTAAATGCAAGGGCGCCTGTTGTGTTGACGGGGATGCAGGGGCTCCTCTTGAAAAAAGTGAACTTAAAGAGCTTAATGATGCCTATGACTCAGTGCTTCCTTATCTTTCAAAGGAATCAGTAACCGAACTTCAGGAACAGGGTAAATATATTTATAATACAGAGTTTGGATGGGTAACTCCTACCGTTGGTTCCGGTACCTGCGCGTATGGAGTAACTGATGCCAGGGGAATTGTAAAATGTGGCATAGAGCAGGCATATAATGACGGGAAAATAAGCTGGAGAAAACCAATAAGCTGTCACTTATTTCCTATTAAAATAAAAGAGGGTAAAACAGGTAAGCCCGACCTGGTAAACTATGAGCCCCGCGAAGATCTTTGCAAAGCCGCTTGCAGCCTTGGCAAAAAACTGAAAGTACCCGCTTACATTTTCCTTAAAGATGCTCTTATAAGAAAGTACGGGAATGATTTTTATGAGGCTTTATGCGCTACATCGGAGCATATGGCCAAATAACAGATTAATATTGACAAACTTTGATTTTGACTATGATAAAATGTTTGCGGTTTGTATTCATTGGATCTCTCATAGTTATTTCTTCCTGTTCTGTTAACAGGGCCAAAATAAACAACGATCTTAAAAAGTATTTCGACTCCGCACACGTTGACGGATGCTTTTCTTTGCTTGATAATGCTACCGGGAAAATTATGGTTTATAATATGAGGCTTGACACGCAAAGAGTTTTACCGGCATCTACTTTTAAAATTGTAAACTCACTGATTGGGTTGGAAACCGGGAAAATTACAGATGAGAAGATGGTGATAAAATGGGACAGTGTAAAAAGATGGAATAATGACTGGAATAAAGATCTTACCATGGAAGAGGCTTTCAAAGTTTCCGCCGTGCCCTGGTACCAGGAAGTTGCCCGCAGGATAGGAAGAGATACGATGAAACGCTGGATCGATAGCCTGCATTATGGAAACATGAATGTAAGCGGCCCTGTGGATTCTTTCTGGCTCAATAATACCCTGAAGATTTCTCCGGATGAACAGCTTGGATTGGTAAACAGATTATATTTTGATAAGCTCCCCTTTACAAAACGCTCGCAGCAAATTGTACGGGATGTAATGCTGTGGGAAAATAATACCCTGTACAAGCTAAGCTATAAAACGGGCTGGGGATTTGATGAAAAAAATACATCCATTGGATGGATTACCGGCTGGATAGAAGAGAACCGGCATGTTTATTTTTTCGTAACATTAATAAAATCTGCAGACAAAAGTATAAACATGCAGCAGGTAAGAATGAATATTACCAAAGGAATTTTAACAGAGCTTGGATTTTTCAAAGGGGAAAAATGAAGTGAAAGGATGTTAATTGTAATACTAAAATCTTTTAGCTAAGGTTTTCAAATATCATCCAAATCTCTATGTCTTCCTACCGCCCTCTTGCCTGATTTTAAAAAAGGTTTATCTAAACGCGGAGGATTGCCGACATCAAAATTATAAGCAACACTTTGAGATAATTGGCGCCCTCTAATCTTTTTTCATAAGATTGGTTCTTCCAGTATTCAAGATTAGGGGATGCTTCCTGCGGTGTTTGATGTTTGAAGGCAGTTCTATCGAACTTGTTGGGCTTCACATTTAAATTTAAGGTTATCCCTGTAATAATTCAATAATATATCAATTGATACCTACATCTGATACCTACATCAAAAAAGGATTAGACTTTATTTCCTCGCCGATTGTAGTTTCGGGGCCATGCCCGGGATATACCTTTACATCTCCGGGCAGTTTAAAAAGTTTTTCTTTAATATTTCTAACCAGGTCGTTATGATTTCCCCCGGGTAAATCAGTGCGCCCGATACTATTGAAAAACAAAACATCTCCTCCTATGATAAATTTTTGTTTCTCACAGTAAAAGCAAACACTTCCCGGTGAGTGGCCGGGTGCATGAATTACTTCCAGCCTGTCATCGCCTAATGAAACAATTTCTCCTTCCTGAATAAAAATTAATTCTCCTTTGTAGTTATCAAAAGGAAGATTGAACATTAAGCCCGATGCGGGAGCCATTTTTAAAAGCTCCTCTTCTTCGGGATGAATGTGCAACGTTAACTGGTATGCTTCTGAAATGAATTTATTGCCAAAAACATGATCCAGGTGGCAATGGGTGTTCAGCAGTATTTTCGGCTGTAATTTCCTGTTCTCAATAAAAGATTGTAAGTCTTCCTTTTCCCGGTCAAAATAACAGCCCGGATCAATAATAATACATTCATTAACTTCATTGTAAAGGACATAAGTGTTCTCCTGCACAGGATTAAAAGTTAAAACTTTGATTTGTAGCATAGCGTATATGAAAATCCAGTAATTTCATTTCCCTGATTAATCTGAAACATCTAATTTTAGGTAATTATAACCTACCGTACATGCAATATCATAAGAAACATATTGACAAAAAAATTTTTCTGCTTTCAGCATTTTTATTCATGGCCGGGCTGTTGACAAATGCACAGGTAAGCAGCGTGGAATTTGGGAAAAACCGGGTTCAGTTTAAAAAATTTAAATGGCAATATTACCAGACAATCAATTTCAATTCATACTTTAATCAAAACGGTCAGGAGATCGCAAAATATGTAGCCCAGGTAGCAGAACAAGAACTACCCGGCGTCGAAAAATTTGTTGAATATAGCCTGCAACGCAGGGCAAATATTATTATTTACAACTCGTTTAATGAGTTGCAGCAAAGTAATATCGGGCTTGGAATTGACTGGCAAAATTCCGGCGGACTTACCAAACTGGTTAATAATAAAATGATTGTTTATTACAACAGCAATCATGCCGACCTTCGCCGCCAGATTCGTGAAGGCATTGCAAAAGTGCTCACTCAAAATCTTTTATTTGGCGATGACCTGGGTGAAGTTGCGGGCAACCAGGCACTGCTCGATTTGCCCCAGTGGCTTATTGATGGGTACGTTGCTTATGCGGGGCAAAACTGGAGCACAGCTTTGGATGATGATTTAAAAAGTGAAATTCTTAGTGGTAAATATAAAAATTTCTACCAGTTTGCTTTTGAAAAGCCATTGCTTGCCGGGCATGCCTTTTGGTATTATATTGAAGAAAAATATAAAAGAGAGAATACTACTTACTTATTGTACCTGGCGAGGGTTTATAAAAATTTAAACCGGGCCTCCCAACAGGTTACTAAAAAACGAAAGTTTAAAGAGGTACTGGCTGAATTTATGAAATATGAAGAGGCCAAGTATGACGACGACATTACACGCAGGAAGAATTATCCTAAGGGCAGTGAGATAACGGATTTTACTATCGGCAAAAGAATAGATTATTTTCATTTTAATGTAAACCCGAATAAACGCAATGGCTCTTTTGCGGTAGTACAATACAAAAAGGGTCAATACAAATTATTACTAAATGAAGAAGACAGGAATAAAACACTTTTGAAATTCGGGGCAAAAAGTAAAATTGACGAAATAAATCCCAATTACCCAATGATGGCCTGGGATCCAAAGGGATCAAGACTTTCAGTTTTATACGAAGAGGAGGGACGTATTAAGCTTTTCGTATTTGATGTTATTACAAGAGTAAAGCCTTACAAGAGGGATCTTACAGACTTTTTTGACCAGGTACAGGATATGAAATATATGCTTGACAGCAGAACCTTGCTTTTTAGTGCCGTAAAAAAAGGGCATTCGGATATTTATACTTATGATATTGAGAATGAAAAGATGAGGCAGGTTACGAACGACGTGTATGATGATCTCGATCCTTCTTTTGTTGCATTTCCAGGTAAGAATGGAATCATTTTCTCAAGTAACCGGCCTTCGTCGAATAGCAAAAGCTCGGACACTGCTTTGTTGACCAACAGGTATAATATTTTTTTAATAACAGATTTTGCAACCAACAGGCCTGAGCTCAACCAGATAAACCAGCTCACCAATTCAAAATTTGGCGACGCAAGGTTCCCCACCCAGTATAGTAATACCCACTTCACTTTCGTAAGTGACGAAAATGGTGTTGGTAACCGGTATGCCGGCTTTTTTATAACAGAAAAAGAAGGGCTTGATACCCTGGTTCTTATAGGAAATGATATTTTTCGGAATCCTACTGCCAGCGATGTGGATTCTGTACTAAAAGTTTATCACAAGCAGGATGTTGATTCAGTGGCTGTCGTTTCTGTGTCTAGTGATTCAGCCTATATATTTCCGCTATCGAATTATGCCAGCAGCCTCAGGGAGACGAGAGTTGCGGGAGATAATAGCCAGGTAAGTGAAGTAACCAGGCAAAGCGATGATAAGATATTATATAAATTAAAGATTGATGAAAATACCCTGCGCCGGCGAAATATAACTGCAACCCCAACTGCTTACATGAAACGGCTGATGGAAATTGATAAAATTTCAAGAGGCCAGGAAATAATTTCGCAGCCTACAGATACTGCAAAAAATCAGGATATTTTTCAGAACGAATTCAAAGATGAAAAAAGGGACACAGGCAAGGTGTATAATGCCGAAACAGGGGAACCGACTGCATTATCAACCGCAAAATTATATCCCTACAAACCATTAAAATTTGCTACAGACTATATCGTTGCCGGGTTTAATAATAATGTACTTGGCTCAAGGTATCAATTGTACCAGCATGGAGCCGGTCCCATAACGCTTACTTCCAGTACCGCTTTGGACGGAACACTCCGCCTGGGCACCGCTGATATAATGGAAGATATAAAAATTTCCGGTGGTTACAGGCTCTCTACCAATTTAAAAGATAATGACTGGCTTATCCAGTTTAGCAACCTCAGGAAAAGAATTGACTGGACCCTCACCTATTATCGCAATGTACAGGAGATCAATTATTCTTTTTTTGATTCGTCCAATACAAATTATCCCGGCAAAGATTTTTCAAATCTTTACCAGGTTGGTCTCAGTTATCCGTTTGATGTAACAAAGAGTGTGCGTGTAAACGTGGGCGTTAGGAAAGACCGGGTAATAGCGAGCACTTTTGATGATGTATCATTAAAGTCGCCTGAAATTCCAAAAACGTATGGACTGTTGCACGTTGAATACGTGTATGACAATACAGTGAATCCTGCACAGAATATCTGGAACGGAATACGCTACAAGGCTTACGTTGATTGGAACAGCCAGCTGAATAAGCTTGCCACTACCGAAGGCCGTTATACCTTTAATGTAGGATTTGATGCAAGGGCCTATTA
>Ga0068862_100002698_pt1 | contig 15592 bp, 9 predicted proteins | sample KBSSwiS52_FD_66598 | JGI IMG/M metagenome (GOLD analysis project Ga0068862, IMG submission 66598) | Switchgrass rhizosphere microbial communities from Kellogg Biological Station, Michigan, USA - KBS Switchgrass S5-2 | ecosystem: Host-associated > Plants > Roots > Rhizosphere > Soil ... | reverse complement strand
AACCCGGAGGACTGGCTCCTCCAGAGGAAGATCGAGTACGCCCCGGTGGTGGAGACCCTGGACGTGCCCGCCAAGGCCGAGGTTCGGATGATGTTCGTCTGGAAGGAAGGCCGCCCCCGCCTCGTCAACAACCTGGTGCGCATGAGCAAGGGGAAGATGATGGGCGTCGACTTCAACAAGAACAAGACGTGGGTGGGCGGGACGCTGGGCTACCACCCTTGAGCACCTCATTCCTTGCCTGCGAGGCACCGCCGCGTGCTCCCTGTGTGGAACCTTTGTCGCGATGAAGCCGCTCCTGCTCGCAATGAAGCGCCTGCTGCGCCCCCATGATAATCCACTCGAGCCTCCAACTGCGCCAACATCTGAAAGATGCATGGATGATCGCTCATTTTGTCTCCTGCTGTCGAGACCTGAGCACGAGTTGCGACAAACTCTCTGTCCGGCGAAACATCTCTGGCGCGCAATGCCTTTCTGGAGGACTTGTTGTCGCTTACTGTCACTCCGATGCCTTGAGCTTGCCGCGGGAAGACTCAAGAGGGTCATTCGGTCGGAGCAGCACCGAGCGATAGCGACAACGAATCGAGCCAATTCGAGGCCGGGCGGCTCAAGGAGGCATTCATGCGATTTGGTGCGACAACGGATCGAACAAGAAAGATATTGAGGGGTCGTTCACGGACATCTAGCCGGTAGGATTCGCGTTTGCTTCGCCCGAAGCGACGTTGTGTCGAGAAGATGCGGCAACAGGTGCTTCGATGGAGAGGGTGCGTTCCGAAGAGCGGATTCCGGCAGGCCAAAATGCATTCTGGAGTTCAGGTTGCGGCAACGGAGCTGCTTGCGCGATGTCAAGCGCGGCTGTTTGCGACAGCGGCGCCGCTTTCGCCGCGGCGCAGAGGCTCTCCTTCCGCGCGGGCTTCTCCGGCGCCCATCATGGCCCGGGGAGGATAGAATCCCGGCCGAGATGGCGACAGCCAAGTGGATCCGTGACCGCCGCGCCGCGGCCGGCCTCACCCAGGCGGAGCTTGGTCGCAAGGTGGGAGCGAGCCAGCCCCTGATCTCCCTCTGGGAACGGGGGACCTCCGAGCCTCCGCCCGATGTCCTGAAGAAGCTCCGGACCGTCCTGGAGGGCAAGCTGGCGAAGAAGAAAGACAAGGCCGCGAAGCGCGACGACCTCGAGCTGCACGTCAAGCTCTGGGCTGTGGCCGACCGCCTGCGGGACCCGCTGGCCCCCGCGGACTACAAGCACGTGGTGCTGGGCCTGATCTTCCTCAAGTACGTCTCGGACTCGTTCGAGGAGCTCCGGGCCCGGCTGGAGCGGGATCCCGAAACCGACGCCGAGGACCGCGACCACTACCTGGCCGAGAACGTCTTCTGGGTCCCCCCGGAGGCCCGCTGGTCCAACCTCCTGGCGCGCGCGAAGTCGCCCGGGATCGGCAAGGCCGTGGACGACGCCATGGTGGCCATCGAGCGGGAGAACCCCTCCCTGCGCGGCGTGCTCCCCAAGGAGTTCGGTCGTCCGTCCCTCGAGAGGGCCTACCTCGGCGAGCTGATCGACCTCGTCTCCACCATCGGGCTCGGCGACTCGGAGCCGACTCACCCGAGGGTCTTCGAGCACCTCCTGCGCACATTGCCGGCCGAAGGCAGGAGCGGCGGCGAGTTCTACACCCCCCACTGCCTGACCCGGCTCCTGGTGAAGATGCTCGAGCCTCTGCGAGGGCGCGTCTACGATCCCTGCATCGGGCTGGGCGGCATGCTCGTCCAGGTCCTCCACTTCGTCCTCGCCCATGGCGGACGCGCGGGGGACGTCGCGCTCTACGGCCAGGAATCCAACCTCGATGCCTGGCGCCTGGCGACGATGAGCCTAGCGGTTCAGGGCGTGGAGGCCGATCTCGGCCCCCAGAACGCCGATACCCTGCTCCGCGATCTCCACCCGGACCTCCGGGCCGACTTCGTCCTGGCCGATCCGCCCTTCAACGTGAAGTACGCGGGCGGCGAGCCCTTGCGGCAGGACGCCCGCTGGCGTTATGGCCTGCCGCCGACCGACAACGCCAACTACGCCTGGATTCAGCACTGCATCCATCACCTCTCGCCGACGGGCACGGCCTGTCTCCTCATGCCGCACGGCTCGATGTCCTCGAACCGGTCGAGCGAACTCGAGATCCGCCGGAGGATCGTCGAGGACGACCTGCTGGGCTGCATGGTCGCGCTTCCGGGCCACCTGCACCTCTTGACGAGCATTCCCGTGTGCCTCTGGTGTGTCGCCCGAAGCAAGGCCGGCGGCCCGCTCCGGGACCGGCGAGGGGAGGTCCTGTTCATCGACGCCAGCTCCCTCGGCGACCGGGTCGGACCGGGCCGGCGGGAGCTGTCGGACGAGGATGTCGCCGCCATCGCCCGGACCTGGCGCGCCTGGCGCGGCGAATCGGGTGCCGGCCGATACGAGGACAAGCCGGGCTTCTGCCGGACGGTGAGGCTCCCGGAGATCGCCGCGGCAGGGTATGCCCTCCATCCGCAGAGGTTCGTCGACCGGTCGGACCTGATCGTGCCGGAGCCTGTCGCGCAGGTCGATCCGACCTACCTCGAGCTTCTCGAAGACCTGAAGGGCCGCATTCAGGCCGCCCAGCTTCGCGCCATGCTGGCCGTGAACCGGGAGATGATCCTCCTGTACTGGCAGGTCGGGCGCCAGATCCTGGACAGCCAGGGGAAGGAGGGCTGGGGGGCCAGGGTGATCGAGCGGCTGGCCGACGATCTCCAGGGCGCCTTCCCCGCGGTGGAAGGGTTCTCCGCGCGGAACCTCAAGTACATGCGAGCCTTCGCGTCGGCCTGGCCGGACGAGAGCCTGGTGCAGGACGTCCTCGCCCGGATCACGTGGTCGCACAACATCACCATCCTGGAGAAGGTCAAGGCCCCGGCCGAGCGCGAGTTCTACGCCCGCCAGTGCATCGCCTACGGCTGGTCCCGGAACATCCTGGTCCACCACGTCGAATCGGAGCTCTACTCGCGCCGGGGCAAGGCGCTGACGAACTTCGACAAGACCCTGCTGCAGCCCCAGTCCGATCTCGCGAGCGAGGCGCTCAAGGACCCGTACGTCTTCGACTTCCTCAGCCTGGGGCCGGAGGTCCGCGAGAGAGAGCTGGAGCAGGCCCTCCTCGTCCACGTCCGCGACTTCCTCCTCGAGATGGGAGCGGGCTTCGCGCTGGTCGGCAGCCAGTTCCATCTCCAGGTCGGCGACCGGGATTTCTACCTGGACCTCCTCTTCTATCACCTGCGCCTCCGGTGCTACGTCGTCGTCGACCTGAAGGTCGGAGACTTCCTCCCCGAGCATGCCGGCAAGATGAACTTCTATCTGTCCGCCGTGGACGACCTGCTGCGCCACCCCGACGACAAGGACAGCATCGGTCTGATCCTCTGCAAGACCCAGGACCGCCTGGTCGCCCGCTATTCTCTGCACGGGGTCCAGAGGCCGATCGGCGTGGCCACCTACCGGCTCATGCCGGAATCCTTCAAGGAAGAGCTGCCCAGCCCAGAGGCCCTGGAAGGCCTGCTGGAGGAGATCGAGGATCAGCCGCGATGAAGACCGCCAAGTGGATCCGGGACCGCCGCGCCGCCGAGCCTTCCCCCGAGCTCCTGAGCAAGCTCCAATCCGCGCTGCAATATAAACAGCATGCTCCGCAAGTCCTTACGCCTCAACAAGATATAATTGTGCAAGAGCGTCTGCACAATTTGGCGGCGGCTCCACCGAAGGCCATGACGTGACTCAGTTCCTCACCGAGGCCGACGTCGAGCGGTCTCTCCTCGAAACGTTCCGCGACCTGGGCTATGAGACTGCCTCGGGTCCGGAGATCTCTCCGGGAGGCGAGCGGCCGGAGCGGGAGAGCTATGAGGAGGTGATCCTCGTGGATCGGCTGAGGTCCGCGCTCGCGCGGCTCAACCGCGACCTCCCCGCCGAGGCGATCGGCGAGGCCGTCCGCAAGCTCACCCGGGCCGAGAGCCCCAGCCTGGTCGAGAACAACCGCCGCTTCCACGGGATGCTGGTCGAGGGAGTGGACGTCGAGGTCCAGAAGCCCGGCCGCATCGCCTATGAGAAGGCCCGGCTGATCGACTTCGACGACCCGCGGCGCAACGACTGGCTGGTCGTCAGCCAGCTCACGATCGTGGAGAACCGGAAGAAGCGCCGGCTCGATGCCGTGGTCTTCGTCAACGGCCTCCCACTGGCCCTGTTCGAGATCAAGAGCCCGTCGGTCGAGACGGCCACGCTCGACAAGGGTTTCGAGCAGATCCGGACGTATAGAGGGGAGCTCCCGACCTTCTTCACGTTCAACGAGGTCCTGGTGGCCACGGATGGCATCGAGGCGCGGGCCGGGACGCTCACCGCCGACTGGGACCGCTTCATGCCCTGGCGGACCGTGGAGGGGAGGGACCTGGCGCCCAACAGCCTGCCGCAGCTCGACGTGCTCGTGGCGGGCATGTTCGACCGCCGCCGGCTGCTCGACCTGCTCCGCAGCTTCATCGTGTTCGAGGACGACGGCCGGGGCGGGTTCGCCAAGAAGATGGCCGCCTATCACCAGTACCATGCCGTGCTCAAGGCCGTGGAGCACACCCTGCGGGCCGTGGCGCCCCGGGGAGACCGGCGCATCGGCGTGGTCTGGCACACCCAGGGGAGCGGCAAGAGCCTGTCCATGGTGTTCTACGCCGGCCGGATCGTCCAGGAGCCGGCCATGGAGAACCCGACCCTGCTGCTGCTCACGGACCGGAACGATCTCGACGACCAGCTCTTCGGCACGTTCGCGGCCTGCCGCGAGTTGCTGCGGCAGACTCCGAAGCAGGCGGCCAACCGGGCCGAGCTGCGCGAGATGCTCGACGTGGCCGCCGGAGGCGTGATCTTCACCACCATCCAGAAGTTCCTCCCGGACCGGAAGGGGGACGCGCACCCGCGGCTCTCGGACCGGAGGAACGTCGTGGTCATCGCGGACGAGGCCCACCGCAGCCAGTACGAGATGGTGGAGGGCTTCGCGGCCCATCTGCGCAAGGCCCTGCCGCACGCGAGCTTCATCGGCTTCACCGGCACCCCGATCGAGATCGGCGACAAGAGCACGCAGGCGGTGTTCGGCGACTACATCGACGTCTACGACATCGAGCAGGCCCTGGAGGACAGGGCCACGGTCCGCATCTACTACGAGGCGCGGATGGCGAAGCTCGAGCTCGACGAGAACGAGCGCCCGCGGATCGATCCCGACTTCGAGGAGGTCACCGAGGCCGAGGAGCTGGAGGGCAAGGAGAAGCTCAAGAGCCGGTGGTCCCGGCTGGAGAGGCTGGTCGGCACCCCGAAGCGGCTCGCCCTCGTGGCCACGGACCTGGTGAAGCACTTCGAGGCGCGGGATGCGGGCCTCCGGGGCAAGGGGATGATCGTGGCCATGAGCCGGAAGATCTGCGTGGATCTTTACAACGCGATCGTCGAGCTCCGGCCGGAGTGGCACGATCCGGATGACAGGACGGGAGCGATCAAGGTGGTGATGACCGGCTCGGCCTCGGACCCGGCGGAGTGGCAGACCCACATCCGGCCCAAGTCGGGACGGGACCGGATCGCCCGCCGCTTCAAGGACCCGGACGATCCGCTCAAGCTGGTGATCGTGCGCGACATGTGGCTCACCGGCTTCGACGTGCCCTCCCTGCACACGATGTACGTGGACAAGCCCATGCGCGGGCACACGCTGATGCAGGCCATCGCCCGGGTGAACCGGGTGTTCCGGGACAAGCCCGGCGGCCTCGTGGTGGACTACCTGGGCCTCGCGGAGCAGCTCCGGCAGGCCGTGGCAAGCTACACCGCCAAGGACCGGGACAAGGTCAAGATCGACCTGGAGGATGCGGTGGCGGCTCTCCGGGAGTGGATCGGCGTCGTGCGCGGCATCGTCCACGGCTTCGACGTGGAGGCGGTGCTCGCCGGCCCGGCCTCGAAACGGCCGGCGGGCATCGCCGCGGCGATCGATTTCGTGAGCGGTACGCCGGAGCTGAAGTCGCGCTACCTGCAAAACGTGGCCGAGCTTTCCAAGGCGTTCGCCCTGGCCGGCGCCTCGGACGAGGCCGCCGGGCTGCGCGACGAGGTGGCCTTCTACCAGGCGGTGCGGGCCTCGATCCTCAAGCGGACGCAATGGGAAGGGAGGCGGCGCTCGCCCCAGGAGATGGACGCCGCCATCCGCCAGATCGTCTCCCGGGCGGTGATCTCGGACGAGGTGGTGGACGTGTTCACCGCCGCGGGGCTCCAGAAGCCGGAGATCTCGATCCTTTCGGATGACTTCCTCGAAGAGGTCCGGTCCCTCCCCTATCGCAACCTGGCGGTCGAGCTCCTGGAGCGGCTGCTCTCCGGCGAAGTCGAGCGCCAGGAGAAGAAAAACCTTTTCCAGGCCCGCTCCTTCGCGGCCATGCTGGAGGAGGCGATCCGCCGCTATCAGAACCGCTCGATCGAAACCGCCCAGATGATCGGCGTGCTGATCGACATGGCGAAGGACTTCCGCGAGCAGGGCAAGAGGGGGGAGGCGCTCGGCCTCTCCGAGGAGGAGGTGGCCTTCTACGACGCCCTGATGGTCAACGAGAGCGCCGTGGCGGTGCTCGGGGACGAGGTCTTGAAAGCCATCGCCCGCGAGCTGACCCGGATCGTGCGCAAGAACGCCACGATCGACTGGAGCCAGCGCGAGAGCGCCCGCGCCCGCCTGCGCCTCCTGGTCAAGGGCCTCCTCAAGAAGCACGGCTATCCCCCGGACAAGCGGCAGGAGGCCACGGACAACGTGCTCGCCCAGGCGGAGAAGCTCGGCGACTTCTTCGTGGAGAGCGAGCCGGAGCCCGAGCCGCGGCCCGAGCGGCCGTTCCGGATCGTCCCGCCGGAGGAGGTCAGGCCCTTCGAGAACGCCGTGCCGGTCTACGAGCTGAAGGCGGCGGCGGGCGGCTTCAGCGAGGAGCAGCAGGCCGATCCCGGGCGCTTCGAATGGGCCGAGCTGCCGGACTACTACCGTCCGCGGCCCGGCATGTTCGTGGCGCAGGTGGTGGGGGAGTCGATGAACCGGGTCGTCCCGAACGGCGGCTGGGCCCTCTTCCGCTCGAACCCGCAGGGGAGCCGCGAGGGGAAGGTGGTCCTGGTCCAGCACCGCGAGATCCAGGACGCGGAGACGGGCGGTCACTTCACCTTGAAGCGCTACCAGAGCGAGAAGGAGAAAGCGCCGGACGGCACCTGGCGCCACACCCGGATCGTCCTCCGCCCCGAGTCGGACCGCGACGGCTACGAACCGATCGTTCTCGAGGAGATGGATGACGCCGGGCTTCAGGTCATCGCGGAGCTGATCGGGGTGATCTATTGATTGGGGAAAGGGGACCCTCGGGCGAGGGTCCCCTGGAGGGCCGGTCTTCAGCTTACCTGCAGACCTTGCCCTTGCAGCTCAGCGGCGAGCAGCACTGGCTGCTGGAGGTGCAGGCGGAGCCGCTCCCGCCGCACGAGCCGCCGCCGCCCGGGTTCAGGAACGCCGCGAGGTTGGGATAGGACACGGCAAAGGCGCCGTCGACCGTGGCATTGGCCGCGGCGTTGCAGACGTTGTTGACGTCGGTGCCGCACGCGCCATAGAGCTGGCCGACGATCTGGCCGGCGCTGTTGACGACCGGCGAGCCGCTGCTGCCGCCCTCGGTGGCGCCCAGGGTGTCACGGCTGTAGATGAAGTTGCCGCGCGCCAGGGTGCGGCAGGTGCCCTTGGTAGTGTCCACCACGCCCTCCGAATAGGCCTGAGGGGAGCCCTTGGGGTGGCTGATGCGGTAGAGCGCCAGGTTGTTGGTGTTGGCGACCGGCGTGCTCAGCCAGCCGAGGTAGGTGGCGACGCCGTCCGCGGTCACGGGCGTCGACGCGAGCCGCACCAGCGTGTAGTCGCTGGTCGAGCCGCTCGCCATGATGGTGGAGCCGACGGTGTCCCCGGCGTTGTTGTAGGGCTGCGTGCAGTTGGGGTTGCTGCAGGTGGTCTGGTAGTCGAAGTAGGTCTCCAGGCTGGAGGCTTCACCGCTGCTGCTGATGCAGTGGTGGGCGGTGAGGAAGTAGGGGATCACCGAGGTGCTGACGGTGTCCGCGACCAGGCCGCCGGTGCAGATGTAGAGGGAGGCCCCGGACTGGAACAGGATGCCGGCGATCGCGTCCTTGGCGTCGCTGACCACGGAGCTCGACGTGCACGCCGCGTTCACCACGCAGTTGGCGTTGGTCGAGCACAGGTTGCTGGCCTGGGCGGTGATCGCGTTCATGTCGTCCATGCTGAACGCGCCCCTGGCGTTGTAGCGCGGAGCGACGAAGCGGGCGCCCAGGACGCCGACTTCCTCGACGGTCAGCCGCGGGGCGCGCGGGGAGTCCGCCGGCAACTGGATCTGGAGCAGGAGCTGCTCGCCGAAGACGGTGTTGGTGTGCAGGACGCCGTCGTTGAGCGGACCGCGGCCCGTGTAGGGGCCGAAGGCATGACCCGCGAGGTTGTAGACGTAGAGCCTGGACCCTGCCAGGTCGACGCCGGTCAGGTGGAGGCGCAGGGCGGTGGCGCCGGGGACCCGCACCGCGGCGGACCAGACGAGGCCGTCGCCCGAACGCGAGAAGCTGACCGCTCCGACCGGCTTGGCCAGCCCGACCATGTACCTCTTCTCGACGCCGGGGCCGGGGGTGTCGATCTGGCGGCGCTCGGCGGCGCTGAGCCGGACGACGGCCGGCTGCTTCAGCGCCTGGTCGACCTGGCGGGCGGCCAACCGCTCCTGCAGCTGCTGCATCTCGATGGCGCGCGCGTTCTGATCCCGCGGCGTGCCGACCACTTCCATTTGGGCCTGCGGCCCGAAGAGGAAGTCGGCAGCCGGCGGAGCGGCGAACATCGGAACTGCCGCCATCAACAACGCGGTCGCGCTCAACCAGACTCTACAAGCCATACGCTTCATGAGTTCTCCTTGTTCCCCGAAATCGAGGAGCCATTTGTTGATTCCAACCGAAGGGGCCGGGTGGACGTCCTGGCAGAGGGCAAGAGAGATGCCAGCCCCGGGCCCCTGCTGCTCCTGCCGTAAGTCCAACAAAAACAAAGCGCAGGCCGGGCGTGTTGCGAGGCGCCCCGGGAAGAGGGTCAAAAATAGAGCCATGCCGATGGGTCAACAAGAGACCGTCGGGTCAGAGATTGACCACCCGGCTGTACTCTTCTTGTCACGTCTTGGCCGCCTCCAGCACCTGCATTGTTAGAGACGGACTGAAGGCTTCTGAGGCCCGTCCTTCCGCGGAGATCTCACAACAGGCATTTCGATCGCCGGTGGTCGGCGGTCGGCTCACTGTCCGCATGGACAAGGAGGTTCGGCGTGAAGCGTCTCTTGATCGGTGCTTTGTTGTTCGCGCTGGCAGCCGCGCCCATGGCAGCCTCGACGTTCCTGGCGATGAATCAGTCGCAGCTCATCGCTGAGTCGCAGGCCGTCGTCCAAGGTCAGGTGCTCAAGGTCAATTCGTTCTGGGATGCCTCGGGTCGCATCATCATGACCGAGGCCCTGGTCCGCGTCGAGGACACGATCCTCGGCCAGGCTCCCGCGGTCGTCCGCGTGCAGACGTTCGGCGGCAATGTCGACGGGTTCATCGTCGAGGCCGCCGGGTTCCCCGAGTTCAAGGCCGGCGAGCGCATGGTCCTCTTCCTTTCGCCCGAGAAGGACGGGGTCGCCCGCGTCGCGGGCTACCAGTTCGGGCAGTACCGCATTCAGCGCAACAAGGCGGGCGTCGAGTTCGCCGTCCCTGCCCTGGACGCGGCCGTCAACGTGGTGACCAAGGATGGCAGCCTCTTCGTGCGGCCGCAGGCGGTGCGGCTGGATGCGTTCAAGGACCAGGTCAGGGCCGCCGCGCGGCGCTCCGGCCGCATTGAGAATTGATGGATAGGGGAAAGGACCAGATCATGAAAAACAGGATCATCTCTCTGTCCGTTCTGTTCGTGCTCGCCTGCCTCGTGGCCGGCTCCGTCTCCGCCTACGTGCTCCTCAGCCCGCGGCGCACGTGGGACGGCGCTCCCAACGTGATCGTCGACAACCGCGGCCAGGCGAGCATCGCGAGCACGGACATGGGGCGTAACGCCACCCGCAACGCCATCACCTCGAGCAGCGCCTGGAACGGCGCCGGCACCGGCACCCGGCTCAATGCCACCGTGGGCTCGGTCTCGAGCTGGCGCCTGGGCGACGGCATCCCGATGCTCAACTTCCGCGACCCGCAGGGCGCCTGCACCGGCAACTGCCTGGCCGCCACCTTCACCGGCTACTACACCCAGCGTTCCAATGGCACCTGGCGCATCTACGACGCCGACATCGTCACCAACACCGCCCACAACTGGGCGGACCCGGGCGACGCGTGCTCGGGCACCGAGTTCCGCATCGAGGGCGTGATGGTGCACGAAACCGGGCACCTGCTGGGCCTCGGCCACAGCAGCGTGTCGGGCGCCACCATGTTCCCCTCGGTCAGCGCCTGCAACAACGGTCCGGCGACCATCGAGACGGACGACCGCAACGGCATCAACGACCTCTACTAGATTTTTCCTCTTTGGCTGCGAGACCGGGCTCCCTCCAGGGAGCCCTCTTTGTTCACGCTACTCTTCCTCCACGACCGCCGTCCAGATCTCCTCGCGCTTCCCCGCCCTGCGGTCGGTCCAGACCGGGAAGAAGGTCCCGGCGTACCCCGAGATCCCGTTGTAGTCGCCGTACTGGTTCGCGAGGTCCGCGCTGGAGGCGGTCGCGTCGCTCTGCGCCGTGGTCACGCGGACCGGCGCCGACCAGGTCGCGCCCCGGTCGCGGGAGGACTGGAACCAGAGGTCCGTCCGCTTGCGGCCGAGGGGACCGTCGCCCGTCCGGTAGTAGACGAGCGCGAGGCGGCCGGTCGCGGCATCGACCACCAGGGCCGGGTTGAACTGATCGTTGACCCCGGCCGGGTCGTGGACCATGCGCTTGGCGCTCCAGGTGGCGCCGCCGTTCGTGGAGCGTGCGAACCAGATCCGCGTCTTGCACGGAGACTTCGTCGACGTCCGCGGCTCGTTGCCCGCCGCTTTGCACCGTTTGGCTCCCGACAGGTCGCTCCAGGCCGCGTAGACCAGGTCCTCGCCCGGGGCCTTCCAGGCGCCGGCCGTCACGTAGATCAGGGCGCGCCTCCGGGCCTGCGCCGGGATGCCGATGTCGAAGGAACCGAAGGTGGCGGCCACGACGGAAGGCTGCGACCACGAGCCGCCGCCGTCGGTCGACTTGACCAGGTAGATCCGCCGGCTGCCGGTGTCGGGCCAGAGGCCGAACACGTGCCCGGCGGCGTTGGTCTCGATGTCGGCGCCGATGCCCGTGCCCCGGGTCTCGGCGCCGCTCACCCGCAGCGGCGAGCCCCAGCTCCCGCCGGCCCGGCGCCGGTTCACGTAGACCGGCGAGCCCTGATGCCAGATCGCATAGATCGAATCGTGGAAGGGCGAGTCCGGCCAGGTGTCGATCTCCACCATCTGCTTGTCGGTCGCATCCTGGCCGCCGGAGATCGTGCTGTCGAAGGTCCAGGTGGAGCCGCCGTCCGTGGACTTGTAGAGCCTCAGCCGCAGCGCGCCGAAATCGTCCTGGACGCCGATCGCGCTCGACCAGGCGGTGCCGTCCGAGGTCCATCCCACGGTGGGATCGCTGTGAAAGACGTCGCCCTCGACCAGTCCCAGCTCGGTCTGGCCCCAGGTCAGGCCGCCGTCCGTGGACCAGTACTGCGCCTGCCGGCCGCTCCCCTTGAGGTTGTTGGAGGCCGCGACGATCCGCCGCGGGTCGAGCTCGAAGACCTGGACGTCCGACTCGCTGCGCGGGTTCGGAGCCGCGCCGGAGATGCGCACGTTCGGGATCGGGACGCCGGCGAATCCCGGCACTCCGGAGAACGCCGGGAAGGGGAGGATGTCGGGCTCGGGCTCGCCGGGCGTCAGGTCGGGATGGGAGACCATCCACTCGTGGATCTCTTTCAGGAGGAGCGGATAGCCGCCGGTAGGGTCCGCCGGGTCGAAAACCATCTCCGGATGGGCCTTGCGCCAGAGGACGCGCAGCCAGGCGGGGATGGGCAGCGGGTCGCCGGCCTCTTCCGGGCGCAGGAGCTCGAAGTCCTGGTTCCCGGCGATGAGCCGCTCGAGGGCGGTGCCCGGGACGACGCGATCGGCCGCGAGCTGGTCCTGGAGGGACGGCCACGCCAGGCTCCGGGGCTCGGCAACCGCCAGGGCGACGACGGAAAAGAACACCAGGGGCCACAGAAAGGCCAGGCGGGGCCTGCGCATCAGCGGACAACCTCCTTCGGAAGATCCGTGGGCATTTTACGACGGCGGCACGCCACAGGCCTCGGGAGGTGGGTGCAGGCGCACGATCACCACGCCGGGATCGCTGTATCCGGGGCCGAAGAAGCCCTGCGAGGAGTAGCTTTCGAACTGGGCGCGCCGCTCCTCCAGGTAGGGGCGGTCCACAACCAGGGTGTTGACTCCCATGCCGAACGCCATCATGCAGAGGAGGCGATCGGAAGGAAAGTTCAGGTCCATATCCGCCTGGTACATCCCGTACCCGGAGGGGAAATAGCCCGAGTAGCCGTTGTGCAGCGGCCGATGGTGGTCGATCTGGGCGAACATCCGCCACGTCTCCACCTCGTAGTCGGAGACGTGCAGCCCGCGCGGCAGCGGGACGTGTGCCACGATCAGCTTGCCCGGCTGCTTGCGCAACCAGCTCGTCCAGGCGGTGCGCGGGGTCGCGGGGATCGGCACCAGAACGCCGGGAGACGCGAGGTTCTCGGTCGCCGCCAGCACCCCCAGGGCCACGGCGAGAATCCTGCCGGCGCTGCCGCGCCAGGAGGCGAGACGGGCCAGGGCCAGCGCGGCCAGGGCCGCGAGCGCCGCCTGGGAGATCGCCACGGCGCGGAAAGGGCTGCGCAGCGTGCGCAGGCCGGGCACCACCTCCCGCAGACCGGCGAAGGGCCGCCAATCCCCGATCCTCAGGTTGAGACCGAGCGCGAGCAGCACGCCGCCCGCGACGCAGACGAGAAGGCAGACGATCCAGAGCCTGCGCTCCCCCTGGCGCCAGCCTGCCCAGGCACCTGCCACCCCCAGGCCGAGAAGGAGAAAGCCGGGGAAGAGCCCCCCCGTATCCCCGGCATACGAGTCCTCGCGCGGCGGAAACGCGAGGAGGGAGGAGCCGGGGCGGGTCGCGAAGTCCCGGGCCCGGGCCGAGAGGGCCGCCACGACCTCCTCGGAGCGCGTGAACCCGTACTTCTCATGAAAGGAGCTGACCGTGCCGGCGATGGGCGAGAGAACGACAGCCCCGGCGATCGCCAGGGCGCCGAGCGTCGCGATCGACCGGGCGCGGAACCTCTGCTCCGCCAGCGCCACGAGCCCGGCCAGGAGAAGAAAAGGGAGGCTCAGCAGCGCCATCTGCTCCCCCGCGAGGAACTGCGCGGCGAACGACAGGACCGCCAGCGCCGCGGGTCGCCACCCGCCCTCCTTCCCGAAACGGATCAGGGCAGCGAGCGCCCAGACCGTGCCGAAGAGGGGGAGCACGGGGAGCACCCCCAGGACCTTGGCGGTATAGGGCAGGGTGACCCCGGCGAGCGCCGCGAGGAGGGCCGCGCCGCGCGGCGCACCGAGCGCCCGCGCCAGGCTCCGGGTGGCGAGACCGTTGCAGGCCAGGGTGAACAGGATCGCCAGGTTGTAGATCGCGGCCGGCGGAGCGCCCATCCACCAGAGAGGCGAGAGGGTGACCCCCTGCAGGAGCAGCGGCTCCGAGAAGGTGAAAGTCCCTTCGAGCGGATGGAAGATGGGAGCGTTCCAGAGCCCGGCAAAGCCGTGCGGCGCGCGGTCCGCGTCCCACCACAAGGTCCATAGATTGAACAGCGGAACGGTGGCCTCGTGCTCTGTCCCCAGCGGCAGAGCGCCGGCGAGGGACGGCAGGAGGGGCCAGGTGGCCACGACCGCCGCCAGCAGGCAGAGGGCGAGAGGGATCGCCATGGCCCGGAGGCGGCGCAGTGCGGGATGGAGAGTCATCGATCAAGAAGGTTCCAGGTGCGCCGGCGGGACCTGTCACGCCGGCGCACGCTGGATCAGGCGGGAGACTCTACTACTCCTCGAGAGCCCGCTCCACGTCGAGGATCACGTCCTCGATGCGGGCGCCCTTGAGGCCGCCGGCGAAGCTCTTGTCGACTGCCGGAGCCAGGCCCTGCGGGGTGACCTCATAGCGGCCTTCCGGAGAGACCACCAGGTAGGTGCCGTCGCCGCGCCGGGTCAGGAACATCAGGTAGGTGGCCCCGATCTTGTAGCTCGGGTCCTCGTCGAAGCGGTTGTTCTCGTTCCCGTTCTGGAAGAGGACGAATTTGTCGTTTTCGTCGAGCTTGCCCTTGCGGCTGTCCATGACTTGGAAGGTGATGCGCTGCGTGGCGATGCGGTTCACGTAGGTGCCGTCCTCGCTGCGGCTCACGATGGGCTTGCCGTCGGCCTTGGCGGTCACCGTCGCGACGACGACCTCGCTCGCGAGCTTGGTGGTCTCACGGAGGCTGCGGGGGTTGTGGAACCAGTAGGCGTGGAAGCGGGGCGTCTCGCCTTCGTGGGCGCCGCTCTCCTCCGTCACCTCGCTCTGGCCGGCCACCCGGTTGGCGTACATCGAGCCGATCTCGTTGATGTTCCCCTGAACGATCGTGTAGTGGGTGCCGATGTCGTACCAGTAGCCGCCGCCCATGCAGCCGCCGTCATTGGAGTGATCGAGGCCGAAGGTGTGGCCGACCTCCTGGCAATGGACGCCGCGGGCGGCGTTCGTGGTCCACGAGTAGTAGGTGTTGAGCTGCGCGGTCGCCCTGAGAATGGTGCAGCCGCTGTAGTTGGTGATGCTGGCGAGACCGCCCCAGCCGGTGTTGCCGGAGTTGGCGTTGAAGACGTAGGTCTCCTCGCCCGAGCTGACCGAGGAGAGATTGAGGATGGTCAGGTTGTTCCAATCGCTGACCGCGGCGCTCGCGCTGCTGGTGGTATTGCGGATCCTCACATTGCGGTCCGCCTGAATCCAGCAACCCCACCGCTTCGCCTCGGCGACCTGACTCGCAAGCCCGCCGATGAGCAAAAACCCGACAATGAAAACCGATTTCCTGTTCACGATCGTTTGCCTCCGTGTTGACGTATCCACGTCAAAAAAAGGTTGACTTTCGCGCCCCACTTTGACAGGCGCACTGCGTGCACACACCAGTTCCACTACGCCATTCGGCGGCGGAACTTCCCGAGTCTCCGAGTTTGCCCTCGGCAGCCCTCATGGTTACTTCTACTAGTGGTGGTGCACCGGATCGGAATAACGGGACAAGCTCTGAGTCGCTCAGGCGTCTGCCCGAGTCGCTCGGGGGCATCCCCGAGTCCCTCGGGTAGATCCCCGAGTCACTCGGGTACATCCCCGGGTCCCTCGGGTAGATCCCCGGGTCCCTCGGGTAGATCCCTGAGTCGCTCGGGTAGATCCCCGAGTCACTCGGGTAGATCCCCGGGTCCCTCGGGTAGATCCCCGAGTCGCTCGGGTGCATCCCCGGGTCACTCGGGTAGATCCCCGAGTCGCTCGGGTACATCCCCGAGTCGCTCGGGTA
>Ga0068862_100002695_pt1 | contig 15607 bp, 9 predicted proteins | sample KBSSwiS52_FD_66598 | JGI IMG/M metagenome (GOLD analysis project Ga0068862, IMG submission 66598) | Switchgrass rhizosphere microbial communities from Kellogg Biological Station, Michigan, USA - KBS Switchgrass S5-2 | ecosystem: Host-associated > Plants > Roots > Rhizosphere > Soil ... | reverse complement strand
CTCGTCGCTCTGCGTGTCGATGCGGACATAGCGCACCAGACGCTCCTCGAGCTCGCGATCGAGCTCTGACTGCTTCGCGGGCACTGCATTCACGCGGGCCGTCGCGGACATGTCACCTCGGGCGAAGGGCTGCGACTGGGCGGCATCGGGGATATCGCGAAGGGTAATAGCCGACTGAGCCGGCGCCGATTGGCTCGGCCGAGCTTGCCCGTCGATTGCGACCTCAAGCGATCAGGGCTCAGGCGATTTGCGACGTCACGTAAACGAGCGCGCGCGGCTTCCCTTTCGTGCAATGGTCCGGTGCCGCTACCACGCGCACGGTTGATGGTGCTCGATCGGCCGTGCTCGCCAGCGTGTGGATCGCCGTGGCGGGTCGCTGGTCGTTTGGTCGCCGCGGCCTGGGCGAGCATCCGTGCCTAACGATGGAGAAGGAGCAGCACGCACCATGACGCTCACCACTGTGCTTCTGTCGGCGGCGCTTGCCCACACGTTGCTCGGTCAGCTGTCGGGCGCGACGAGTCAGCCGCCTCCGGCCGCTCCTCAGCAGGAGCAACTCGCCGATCCGCTCGGGCGCACCACACCACGCGCAACCATCGCGGCGTTCATGCGGGCGGCCGGTCGCGGAGACTACGTGTCGGCCGCGCGCTACATGCAGGTCACCGAAGGCCAACGCCGAAACACCGCGAGGCTGGCCCGTGACCTGAAATTGCTGATGGACCGCTATTTCAGCGAGCCGGTCACGAGCATCAGCGACTCACCGGACGGCGCGCTGGACGATGGTCTCCCGATCGATCGCGAGCGCGTGGGCCCACTCACCATTGGAGAGGCGAAGACCGACATCGCGCTGGTCCAGGTGACCGACCCGCAATCCGGGCGCGTCTGGCTCATCTCCTCCGAGACGCTGGCGCAGATTCCGGCGCTGGGCCGCCTGGTCGCACGGACGTGGATCGAGCGTGCGATGCCGCAAGCGCTGGTGCGTCGCGAGCTGCTCGGGATGTCGCTCGCCCACTGGATCGCCTTCGCGGCATCGCTCGTCATTCCCTTCGTCCTGCTGATGGCTCTCGGAGGCGTCGCCGTTTTTCTCGCCGGACGGATCTCCCGCGATCCCGCGAGCCGCCGCAGCCTGGACGAGTGGTACGCCGTCATTCGGTGGCCCGCGATCATTGTGTTGACGCTTGCCATTCAGCTGTCGGCCATGCGGCTCCTCGGATTCCCGCTGGTGTTCCGGATCGCCTACGCGCACGTCGCGCTGGTTGCGGGGGTCATCGCGTTGACGTGGCTGGTGCGCAGGATCCTGACGCTCGGGTTCGCACGCGGTCGCCGCGCGGTCTGGGGAAGGGATAGCACGAGCACGCAGTCCCTCATGCTGCTTGGCGAGCGGTTGATCCAGGTACTCGTGCTCATCGTGGCCGGCATGGCGATCCTGACGATCGTCGGCGTAAACACCAAGGCCGCACTCGCCGGTCTCGGCATCGGGGGCATCGCCCTTGCGCTCGGCGCGCAGAAGACGGTGGAGAATCTGCTCGGTGGCGTCTTTCTGCTGAGCGACCGCGCGCTCGCCGTAGGGGACACGTGCAGCGTCTCGAACCGCATCGGCGTGGTCGAAGACGTGACCCTGCGGTCGGTGCGACTCCGAACGATGGAGCAGACCTTGTTGTCGGTACCCGCGGGAATTCTCGCGCAGAGCAACGTCGAGAACTTCGCCACGCGGAGAAAGATCCTGGCGAAGACGATCGTGCGGGTGCGGTACGGCACGACGGCCGAGCAGCTCAGATTGATGCTCACCGCGATCCGGCGCCTGCTGGCTGAGAACCCGAAGATCGAAGCGGAGTCTTCCCGTGCTCGGCTCGTCGATTTCGGAGACCGCGCGGTCGAGATCGAGCTCTTCGCCTATGTCCTCACGGCCGATTTCGTCGAGTTCCTGGCGGTTCGCGAGGATCTCTTGTTACAGGTTGCCGCGATCGTGGAGTCGTCAGGCAGCGGCTTCGCGCAGCCGACGCAGTTCGTCTACATGGACCGGAATGGTGGCGTGGACAGTCAGGCGCGCGAGGCGGTCACGTACGATGACGTGCGCCTGGGACAGCCCAAGGACGCGCGCCCGGGCGCGGTTGGGGACGGTGCCTCTCGAGGGCCATGAATAGCCGAGAGTGATTCCGAGCGAAGGCGAGGAATCGCACTCGTCCCGGCCGAGAAGCCCCACTACCGGGAGGATCGCGATTCCTCGCCTCCGGCCCTTCGGGCCTCCGCTCGGAATGACAATGCCCGGCGATTCCTCGCCTCCGCCTGCGCTTCGCGCGGAACTCCGCTCGGAATGACACTTCCCTGCGACTCCTCACCTCCGCCTGCGCGCTCGGAATGACACCTCCCTGCGGCATGTCGGACCGCGGACGTTAGCGTCCCCGAAGGTTGGACCACCTGACCGCGATGGCAGCCGCTAATGTTAAGATTGGGTAACTCTCATGGTCTGCGCCCCATTGTCTGGGTACCTTGACGGCGTTTAGCTCGCACCCGCGCGACCACCCCGTTCGCGCGGTCCCAGACGCGTGGGACCGGCCCGGGCATTCCCGCGAGGCCAACGAGAGAAAAATTGCTTTGACGCAAGCAGTCCTGCCTGTCCGGACCGCGTTAGGCGAAGAGGCCGCCCGCTCGGCGAAGCGAGTGGCACTCCATGCCTCGCAGTTGGCGCTGCTGGCCGCCGCGTACTACCTGGCCGCACGGCTGGGGGTCGCGTTCCGCTTTCAGAGCTCGCCGATCGGCGTCGTGTGGCCGCCGAGCGCCATCCTCGTATCGGCGCTGCTGCTCACGCCCCGCGCGCGCTGGTGGACGGTGCTGGGCACCGCCTCGCTGGCGCACGTCGCGGCCATGTACCCGGTGGTTCCGGTGTGGCGCTGGGAATGGCAGATCGTGAACCAGGGTGTGTTCACTGCGTTGACTGCGGCGCTGCTCCAGCGCGTCCCCGGACTTCCGCTTCGCTTCGGCAACCGACGACAGGTGTTCGCGTTCACGGCCATCGTGTTCGTGATGTCGGGGTTGTCCGCGTTCACGACACCGGTATTCGTTCGGTCGCTGTTTGGATTCGACGTCACGTACAGTCCCCCCGCTGCGCTGCTCCGCGCCATGCTCTCGAACGCGACGGCGATCTTCGTGATCGTCCCGGTCATTCTCCTCTGGGCGCAGCGCGGGTTTCGCCGCGTGAACGAGCTGCCGCGACGTCGCGTCGTCGAGGCGACGCTCATCATGACCTCGCTGCTCGCCGTGGGCACCATCGCGTTCGGAACCGGGCCAGAGATCGCGCGCTTCCCGTCGCTGCTCCTCTGGATCTTCCCGCCACTCGTGTACGCCGCCGTCCGGCTCGGGCCGACTGGCGCGGCCACATCGCTGTTCTGCATCGCGGGCCTGTCCATATGGGGGACCGCCGAGCAGCTCGGGCCGTTCGTGCTGATCGCCGAAGCAGACCAGGTGCTGTCGCTTCACATGTTCTGGATCGCGATCGGTCCGCCGATCATGCTGCTCGCGGCAGTCATCCGCGAGCGCGAGCTCGCGGAGCATGCCCTCCACGAGCAACGGCACCAGCTCGCCCACGTCACGCGCGTTGCGGCCGTCGGCGAGATGTCGGGCGCCCTCGCCCACGAGCTGCATCAGCCGCTCACGTCGATCCTGGCAAATGCGCAGGCGGCGATCCTTCTGCTCGATCGGCATCCCGCGGACCTCCGCGAAGTGCGGGCGATTCTCGAGGACATCGCGCAGCAGGACAACCACGCGGCGAGCGTCATCGCTCGCTTCCGGTCCTTCCTCAAGGAAGGCGAGTCGCGTTTCGAGCCGCTGGTGGTCGAGAGCGTAGTGCGTGACGCGCTCGCCCTGAGCAGGAGCTCCGTGACACTATCCGGCGTGGACGTGCAGACGCAGATCTCAGCCGGGCTCCCGCGTGTCTGGGGCGACCCGGTTCAGCTCTTACAGGTGATGGTGAACCTCGTCGTCAACGGCTGCGAGGCGATGAGCCTAACGCCTCAGGCCGACCGGCGCCTCAGGCTTCAGGCCGCGTCGATCGGCCACGAGCACGTGCAGCTCTCGGTGGCGGACTGCGGCGTCGGGTTGCCCAGGGGCGGTGAGGATGACGTGTTCGAGCCGTTCTTCACGACAAAGCCCAAGGGGCTCGGGCTCGGGCTCGCGATTGGCCGGTCGATCGTCACGGCGCACGGCGGCCGACTGTGGGGCGAAAACAATCCGAGTCAGGGCGCCACGTTCCATCTGCTGCTTCCCACGGAACGGATGCGTGGCGGGGTAGGCGTGGGTGTACGTACGGCACACTCTCAGTGGTGAGTCAGTCATCAGGAGCGAGTCTCCTGTACGAGTGACCAGTAAGAGTGATCAGTAGCCAGTAAGAGTGATCAGTAGATAGTTGCCGTCAGTGGAACCCACGATGTCATCCCGAGGAGCGTCAGCGACGAGGGATCTTGCTGGCGTCACTCGTGGGCCGGCTACGAGCACCGCGGACGAGATCCCTCGTCGCTGTCGCTCCTCGATGACAGATGCGGCAGTACTCAGGACTCGGACTGCCACCTGGGTACCGCCCCCCCGGCAACCGCGACTGGCGACTGTTGCCCGATGACTGACTGACGACTGTCAGCGACACACGCCGGCTCGACGACCGGTGGCTCCAGCGCCCCGAAATGGGACCGGCCGCAACACCATCACGGTCATCAGACCGACCAGATCGCGTCGCCTCTCGGACCAAAGTCCGATAGTCGACCTCCGACACCGCGAGAATCATTCGCGAGCCCCATCGGTAGCGACTGCGCGTGCGTCGATGGAAATGATGAGCTCGGACTGGAGCCAACTCATGACCACTACGCCAATCAGCCGCCTGGCGGGCGGATCGCTCACGCGTCACTTCGCCAGAGCGCCGGTCGGTGCGAAGCCCGATGCGCAGACGATTGCCGACGCCTACGTCTACCTGCTCGGCCGCGCGCTCGTGATCCGCCAGGAGCATCTCGATCTCGATGGGACGGGCGCGGACTACAACCTCATCGACGACAAACCGCTCGGCGCGCCGGACGGCGTGAATCCGAACTTCGACGTCGCATCGGTCGAGGCGTGGCTCGCGGTGGATGATCGCACGCCGGTCATACTCGAAGTGCCGGAGATCGTCAACCGGCACTACAACGTTCAGGTGATCGACGAGTGGGGTGGCGTCATCGCCAACATCAACCCCCGCACGTTTCCGTCGCATCCGTCGGGACGGTTTGCGTTCGTGAAGCCGGGCTCCCGGGCGAAGGTCCCCGCCAATGCCGCCCGGATCGTTCTGCGGTCGAGCAAGGCGAAAGTGGTCGCGCGCGTGGAGATCAGGCAGGACCGCGAAGCCAGCGTTAGGCTGCAGCGACAGTTCGAGCTGGCCTCGGCGGGGAGTCCGTCCATCGTGCCAGCGGTGCCACTGCCCATGTTCGGCAAGCGCGAGCTCATCGGGGTCGAGCTCTTTCAGAGCGCGGAGGAGATTCTCGCGACCGCGCTCGATACCGCACCCGGCGCGGCGGCGCTGCAGCACAAGGTCCGGCTCGTGGCGGGCTATACCGAATCCGGTCCCGAGGCACGCCTCGACGTGGAAGGGCTGCTGCGAGAGCGATTGATTCCCCACTTCCTCGATTTCACGGCGAAGCGCGCGATGGCGAACCGACACCAGTGGCGGAGCAGCCACCCCGCCGGGAGTGGGGCCGTCGCGGACTATCAGCGTCGCACCGCGGCCAACCTCGCGAGCGTCTGGACGGACACGCCTGACGAGGCGCTCACGTTTCAGACCACGCGCGACGCGGCCGGGAAGCCGCTGAACGGCAGCAACACGTACGTGATGGAGTTCGCTGCCGACGAGTTGCCGGCGGCGCTCGTCAGCGGACATTGGTCGCTCACGCTCGTGAGCATGCCGGGGTATCGCGTGGTGCCGAACCCACTCAATCGATTCCTCTTCAACAGCCACTCGCGGCTCATCTGCGAGCGTGACGGATCCTTGAGGATTTTCGTGGGCCCCAGGCCGCCACGGGATGTGCCGGAATCGAATTGGTTGCCGTCGTCCGACTGGAAGCCGTTCCTGCTGACGATGCGGACGTACGTGCCGAAGGCCGCGGTGACGAGCGGCGAGTGGTTTCCGCCTGCGGTGACGACGCTGGGCTGACGGGAAGCGGGAAGCGGGAGACGGGAGAAGTAATAACCCCGGGAGGCTCTTCTCGCGCATAGAGGACCTCCCGGGGTTCTTGCTTCTCCCGTCTCCCGCTTCCCGTCTCCCTGGACCTACGTCCCTACCGTCACGGCATACTGCGCGCGACGGTCATTTCCCTTTTGGTGGGAAACCCTCGAACATTTTCTTCACCCCGTCGTTGACCTTTTTCTCGTTCTCGGCCGGGTTGTCGGACACCGTGTCTGTCGCGCTGCCCCGCCAGAGCATCTTGTCCTGCTTCGCGTCCACCAGGTCGACGATGAGCGTGCCGACGGTGACGTTCGTGACCGTGGTCGACGTCGAGCAGCCACCCCAGCACGAATAGTGGCCACCGCTCGAGAACGACTGCACATCCATTTGCTTGTCCGCCGCGGCGTGGTAGGTCACGCTCACGTCGCCGCCACTGTCGACGCGTGTGAGCCCCTTCGCCTTGAGCTGCGCGTCGACCGCGGCTACGACGCGTTGCGACATGAGCGGATTCGGCAGCGGCGTTCCCGGCCGCCAGGTGTAGGTCTTGAGGGGAGCGAAGTTGGCCGCGCGGTCGTAGTCGGTGGCAACCGTCATCGAGCTACCACATCCCGCGACTGCGAGCGCCACCACGGCGGCCATGAGGACGTCAGCTCGGCGAGCGGAAACGATCGCGCTCTGCGCGCGTCGAATGAAGCGGGGCATCACGAACCTCCGATTGGGTCGAATGACGAACGGGAGTGCGCGAGACACGGGGTTTCGGTCTCAGGCTTCTGCTCTCGTTAGGGCTTTGAGGGTTTGGGCGCGGCCGCGGCCGCAGATGGATTCGGGCTGGCCGTCGCCTCTGTCACGAACAGCTCGTGCAGGGCGCGGCGCTTCAGCTGCGCCATCTTCAACTGATCCGCCGTGAGCACCTGCTGGAGCGCCGCATCCCGCTCGTCCATCACGGGCTTGGCCGCTTCCATCAGCGCCTGAGGCATGGGCTTGGCTGCCCCGAGCGGCTTGTCGAGCGCGGGCACGAGCTTGTTTGCGGCAGCGAGGTTGATCCGCTGGACATCCAGAATCTGCTGGCGCGAGAGGTTGAGGTCGGACGCCATGAACTCCGTCTGCGTCATCGCCAGCCGCTCCGCCTTGTGCTGCTGATGGAGCGTCCACTGCGTCGGGGTCAGGATCTTCTTCAGCTCGGTCTGATTCGCGCGGATCTCGGTGACCATCCCCCTCGCCAACGCCTTGGTGGCGGCCAGGCTCGTGTCCGGGCCGTACTTGGCGATCAGCTTCTGCATCACGTCAACGCTCGCCACGTTGACCTTCTGAACCTTGGGCACCTGGTCCGGGGTCAGGTTGAGCTCGGATGTGAGCTTGTCGGTGCTGTACTGAGCGATCCTGACCACGTTCGACGTGTCGGTGCCCTGGGCGATCGCTGATGTCGACACCGCCAGCGCACCCACCATTGTGATTGCTGCAATTCGCATCGTTCCCATTCCTCCGTCGCCATGCGACGCGCGTTCGATGGACGTCGACTGGTCGGCGCGTCGACCTCTCTATAATCCGTTTGCCGCGGGCTCAGCATCGCGCGGGAAGCGGGCTCGAACCATTGGACTTTCGTAGATAGGCGCGTCGCTCCCTGCGGCTTCTCGCGCGACGCGGTCGCCCAGGCTAGACGTTGGTCCAACGTGCTGCCTTTCACGCGCCGCGACATACTGCCCACGGCGTCGTCACCTCGGCGGGGGGCCCCGACGCTGGATCAAGGTCACGAGCTCGCCAGCCACACTGAGGAGGGGAAATGAGATTCCGAGCTTGTTCGCGGATCGGGTCGCTGATGACGCTCGCCGTGTTGACCGCTGTCGCGTCGACGACAGCAGGCGCGCAGGCTAGACCCGCGACGTCTCAGCAGCGCATCCCCGTGCAGAAGGAGTCCGCGGGTGACGTTGCCCGCAAGGATTCGATCGCGCGCGCTGACTCGATCGCGGCCGCCGAAGCGGCGCGGCGCGATTCGGTCGCGCGCGCCGAGGCCGCGGCACGCCAGGATTCGATCGCGAAAGCCGAGGCGGCACGCCGCGACTCGATAACGCGTGCCGACTCGATCGCGAAGGCGGCGGCGGCGGTCGCCGCGGCGGAAGCGGCGCGTCGGGACTCGATCGCCAGAGAGGACAGCATTCGCAACGCCTATCAGCGCGCGCAAGCGGAGCTCGCAAAGCGTGGCTTCGTCATCGGGCTGGCGGCAGGCTGGAGCGCTCCGAACGGCAAGTACGGTGACGTGTTCGACAATGGGTGGAACGTCACGCTCCCAATCGGCTGGCATCGCCAGGGTTCCCGCTTCGGGTTCCGCGGCGACATTGCCTACGACTCGCACGGGGGGAAGACGACCCAGGCAACCAGCGTTCCGCCCTCCGTCTCTAACCCCATTGTCCTGCCGCCAGAGCCGACGCCATACGAGGGCGTCAACTCGACCTATGAGCTCGACGATGGAACTGTCTGGTCGGGTAACCTGGACGCCGTGCTCGACCTCGCTCAATGGGGAAAGAACCGCCTGGGCTCCTTCTATCTGCTCGGCGGCGGCGGCATTCACTTCTTCAACAAGAAACAGGTGAACGTCACACCGTTGTCGGGACCGAGTGTGGGCGTGACCACCAGCTATGAAACGGACACGCAGACCAAGTGGGGCTTGAACGGCGGGATCGGCCTGGCGTTCGAGATCGGTCGCACGGCGATGTTCCTCGAGTCGCGCTACTTCACTGCCTATACCGACGAAGCGAATTCGGACTGGGTGCCCATCATTCTCGGGGTGAAGTTCCGGTAACCGGGAGACGGGAAGCGGGAGACGGGAGAAGTAGAACCCTCGGGATGCCTCTCAAGAGAGAGAATGGCATCCCGAGGGTTCTGTCTTTTCACGAAGCTACGAGCTACAAGCTCCTCCCCAGCGACCAGCACGTCCACCCAGCACCCAGCCGCCGTTCCCGTCTCCCGTCTCCCGTCTCCCGGGACTTACGGCGGAAACGGATACCCCTTCGCCAACACGCGCTCCAGTCGCGCATCGTGGCCATAGACGTCGTCGTAGAACGACACCACGCCCTCGCGGCTCACGACGGCCGTGATGTACAGCACGGTCACGGAAACCGGCCGGGCCAGATCCACTCGCTCCGACCGCGCGCCCTCCATGGCGCCCCGGACCTGCTCCAGCGACCACTCGTTAGGGTTCCGGAGCGTCCACACCGCGAAGCGGGCCGGGTCCTCCAGCCGGATGCACCCGTGGCTGAAGTCCCGCCGCGCGCGTGAGAACAGGGCGGTCGCGGGCGTGCCGTGCATGTACACGTTGTGGTCGTTCGGAAAGATGAACTTCGCGAGGCCGAGATCGTTTCGAGGCCCGGGACGGCGGCGAATACCCAGCTCCCCGCGCGAGACCCGGGCGAGGTTCGCAGTCGTCGTCGGGAGCGTCGGCCCGGTGTCGCCGGACCCGCTGTAGATCTCCATCTCGTGTCCCGCCAGGTATCCGGGATCGCGCCGCACCGCCGGGAGGATCTCCCGCCGGAGTATGCCCGGAGGAATGACCCAGTAGGGACGGAAGACGATGTATTCCATGTCCCGCTCGAACAGCGGCGTCTGACGCCCCAGCTCGGCCTTGCCGACCACGACGTTCATCGTCAGGGTCGGTACGCCATCCGTGCCTAACGTGTCGAAGGCGTACAGCTGGAAGCCCGGCACGTTCACGATCACGAACGGGCCCGCATCGAGCGCGGAGAGCCAGCGAATCCGTTCCAGGGCCAGCTCGAGCTGCCGCAGGCGTTTCGCCAGGGGGACGTTTATGCTCGCGAGCGTCGCTCGCCCGAGGACACTGTCTGCGGGGAGCCCGTGACGCGACTGGAACCTTGCCACGCCGCCCGCGACGATACTGTCGTATGTCGTGTCGGGGTTGGGGCTCACCGCGTCCGCCCCGGACGGCAGGTCACCGAACACGGCTAGCCGCCGACGCAGGACGTCGACCCCTGCGAACGCTTCGCCGGGACGGATCGCACGCGTTGCGGTCACGGTCGCGATCGTCGAGTCGGCGGCCAAGACACGGTAACGCGCGTACGCAGCCTTGAGATTCCGGTACTGCACGAACTTCGGCTCCGCATCGCGGACCAGCTCGGCCACGCGTCCGCGGTCAATGGCGTCGCGCAGCACCCGCGCGAGGTCGAGCTTCTTCCGTTCGACGTTGATGTCGATGGACAGCGTCTTCGGGTTGACGCGGCCGATGTGAACGTCCGATACGTGGCGGAGCATGCCGATCGAGAGCGCGATGTCGAACCATCCGATGTCGCGCGCCGACGGCGACGGTGCGCTCGCGAGCGCCTGCAGTCGCCGGTTCAGCAGGGCGACATCGTAATCACCGGGATGGAGACCAAGCTCGGACGCGTTCGACAGCAGGTCGACCGCACTCCGCGCCGCGGTTGTGGGGCGTCCGCCCTGGCTCCAGACCGGTTGCCATGATGTGCCGGAGTAGAGCCCGGTGAGCTCGTCGCGGTAATAGGGGAATCGCGGCCAGCGAAGCTCCGGGAGCGTACCGGTGCGCGCCGCATCACGGAGCATCGTCGCCACGCTATCCGGTGCGGCAGTGCCCTGCCTAACGCCCGGCACGGACGCCCGCATCACCGCGACTCCCTGCCCCACCGCCACGAACGTCCCGACGACGATCGACAGCAGACGCGTCATCCCGAAGGCCCTGTTGCCGAGAGCCCTATTGCCGATCGAAGGGGAAGCCGGAACCGATCGCGATCAACCATGCGGAGGGCAACGCGTCGTTCTTGAACCGGCGCACGAGGTCGATCCGCGTCGCGCCCTTCCCGGACGATGACCGAATCGACCCGATACGCAAGCCGAAGCCGGCGTCCGTTCCGGTTCGCGTCGCCGAGCCCGTGTACCACGCTCCGCCGTAGTCGACGAACCCGGCGAACCCGACAGCGAAGATCTTGAAGACTTCCGGGATCGCGACCCATCGATACTCGGCGACCGTGAAAAACCCGCGGTCGCCGGTGAACGCGTGCGCCGGAAACCCGCGGGGGCCATACGTCAGACCGAGATCGAACTCCTCACCCGGGTAGGGATTCTTCTGCATCCCACCGTTGAGGTTGACAATGATGGAGTGCCTCTCCGCGGGGTACAGCGCCAGGACAGCCTTGCCCACCACACTCCCCGAGTCGAGTCCCTTGTTACTGAACAGCGAAGAGGCCCGCATGTCGAATAGTGTGAACCCGCTGGACACCAGTTTCCCCGCGTGCACCGTCACGCCCGGCCCCACACCGAATCGGTCGTATCCCGCACTTCCCGGCGCGATCCACAGCTCCCCACGCACGGTGGTGCTCAGGTCGATGTCCTCGTCACCGGTGAGCGTCTTGTACCCTTTGACGACCTTGAACTTGGAGGTGCTCCTCTCGACGTTCACGCCGAACTCACCGAAGACCGACCGGTCATCCTCTGCGACGGTCGAATCGCTGAAGTCGTCGCGACGCACCTGAATTGAGCTGCCGTATCTCACGAAGCCGCGCTTCGACTTAGTCGTCGCCCACGCGGCGGTGAGCAAGCCCTTCGAGAGGAGACGTCGTACGGTGTCGCTCGCCACCTCCTCGCCCTCGAAGAACCGCAGCACGTCCTTGTCGGCGTAGTTGAACTCGAGCGTCGCGGATTGGGGTGTCGTCTGCGCGGTGAACGGAGATGACGCGGTGAAGCGCGAGGTCTTCCCATCCGAGAGCTCCTCGACCGACATATCGAGACCGAGTCGCTTATAGAGGCGCGGGGCAACCGCGGAGAACTGCGAGGTCGACCGGTCGGGGTCATCGGTATACCGGTACGACGCCTTGATGTGCCGGCCCAGGAGGTTCTTCTCGGTGACCCCGGCGCCCCACGTAATCTGGTCGCCGGTCGACTTGAAGCTCACGTAGATCTGCGTGCTCCACGAATCGCGGGTCGTCACCTGCTGCACGAGGCCGGAATCGGATCTCGCGCTGTCCACCGACACCTCACGAAAGATCCCGAGCTTCCGTAGGTTCCGCGCCGTCTCGTCGGCCGTCGCCGAGTCGTACGGCGCGCCCTCCGGAATGAGCAGCTCGCGTCGCACGACGTACTCCCGCGTCACGATGTGCAGCGCGTTCGCGAGCCGCGCCACCCAGAACGAGTTCTCCGCCTGGTCGAACACGTTCTCGCGCTGAATGCGCACCCCTGACACGTTAGGCGCCGGGGCGGCGGGGGGCGGCTGGCTCGACTGCGCACGGCTCGTGGCCGCCGAGACACCGGATGCCGTCGCGATAAGGACCGCGCGGCCGAGAAGCGATCGTACGCTTGGTCTCATGAGCTCATTGCAAGACCTCGCAGCGAGCCTCAGCACCGCCGCGAACGCATCATGCAGGCGAGTCGGAGCCGCCTCCAGTACACCTTGGACCAATGGGTCGGGCCTGCCGCGACGTCCAACCTATGACTGGCCCTGCCCTATTCGGTCGCCGAGACCCGTGTGCATTCCCCATGGCGCCGAGTGCCCGCGGAGGCTTTCGAGCCACGTGGCGCTCCCGCTGGCATGTGTGCTGATGATCCTTGTCCCACCGCGTATGCTCGCGCAGACCACGGGCTGTGAGCGCTCTCAGCCCGAGGTCGCGACGGTGACGTTCGCGGGCAACAAGGCCGTGCCCTCCCAAACGCTCCAGGCGGCCGTCGAGACGGCGCCGTCGTCAGGCACGCGACGTTTCACACGGCTCTTCGGGACGCGGCGCTGTCTCGCGCAGGGCGCGCTGCTGCGCGATGTCGCCCGCCTCATGCTGTTCTACCGCCGCAAGGGCTATCCACGGGCGACGGTGGACACCACCGTCGATCGCGCTGCGTCGCACGCGGTGCATGTTCGATTCCGCATCCGTGAGCACGAGCCCATGGTCGTCGACTCGGTGGAGATGCGCGGCGTGCCTGACTCCGCGATGCGCGCCCGCCTCCGGAAGGGTGTCAAGCTTCGTCCGGGCGACCCGCTCGATCGGTTTTCGCTCGACGCCTCCAGTGCCGCGATCGTGGTGGGGCTGCGTCGAGCCGGCTACCTGGCGGCGACGGCGCGCGGCGGTGAACGCGCCGATTCGGCGCGACGGCGGGCGGTCGCGTGGATCGACGTGACCATGGGAACGCGGGTGCGCCTGGGCGAGGTGCGCGTCGATGCTCGCGGTCTCGACTCGAGCGAGCCGCGCATTCCGGCGCGGCGTGTCCGGCGCCTAACGGGACTCGAGCCGGGCAGCGTACTGGGCACGAAGGAGCTGGCCGACGCCCGTCAAAGCCTCGACGCCGTGGGACTCTTCGACCAGATCCGCATCACGCTCGACAGCATCCGGAGCCCGCCGGCCGGTGACGGCGTCGCCGACGTGAACGTGAACGTGGTCGAGGGAACGGCGAACGAGCTGAACGTGCGGGCCGGCTACGCCACGCTCGACTGCATCCGACTTCAGCTCAAGGCGAGCCGAACGGCGATGTTCGAGAAGCCTGGCCGCGTCGAGCTCACGATGAACCTGTCGAAGGTGGCAGTCGGCAGCCCGCTCGACTTCGCGCCGGCGTTCTGCTCGAGCGATGTACGCGCCGACCCCTACAGCAGTCGCCTCAACTACTACGTCGGCGGGACGTACGCGATCCCGGCGTTAGGCCGGCGTCGCTGGTCGAAGTCCGTCTCGACGTACACGGAGCGACGGTCGGAGTACCTCGCGTACCTCAAGACCACGTACCTGGGCGGCTCGGCGTCGCTGACCCGCGCCTTTGGCCGTCACTGGAGCGGCGCGCTCTCCTACGACCTGAGCTATGCACGCACCGAGGCCGAGCCGGCCGTGTTGTGCGCCACGTTTTCGGCATGTGTCGCATCCGAGCGCGAGCAGTTCACCGAGGCACTGCCGTTCGGCCTCGCGAGCATTCTCACGACCTTCGACGACACCGATGTGCCGCTCGATCCCTCACGGGGCAAGTCGCTGCGCATGGAGCTCCGGGTCGCCCCACAGTGGCTCGGGACGGCGGTGAGGCAGCAGGTGGCCGGCGCGCGCATCAACGCCGCGGCCTACTATCCCATCGCCAAACGCACCGTGCTGGCGCTGCGCGCACAGGGCGGCGTGGTCGGGACGCTGCCGGGAGCCTCGTACATCCCGCAAGGCGAACGACTCTTCGCGGGCGGCGCGTCGAGCGTGCGCGGCTTCCGCCAGAACGAGATCGGCAGTCGGGTCTACCTCGCCGACAGCGTCCGGATCCAGGTCCTGCGTGACACCCTGCTCTGGACGTTTCCCCCGGACAGCACCGGCTGGCGCGCGGTCCCGACGGGCGGCACCCTGGCGGCTATCGCCAACGTCGAGCTGCGCGTGCGCCCGAGCGTGCTCACGGAGTTCATACAGTTCGTCGCGTTCGTCGACGCCGGCAACGTCTGGGCACGGGGAGAGGAATCGCTGGATGACACACCGATCTTCGTGACGCCCGGGATCGGCGTGCGGCTGTCCACGCCGGTGGGCCCGATCAGGCTCGACATCGCGTCGAATTCCTACGCGCCGTCCCCCGGCCCGGCGTATCGGGACGTGGCGCTCGGATACGCGACCGCACCGCTCTATTGCGTGAGCGTCGGCAACCGGCTTCCCGTCACCGGGATAGGGCAGACCGATCCGGACGGGAATCCGATTCCGCCCGTCCAGGCGGAAGGACCCTGTCCATCGACGTTCCGGCCAAGTCGCCCCAACGGCTTCTTCAACCGCTTGACGCTCACGTTTTCCATCGGGCAGGCGTTCTGATGGCACGCCGGTGGTGGGTGCGCGGCGTCGTGTGGAGCGGTGTCGGCCTCTCGTCGCTCATCGGCGTACTGCTCGTCGTGCTCGTGCTGGTGACCCAGTCCGCGTTCGGGCGCGAGCGCGTTAGGCAGATCGCCGAGCGGGTGGCGGCACGATATCTCCTCGGCTCCCTGCACGTCGGTGCGCTGCGCTTCGGCCCCGGCTGCTCCCTGGCGATCGACTCGGCGGCGCTGCGCGACCCGGATGACTCGCTCCTCGTCGCGCTCGGGCCCACGCGTGCCACCTGCGAGTTCGGGGCGCTCGTGCGCGGACGGCTCATCGTCACCTCGCTCGCCGTGACGCGCCCCAACGTCGTCGTGCGACAGTCCGCGTCCGGCGTGTGGAACTGGTCACGCGCGATCCGGCCCGACACGTCGCCACCGAAGCCACCAGAGCCAAGCACAGGGCCACCACGAGTGGTCGTGGTCGGCCCCCTTCGCCTGAGCGGCGGAGCCGTCGTGCTCGAAGTGCCATGGGGGCCGCCCGATTCATTGCGGGGCGCGGCGCGCGACCGTGCCATCGACTCGGCGCTCGCCGCACGCGCGCCATTCATCCGACGACGCGGAAACGCCCTGGTCCGCCGTCGCGAGTACAGCGGCATCGCGATCGACGCGCCGCTCGTTCGCACGCAGATCGGCGA
>Ga0068862_100002687_pt1 | contig 15628 bp, 12 predicted proteins | sample KBSSwiS52_FD_66598 | JGI IMG/M metagenome (GOLD analysis project Ga0068862, IMG submission 66598) | Switchgrass rhizosphere microbial communities from Kellogg Biological Station, Michigan, USA - KBS Switchgrass S5-2 | ecosystem: Host-associated > Plants > Roots > Rhizosphere > Soil ... | reverse complement strand
CTTCGAGATCTCGGGCACGAACTTGGCCGGGTCGGTCGAGTCGGCCTTCTGCATGGCCGCGATCATGATGCCGACCGCGTCGTAGAAGAACGGCGCGTATTGCTTCACTTCGCCGTACTTGCCCTTGAACGCGTCCTGGAACGACTTCGACGCCATCTGCGTCGGGATGCCGGCTTGCGAGCAGATCATGCCTTCGGACGCGGGGCCCGCGAGCTTCGACATTTCGCTGGTGCACGCGCCGTCGCCGTAGGCAAACGTGGCCTTGATCCCGAGCTCGCGCGCCTGCTTGAGCATCGGGCCGCCGGTGGCGTCCATGCCGCCGTAGAAGATCACGTCGGGGCTCTTGCCCTTCATCTTCGTGAGGATGGCCTTGAAGTCGGTCGCCTTGTCGTTGGTCTTCTCGCGCGCGACGACGTTGACGCCCGCAGCCTTCAGCGTCTTCTCGACTTCGTTGGCGAGTCCTTCGCCGTAGGCCGTCGCGTCATCGGCGATCGCAACCTTCTTGGCCTTGAGCTCGTTGGCGACGTACGCCGCCACGGCGGGGCCTTGCTGGTCGTCGCGGCCGACGGTGCGGAACACGACCTTGAAGCCTTGCTCGGTGAGCTTGGGGTTCGTCGCCGAACCCGAGATCATCGGCAGGCCGGCCTGGTTGTAGACGGCCGAGGCGGGGATCGATACGCCGGAGTTCAGGTGACCGACCACGCCGGCGACCTTGGCATCGACGAACTTCTGGGCGATGGTCGGGCCCATCTTCGGATCGGCCTGGTCGTCTTCGCTCATCATTTCGAACTTGACCGTCTTGCCGCCGATCTTGATCTTCTTCGCGGTGGCTTCGTCGACGGCGAGGTGGACGCCGTTCTCGTCGTCCTTGCCGAGGTGGGCGATGCCGCCGGTCAGCGGACCTGCGTGGCCGATCTTGACGACCACGACTTCTTCGGCGGGTGCTGCCGGTGTCTTCGGCGCTTCGGCCTTTTTCGCTTCTTCCTTACCGCAACCGTAGATGGTCACGAGCGCGGCCGCCACGAGCGACAGGCCGAGCTTGCTCTTCATGTTCATGCAAAATCCTCCGCGGGGAATAGATGGACCGTTCGTGTGCCGAACGGGCAACAGGCAATTATTGGCCCTATTTGGCGTGTTGTCAATCCGACACCGGTCTGGGAAAAGGCGCTCCGCCGTTCGCGCCGGCCAGCCGCAGCCTGTCGCGAGGGGCGTCGCCCTGTCGCGGCGGGGTTCCGATCACGAGGGCTAAAGCCTAAACTACGCACCTTCGCGAATCCGAAACCCGTTCTCCGCGCATCCAAACGGCGAACAATCATCGATAAGGGGCGGCGGCCGGAGACCCCGGCAGCGGTCCAATTTGCGGGGCAGCCGTCCGATCCGACGGCCTGATCATGGGGAGCCAGCATGGCAAAGCGGTGGACACGTCGGCGCTTGATCGGCGCAGCGGTCGTGTTGGTGATCGTCGGCGCTGTTGGCGGCACGATCGCCACTCGCGCATTCAAGAAGTTCGGCGACACGCCGGGTAAGGGCGCCGAGGTTGTCGTCCTCGAGTTTTCGCCGGCCGACCTGGCCAAGGTCGACGCGCAACCGCTGTCGCGCTGGCTGCCGGTGTCGGGCACCGTGCAGCCGCTGCGCCAGGCGACCGTCAAGGCGAAGGTGTCGGGCGACGTCCGCCAAGTCACGGTGCGCGAGGGTGAATCGGTGAAGGAAGGACAGCTCCTGGCCCGGATCGACACCGCGGACCTCGAAGCCAAGCTGATCGAACGCAACGGCGCGCTGGAATCGGCGAAGGCGCAGGCCGCGATGGCCGCCAAGACGCAGGCGATGAACCAGGCGCTCTTGAAGCAGAACTTCATCTCCCAGAACGCGTACGACAACTCGGAATCGAGCCTCAACGTGTCGCAAGGCACCGTCAAGTCGGCCGAAGCGCAGGTGCAGATCGCGAAGAATGCGTTGCGGGATGCCATCGCCACGTCGCCGCTCGCCGGCGTGGTCGCGAAGCGCCACGTGCAGGTCGGCGAAAAAGTCGCGTTCGATTCGCCGCTCGTCACTGTGGTCGATCTCTCCGACCTGGAGCTGCAGGCGGCAGTGCCCGCGGTCGACGTCCCGGAGCTCTCGATCGGCAAGACGGTCGAGCTCACGATCGACGGCTTCGGCGATCGCCGCTTTACCGGCCGGGTGGAGCGGATCAATCCGTCGGCCGAGCCCGGCACCCGCGCCATACTTGTATATGTGGGCATTCCCAACGCCGACCGTGCGCTCCGCGGCGGGATGTTCGCCACGGGCCGGATCGCACTCGCGGCCAGCGCGCCGGTCCCGACATTGCCGACGACCGCCATCCGCACCGAGGCCGGGCAGACGTATGTCTGGACCGTCGAGGGCGGCAAGCTCGTCAAGCGGATCGTGATGACCGGCCGCAAGGACGACGCGACCGGGCGCGTGGAGCTAAAGACCGCGCTCGCGCCCGATACGCCGGTGCTCGCCGCGAAATTCGACAACCTGAAGGATGGCGCGCCGGCGATCGTCAAGGCGACGGTGCCGGCGCCAGCGCCCGCCTCCGCTCCCGCGCCGACGTCGGGGCGAATGCAGGCCGGGGCCTAGCGGGCCCTGAGCCGCGCTCGCGAGGAGAACGCTCATGTGGATCACACGAGTCTCGATCAACAACCCGGTCTTCGCCACGATGGTGATGATCGGGATCGCGGTGCTAGGGCTCTTCGCCTACAACCGGCTGCGCGTCGAGCAAATGCCCGACGTGAGCCTGCCGTTCGTGCTCGTGCTCACGAGCTACCCGGGCGCGTCGCCCGAGGTGGTCGAGTCCGACGTGACGAAGCCGCTCGAGTACGCGATCAACACCGTCTCCGGCGCGAGCCTTATCCGTTCGAATTCGATGGAGGGCCAAAGCCAGGTTTTTGCCGAGTTCCGCATGTCGACCGACATGACGAAAGCGATGCAGGACGTCCGCGACAAGATCGGCCAGGTGCGGCCGAACTTCCCGAAGGACGTGAAGGAGCCGCTCGTCATCCGGGCCGACCAGGAGAACCAGCAGCCGATCGTCTCGCTCGCCGTGATGTCGCCGACGATGTCGCTGCGCGATCTTTCCTCGCTCACCGACCAGACGATCGTCAAGGCGCTGGAGAACGTTCCCGGCGTTGCGCGGATCGAGATCCTCGGGCGGGCCACGCGGCAGATCCTGATCCAGATCAAGCCAAACGCCGTCAATTCGCTTGGCATCGGCGTCGATCAGGTGATCAACGCCGTCCGTGCCGCGAACCAGGACGTGCCGGCCGGGCGCATCACCCGCGGCCAGCAGGACTCTGTCGTTCGCATCGAAGGCAAGATCAAGGACCCGGCGCAGTTCGCCAGGATCATCGTCGCCCAGCAGGGCGGCGCGAACGTCTACCTGTCGCAGGTCGCGGACGTCATCGACGGCGAGAAGGAGGAGACTTCGATCTCGCGGATCAACGGCCGGCCGTCGATCACGCTCGACATCCAGAAGTCGCAGGACGCGAATATCGTCGACACCGGCCGCGGCATCACCGCCGCCATCGAGGCGCTGAAGAAGCGCCTCCCCCCCGACGTCGAGCTGCGGATCGCCAACTCGACGGCCGAGTCCGCCGAGCGCAGTGTCAACCGCGTCAAATCGACGATCGTCGAAGGCGGCCTCCTGACGGTGCTCATCGTCTTCCTGTTCCTGCACAGCTGGCGCAGCACGATCATCACCGGGCTCACGCTGCCGATTGCAGTGATCGCGACGTTCATCGCGCTGTACGCGTTCGGGTTCACCCTCAATTTCCTGACGCTGATGGCGCTGTCGCTGTGCATCGGCCTCCTGATCGACGACGCGATCGTCGTGCGCGAGAACATCGTCCGCCACCTGGGAATGGGCAAGAACCACCACGTGGCCGCGCGGGAGGGCACCGACGAGATCGGGCTCGCGGTGATGGCGACGACGTTCGCGATCGTCGCGGTGTTCGTGCCGATCGCGTTCATGAGCGGCATAGTAGGCCGCTTCTTCTTCCAGTTCGGCGTCACCGTCGCCGTGGCGGTGCTCGTGTCGCTGTTCGTCTCGTTCACGCTCGACCCGATGCTTTCCGCGGTCTGGCACGACCCGCCGGGATTGCGCTTCAAGCGCGTGCCCTGGCTCGGCCGCTTCATGGAGAAGGTCGAGTCCGGCATCGAGTGGTTGCACCAGCTCTACGGCGAGATCCTCGAGTGGGCGCTCGGTCATCGCAAGAGCGTGATCGCGATTGCCCTCGTTTCGTTCTTCTCGAGCTTCGCCATCGTGCCGCTCGTCGGCACCGAGTTCGTCCCGCAGGCGGACGAGGGCTTCATTTCGCTGCGGCTCAACACGCCGGTCGGCTCGAGCCTCGAGTACACGGACAGCAAGGTGCAGCAGGTGGAGGCGGCGCTCAAGTCGTTTCCGGAAATCGCGCTGATGATGACGACCGTCGGCTCGAACGAAGGCCGCAACTACGGCCGCGTCAACCTGAAGCTCAAGGACCGCTCGGAGCGCAAGCGCACGCAGAAGGAGATCGAGGCGGCAATCCGCAAGACGTTGAAGCCGATCCCCGGCATCGAGGGAGCCTTCGGCTTCGACCGGGCCGTGTGGGTCAACCTGCTCGGGCCTGATCCGGAGCAGCTCACGCTTCTCATCAACGAGTTCGCGCAGAAGGTCGGCAAGATCCAGGGCATCGCCGACCTCGAAACGTCCGAGAAGGCGGCCGCCCCGGCGCTGTCCATCCGGCTCAACAACGATGCCGCCGCCGACGTCGGCATTACGGTCCAGCAGGTCGGCTCGACGATCCGGCCGCTGCTGGCGGGCGACACCGTGAGCTACTGGCTCGGTCCCGACGGCCAGAACTACGAAGTGAACGTCCAGCTGCCGAAGGACAGCCGGCGCCTCGCCGCGGACTTGGGCAATCTCTATCTCAGCACGACCAAGCACGGGCCCGACGGCGAATTGCGGATGGTGCCGCTCCGCCAGGTCGCGGAAATTGTCGAGACGACATCGCCCCAGATCATCAAGCGGCAGGAGCTGCAGCGGCGCGTGGCGCTGTACGCCAACGTCGAGGGGCGGCCCTCCGGCGACGCCAACAAGGAAGTGCAGCAGATCATCAAGGACTCCACGCTGCCGCCGGGCTACCGGTTCGACGTCGGCGGCCAGGCGAAGGACATGGCCGAGTCGTTCAATGCGGCGCTGGCCGCGCTCGGCCTCGCGGTGATCTTCATCTACCTGATTCTCGCGTCGCAGTTCGCGAGCTTCACGCAGCCGTTCGCGATCATGGCGTCGCTGCCGTTCTCGCTGATCGGCGTGTTCCTTGCGCTGCTGCTCACCGGAACGACGCTCAACCTGTTCTCGATGATCGGCTTCATCATGCTGATGGGCCTCGTGACGAAGAATGCGATTCTTCTCGTCGACTTCGCCAACCGCGCCCGTCGCGCCGGCGCGAGCCTGCACGACTCGCTGCTGCAGGCGGGACAGGTCCGCCTGCGGCCGATCCTGATGACCACGGCGGCAATGATCGGCGGGATGATGCCGCTTGCCGCGGGCCTGGGAGAAGGCGGCGAGATCCAGGCACCGATGGGGCGCGCGATAATCGGCGGCGTCATCACGTCGACGCTGCTCACGCTCGTAGTAGTCCCCGTGCTCTACACGTATCTCGACGCGTTGCATGAACGGCGCAAGGCGCGCCGCGAGGCGAAGGCGGCCGCGGTGGCATCGCAGGCGGCGTCCGTCCACGGCGACGACTAGCGTGGACAGGCCCTAAGGTCGGGAGCCGGCCCCTCATCAGTTAAAGGCATTCAGTCGCCTCCCCACCAGGGCGTCGCGGCAATGCGGCGTGCGATAATGCCGCCCGCCAAAGATGGACCCGTCGATCATCGTATGAACATCGAGCAAGCCCGCTTCAACATGGTCGAGCAGCAGATTCGCACCTGGGAGGTGCTCGACCAGAACGTCCTCGATCTGCTGTTCGCCGTCCGCCGCGAGGAATTCGTGCCGCCCGGACATCGTTTGCTCGCGTTCGCGGACCTCGAGCTGCCGCTGGGCGGCGGGGCGATGATGTGGTCGCCGAAGATGGAAGCGCGCGTCCTGCAGGAGCTGCAGCTCGCGTCGGGCGAGAGCGTGCTCGAGATCGGCACGGGCAGCGGCTACTTCGCCGCGCTGCTCGCGGGCGTGGGAGCGCGCGTTACGAGTGTCGAGATCGATCCGCTGCTCTCGAGCGAGGCCGAGATCAAGCTGCAGCGCGTGGGGTTCGACGCCGTCGAGCTCCAGGTCGGCGACGGTTCCCACGGATGGGGCGGCGCGACCTACGACGCGATCGTGCTTACCGGCTCGACGCCGGTGCTGCCCGATGGGTTCGTCCGGCAGCTCAATCCCGGCGGCCGGGTCTTCGCGGTCGTCGGCGAAGCGCCGGCGATGAAGGCGAAGATCATCCGATGGGTGGCTCCCGACTCGTTCTCGGAGCGGACGCTGTTCGAGACGGTGATCCGGCCGCTCACCAACGCCCCCGTGCCCGCGCACTTCGAGTTTTGATTCCGCAGCTCTCGCCTTCCGAACTCGCGCGCTGGCGCGCCGACGCGTCGCGCGATGCTCCGCTCGTCGTCGACGTGCGCGAGCCATGGGAGCTCGAGCTTTGCCGCATCGACGGCGCAGTCTCGATTCCGCTCGGCGAGATCGAGGCCCGGGCCGGCGAGCTGCCGCGCGACCGCCCGCTGGTGATGGTCTGCCACCACGGCGGGCGCAGCCAGCATGCCGCCACGCTCCTTGCCGGAGCGGGATTCGCGGACGTGCACAACCTCCGCGGCGGCGTCGAAGCGTGGGCGCTCGACGTCGATCCGACGATGAAGCGGTATTAGGGCCGAAAGCCGCGAGAGCGCCGCGAGAGTGATAACGCGCGGTGCCGCGCATCCAAAGGATATGCCGACGATGAAACAACGTTCCCTTGCCATCGCCTGCCTCGCGGCGCTCGGCTTTGCGAGTCTCGCGTCGCCCGCGAGCGGCGAGGACCTGCTGCAGATCTACCGCGAGGCGCTGCGCGCCGACCCGGCGATTGCATCCGCGCAGGCCAGCTGGGTCGCCACGCAGGAGAAGGCGCCGCAGGCGCGCGCCGGCCTGCTGCCCAACGTCACCGCGACCGCCGGCGGAAACGTCTATAACTTCGACCAGAACATCAGGACGGATTCGTCGCTCGACGTCAACCGCAATTTCCGGCAGTACAACGCGGTCGTATCGGCGTCGCAGCCGCTGTTCCGCTACCAGAACCAGGTCCTCTACGACCAGTCGAAGCAGCAGGTAACCCAGGCCGACTACATCCTGAGCTCCGCGCAGCAGGACCTGATCGTGCGCGTAGCCGTGGCGTATTTCGACATCCTCCTCGCCCAGTTCAACATCGAGCTCACCGAGAGCCAGAAGAAGGCGGTCTCCGAGCAGCTTGCGCAGGCGAAGCGCAATTTCGAAGTCGGCGTCGCGACCATCACGGACACCAACGAGGCGCAGGCGAAGTACGATGCGATCGTCGCGCAGGAGATCACGACCCGCAACGAATACGACAACCGGGTGACCGCGCTCCGCGCGATCATCGGCCGTTATCCCAGGGACCTGAAGAAGCTTGGCCCCGGCCTCGTCCCCGCGTTGCCCGAGCCCAACGTCGCCGAATACTGGGTCGATCGCGCGCTCAAGGAAAACCTGAACGTCCGCATCGCCGAGTTCAACTTCGAGATCGCGAAGCTCGAGGTCGAGCGCGCCCGCGCGGGGCATTACCCGACGGTCGACCTGGTCGGCAGCTACACCGCGCAAGGCGCCAACGCCGCGGTCTCCTCATCGATCGGCAGCGATTCGCGCACGGGCATCATCGGCTTGCAGCTCAACGTCCCGATCTACCAGGGCGGATTCACCGAATCGCGCGTCCGGGAGGCCATCGCGCTGCAGGAGAAATCGCGCCAGGACCTGGAAGGTGCGCGGCGCGTGGCGCTTTTTGCGGCGCAGACCGGATTCGCCGGCGTCACCAGCGCAACGGCGTCCGTCAAGGCGTTCGAGCAGGCCGTCGTCTCCGCGGAAAGCGCGCTCGCCTCGAACATCGTCGGCCAGGAGGTGGGCGTGCGCACGTTCCTCGACGTGCTCAACGTCCAGCAGAACGTCTACTCGACGCGCCGCGATCTCGCGGACGCCTACTTCAAATACCTGATCGGCGTGCTAAGGCTCAAGGCTTCCGTCGGCGCGTTATCCGACAAGGACGTCGAAGACCTGAATCGCCAGCTCAGGGGCTGACGCCCGCCTGCGCCTGGTCCGGCGCAGGCGGAGCATTTTTGCTCCTGGCGGCGAGTGCGGCGTCGAGGCGCGGCGCGAGCCACGTCATCAGCCGGTCCGCGGCACCGCGATGCGAAGCGTGGAAAGCGAGCGCGGCGTCGTGCATCGCCTGCCGGCGCGGCGCATCGGCCAAGAGCGCGGCGACGGTCGCGACGAGCGCGTTGGCGTCGGCGACCTCGACGGCCGCTCCGGCGGTCAACGCTTTCTCCGTGGCGTCGGCGAAGTTGAACATGTGCGGGCCGACGACCGTCGGAATCCCGAGGCTGATGGGCTCGATCAGGTTTTGCCCGCCGAGCGGAACGAGACTGCCGCCGATGAACGCGATGTCGGCAGCCTTGAAATAGGCTCCCATCTCGCCGATGGAATCGCCGATGACCACCGGGATGTCGTCGGTGACGGGCGTGTTGTCGCTGCGGCGCGCGAACGGAATGGCGCGCTCCCGCAACAGATTCGCGAGTGTCGCGAACCTTTGCGGATGGCGCGGGACGATCACCGTCAGCGTGCCCGCCGGCAACGGATGCGCAGCGAGCGCATCGAGGATCAGCGCCTCTTCGCCGTCGCGCGTGGAGGCTGCGATCCAGGTCGGGCGCGCTTCGTCGAAGCGGAGCTTCAGCTCGCGCCCCAGCGGGTCCGCGTTCTTCGTCGACGCCGCGGCGTCGAACTTGAGATTGCCGGTGACGACCGGCTGCGGCGCGCCGAGCGCGGTGAGTCTCGCGGCATCCACATCGGTCTGAGCCGCGACGCCTGCGAGCGCCGCGAACATAGGACGCGTCAGCGCCGGGAAGGCCGCGTAGAGTCGCGCCGACTTCGCCGACATCCGGGCATTGACGAGATAGAGAGGGACGTTCGACTCGCGTGCGAGCGCAATCACGTTCGGCCACAGCTCGGTTTCCATGATGAGACCTGCGCACGGACGGAAGTGCGCCAGGAACCGGCGCACGGCGAACGGAGCGTCGTAGGGCAGCCATGCCTGCCGGACACTGTCGCCGAAGAGATCGCGGCCGGCGGCGCGGCCGGTGGCCGTCATGTGCGTGACGAGAACCGTGGCTTCCGGATGCGCGCGGCGAAGGCGTTCGATGAGCGGCGCGGCGGCGCGTGTTTCCCCCAGGGAGACGGCGTGCACCCAAAGGATCCGCGGCGGTGCGACGCCACGATAGCGGCCGTAGCGCTCGCCGATCAGCTCGCGATAGCCAGGCTCGCGTCGGCCCCGCCAAGCAAGGCGCAGCGGCGCGAAGGGAACCGCGGCGTTCCAGAGGAGCGAATACAGTCCGCGCACGGGATCCATCAGCAGGCGGGCGCGCGCCGCATCAATTCCCCGGCGGCGCGCTGAACCTCGTCGGGCGTCGGAACGACGCCGATGCCTCCCAGATCGCGCGCCGACTGACCCGCAAGGCCGACGCCGCAACGCAAAGGATCCGTTGCGACGAACAATGAGACGGTCGGCGTGCCGAGGGCCGCTGCGAGGTGGACGAGCCCGGTGTCGACTCCGACGGCGAGCTCCGCACGTGCGCAGAGCGTGGCGAGGCCGGGCAGCGAGAGGCGCGGCGGCGATGGAACGATTGCGCCGGTGATACCTGCCGCATAGCGCTCGCTCCTCGCGCGCTCGTCGTCGCTTCCCCACGGGAGCACGACAGGGAAACCGGCTGTGGCGAAGGATTCGACGAGGCGTCGCCAATGCGCGTCGGGCCACAGCTTGTCCGCGCGCGAAGTACCGTGAAAGAACACGACGAAGGGCCGATCGGGAACGGACTTCCCCGTCGGCGCCGGTGCGACGAGCCCGAAGCGTGGCGGCCCGTCGACCCGGTAGCCGAGCGCCGCCGCGGCGAGCTCGCGGCATCGGACGATTAAATGCTGATCGCGGTCGATCGCATGGTGGACGTCGTGCAGCAGCGTCGCAATCGGCTCGCGGATGCTCGCGCGATCCGGACCGTGCCGCACCCCGCGCGCCATGCGGGCGATCAACGCCCCCTTCACCTGCTCCTGCAAGTCGAGCACCGCCGCATAGTCGTCGCGCTGCAACGCATCGCGGAAGGTCGCGACTTCGCGCCATGTCGACTTGACGAATGCGCGATGCCGCCACCGCCGCATCCCGACCGGCACGATGCGCCGGATCCCGGGATGAAGCTCGAGCAGGCCCACGAATCCGCTCTCGGCAACCCAGTCGATCGCGAGGTCCGGCCGGTGCGCGCGAATGTCGGCGACGATGGTGAGCGCGTGCACGATGTCGCCGAGCGAGGACGGACGCACGACGAGGACTGCCTTGGTGGGTGCGGTCACGTTGCCCACCACGGTTGCGCTCCGCTCCCGCCCGCTGGGCTCCGACGGTGATGCGCTCACACATTACCTTTCGCGCTGCGCGCTTCGGGGCTTGTTCGCGCTCGGGAGTGACCCTTCGCGCTCACACGGCGTTCGCTACGGCGCGACGCAGCAGCGAAGAGTCCGGCGAAACCTCGTAGAATGCGCGCATGTTCGACCTCTGCCGCGATGATACCGTGGAACGCGATGCGGGGCGCCGCGGAAGCCGCGCGCCTCTCGATGTCCCGCGAAACGCTCGTCTGCGAGCCATACGATGAGCGCGGATGCCTCGACTGTCCTGGTGACAGGTTGCGCCGGGTTCGTTGGAATGCACACGACATGCGCCCTGCTCGCGCAGGGAAAGCGGGTCATCGGTGTCGACAACCTGGATCCCTATTACGACGTCCGCTTGAAGGAAGCGCGGCTTGCAAAAATCAACAGCCACGACGCTTTTCGTTTCGAGCGTATCGACCTGGCCGACGGCGATGCGACGGCGCGACTGTTCGCGGACCAAGCGTTCGGGCAGGTGATTCATCTCGCCGCGCAGCCGGGCGTGCGCTATTCGCTCGTCAATCCCGGCGCTTATTTCACCAACAACCTGACCGCATTCGGCCACGTCATCGAGGGATGCCGGCGAAGCAGGATCACGCACCTCGTTTACGCGTCTAGCTCGAGCGTCTACGGAGCGAATCACGTGTTGCCGTTCTCGGAGGAGCAGAGCGTCGATCATCCGGTAAGCCTTTACGCGGCGACGAAAAAAGCCAACGAGCTGATCGCGCACAGCTACAGCCATTTGCACCGGCTGCCGACGACAGGATTGCGTCTCTTCACCGTCTATGGTCCATGGGGTCGTCCCGACATGGCGCCGATGCTCTTCACCAAGGCGATCCTCGCCGGCGAACCCATTCGCGTGTTTAATCACGGAAAGATGCGTCGCGATTTCACTTATGTCGGCGACATCGTCGAAGGCATCATGCGGATCCTGGAGAAGCCGCCCCGCGCGGACGGCGACGACGCACCGTATGCCGTCTACAACGTCGGCAATCACGAAGCCGTGCCCATCGAAACGTTCATCGGCACGCTGGAGACGCTGCTCGGGAAACGCGCGATTCGCGACTATGCACCGATGCAGCCGGGCGACGTGCCCGCGACCTACGCATCGATCGACCGGCTCGCCGCGGTCACCGGTTTCGCGCCGCGCACGTCGCTAGCCGACGGGCTCGCCAAATTCGTCGGGTGGTATCGGGAGTACTACGCATGATCCTCGTGACCGGAGGCGCGGGGTTCATCGGCGCCAATTTCACGCTCGACTGGCTCGACCAGGTCGGCGAGCCGATGGTGAATCTGGACAAGCTCACGTATGCCGGCAACCTCGGCAGCCTCGCTCCACTCTCCGGCGACGCCCGGCATCTCTTCGTGCGCGGTGATATCGCCGATGCGGGTGTGGTGGGCGAGCTGCTCGCGCGGCACAAGCCGCGGGCAGTCGTCAACTTCGCGGCGGAGACGCATGTCGACCGGTCGATCCACGGGCCGGCGCCCTTCGTCGACACCAATGTCGTCGGCACGTTCAAGCTGCTGGAAACGGTGCGGAGCTTTTGGTCCGCGCTGCCGGCGGACGAAGGCCGGGCGTTTCGCTTCCTGCACGTTTCGACCGATGAGGTCTACGGCTCGCTCGGCCCCGACGATCATCCGTTCACCGAGACGAATGCCTACGCGCCGAACAGTCCCTACTCGGCGTCGAAGGCGGCGGCCGATCACCTCGTGCGCGCCTATCATCACACGTACGGGCTGCCGACCCTCACGACCAACTGCTCGAACAATTACGGGCCGCGACAGTTTCCGGAGAAGCTGATTCCGCTGATGATCGTCAACGCCTTCGCCGGCAAGCCCTTGCCGGTCTACGGTGACGGCCGCAACGTGCGCGACTGGCTCTACGTGGGGGATCATTGCTCGGCAATCCGCGCGGTGCTGGAAGGCGGCGCACCGGGCGGGACGTACAACGTCGGCGGCGATGCCGAGATGACGAACCTCGACGTCGTCGGCACGATCTGCCGAATCCTGAGCGAGCTCGCGCCCGGTCGCGACTACGCGGAACTCGTCACGTTCGTGAAGGATCGCCCAGGCCACGACCGCCGGTATGCGATCGACGCGTCCAGGATCCGCCGCGAGCTTGGCTGGCGCCCCGGCGAGTCGTTCGAGACAGGCATGCGCAAGACGGTGCATTGGTATCTGGACAATGGCCCATGGCTCGCCGCGGTGACGAGCGGCGAATACCACAAGTGGATCTCGCTCAACTACGCAACGGCCCCCGCCACGGAGCTCCGCCAGTGACGACGCGCAAGGGAATCATTCTCGCCGGGGGCTCGGGAACGCGGCTCTATCCGGTGACGCACGCGGTCTCGAAGCAGCTGCTGCCCGTGTACGACAAGCCGATGATCTATTACCCGCTGACGACGCTGATGCTGGCGGGCATCCGGGACATCCTGCTGATCTCGACGCCCGAGGACACGCCGCGCTTCGCGCAGCTCCTCGGCGACGGCAGGCAATGGGGCCTCAACCTGAGTTATGCGGTGCAGCCGTCGCCCGACGGCCTCGCGCAGGCGTTCATCATCGGGCGGAACTTCGTCGGAAACGAGAGGAGCGCGCTGGTCCTCGGCGACAACATCTTCTACGGCCACGATTTCTCCGTCCAGCTGACGCGTGCCGCCGCCCGCACCGAGGGAGCTACGGTGTTCGCGTATCCCGTCGCGGACCCCGAGCGCTATGGCGTTGCCGAATTCGATGGCGCAGGCAAGGTCGTGAGCCTCGAGGAGAAGCCGGCGAAGCCCAAGTCGCGCTACGCGGTCACCGGGCTCTACTTCTACGACAACCTCGTGCTCGACATCGCGGCGGAATTGAAGCCCTCGCCGCGGGGCGAGCTCGAGATCACCGACGTCAACCGCGCGTACCTTGCGCGCGGGGCGCTCGGCTGCGAGGTGATGGGTCGGGGCATGGCCTGGCTCGATACCGGCACGCACGAATCGCTGCTCGAGGCCGGGCAGTACATCGCGACGATCGAGCGGCGGCAGGGACTCAAGATCGCCTGCCCGGAGGAGATCGCGTATCGGCTGGGCTACATCGACGCCGCCAGCGTCGAGCGCCTGGGCCGCGCGATGGAGAAGAACGGCTACGGCCAGTATCTGCTCGCGCTGCTGCGCGAGCCGAGCGTTCGATGAAGGTCAGCGCGACCGAGCTCGGCGGCGTCAGCATCATCGAGCCGCGCGTGTTCGGCGATGATCGCGGGTTTTTCCTGGAGAGCTACAACGCGCGCAACTTCGAAGCTGCCGGCTTTCGCGCGACGTTCGTACAGGACAACCATTCGGCCTCCCGCTGCGGCGTGCTGCGCGGCCTTCACTATCAGGTCGAGCACGCGCAGGGAAAGCTCGTGCGCGTCGCGGTCGGCGAGGTCTTCGACGTCGTCGTGGATTTGCGTAAGAGCTCGCCGACGTTCGGCCGCTCGTTCAGCCTGACGCTCTCGGCGCAGAACAAGCGGATGCTGTGGGTGCCGGCGGGATTCGCGCACGGCTTCCTCACGCTGTCGGAGCACGCGGAATTCCTCTACAAGACGACCGACTACTGGTATCCGCAGCACGAGCGCACGCTCCTGTGGAACGACCCGGCGCTCAACATCGCGTGGCCCTTGTCCGGCGCGCCGATCCTGACGCCGAAGGACGCCGCGGGCACGCCGCTCGCGCAGGCCGAAGCCTATCCCTGACGTTCGAGCGCGATCGATGGACCGGCCCACGATCCTGCTGACCGGCGCCGACGGTCAGGTCGGCTTCGAGTTGAAGCGGCTGCTTTCGGCGTCCGGCGAAGTAGTCGCGACCGATCGCACCGCGCTCGATCTCTCCGATCCCGACGCCATCGTCGCGGTCGTCCGCAAGGTAAAGCCCGCGCTGATCGTCAATGGCGCCGCCTACACCGCGGTCGATCGCGCGGAAACCGAGCCCGATCTCGCGCGGGCGATCAACGCGCGTGCGCCGCGCATTCTCGCCGAAGAGGCGAAGCGATCCTCCGCGGTTCTCGTTCACTATTCGACCGACTACGTCTTCGACGGCAAGCGCACGACGCGGTATCCCGAGGATGCGCCGACCGCGCCGCTCAACGTCTACGGCGCGACGAAGCTCGAAGGCGAGCAGGCGATCGCCGCTACCGGCGCGCGCGCGATCGTGCTGCGCACGAGTTGGGTTTACGGTCTGCGCGGGAAGAATTTCCTGCTCACGATGCGCAGGCTTGCGGCGGAGCGCGACGTGCTGAGCGTCGTGTCTGACCAGATCGGCGTCCCCAACTGGAGTCGCACGGTGGCCGACGCCACGGGCCGCATCGTGGCCGCGGGGCTGCCAGCGCTTGCCGAGCGATCGGGGCTCTACCACCTGTCGTGCACCGGACAAGCGAGCTGGTACGAATTCGCGCGCGCGATTTTTGGTGATGGACCTACGCCGCGGATCAACGCGATCACGACGGCCGACTATCCCACGCCGGCACGACGACCGGCCTACGGCGTCCTCGCCACTTCGCGGTTCGAGTCGACGTTCGGATTCGCGCTTCCGCACTGGCGGGATGCGCTCGCGGAGTGCCTCGCCAGTCCGGCCTAGCGCTACCTCAAAAGGCCAAGGACGCGGCGACGTCCATACCTACCGACAGCGTGCGACCCTCGCCGGCGGCAATGATCGCATTCATACCGAACGTCACGCCGCCCATGCGCTCGTTCATCCGGTAGCTGCCCAAGGTACGCAGCGGCTCGATGCCGACGTGCCCGGAGTCCTGATCGGTGGTCGTGATCTGGCAGCGTGCGCAGGGCTTGACGAACTTCATCGAGACGCCGTCGGCAGTGAGGGTGCCGAGGTGATCCTCGTCGTAGGCATCGAGGCCTGCCAGCACGATGTTCGGACGGAAGCGATTCATCGGCAAGCGAGCTTCGCCCGCGTCCGCGAGCCGTTGGTTGAGATCGTCGAGCGACGCTTCGCCGATCACGAGCACTGGATA
>Ga0068862_100002686_pt1 | contig 15631 bp, 10 predicted proteins | sample KBSSwiS52_FD_66598 | JGI IMG/M metagenome (GOLD analysis project Ga0068862, IMG submission 66598) | Switchgrass rhizosphere microbial communities from Kellogg Biological Station, Michigan, USA - KBS Switchgrass S5-2 | ecosystem: Host-associated > Plants > Roots > Rhizosphere > Soil ... | reverse complement strand
GGCTGGCCGATCGCCTCGGCTCGGGCGTGATGAGCCTCTACTGGCACATCGAGAACAAGGAGGATGTCTTCGATCTGGCACTGGATTCCGTGCTCGAATATCGCCGGCCGCTGCAGGGAAATCCGTCCAAGGACTGGCGCGCAGACGTCCGGCACATGCTCGAGGACTGGCGCGCCGGTATGCTGCGCCATCCCTGGTCGGCGGCTTTGTTGCCGCGCCGGGCGCTCGGCCCGAACATCCTCGCGCGCCTGGAGCTGCTGGCCGAGACCTTGTCCCGGGCCGGCGTTGCTAAGGCCGATCTGAACGCCGCGATATGGTCGCTCTGGAACTACGTGATGGGCGCCACCCTCACCCGGGCGAGCTTCGACCTCTCGGCCGCCGACCAGGCCGCCGCGCAGCAGCGCCTGACCGGCCTGCGCGAAAGCTACCCGACCATCGAGCGCTCGCGTCTGCTCTTGGATGACGATTGGGACGGCGCCTTCCGGAAGGGCCTCGACTTCCTGCTCGGCGGCCTCGCCCCGGTCGCGCGCAAGAATTCGTGAGGAAAGTCGGATACCTTCTTGACCCGGCAGACTTTCTCGCTATATACGCAAGCATCGCCAACAGCCGAAAGGCTACAAGGTTGTCCAGTCTGCGCCTCCGACGACGATATCAGGCGCCCGTTGCTACGGGCCGCGAAGTCGGGTGCGCGCATGACTGTGGGAGAACCTTGAGCTGACCGCTTCGGCGGGATCCCCACAGCGGCGCACCGGCTCCAAAGCCCGGTCCGATCACCGCTTTAAAACAGAGGATCCTGCGATGAACACCGAAACTCAGTTCACCATCAAACCTGAATCCGCCGCGCTGGCCCCGCGCGTCGAGCTGCTGCTCGACCGGGTGTTTGGCGCGGAACGACGCGAGAAGGCCTCCTACCTTTTCCGCGCAGGTGTCGCCCCGGTGCAGGCCTTGTCCTGGGCGGCGTTCGACCACAACAAGAAGCTGGTCGGCTCGATCCGTTACTGGCCGATCCAGGTCGGCGAGACCGGCCATCCCGCACTTCTGCTGGGGCCCCTGGCGATCACGCCGCAACTGGCCGGCAAGGGCATCGGCCGCGCCTTGACCTTCCGCACTTTGGAGATCGCCGCCGAGATGGGCTACGACCTCGTGCTGCTGGTCGGCGACTATGACTACTACAAGAGATTCGGCTTCGTGCCCGCCACTCCCTACGGCTTCGTCATGCCGACGGAGAAGCGGCCCGAGCGCCTGCAGGTGACCGAGCTCCGCCCCGGCGTGCTGGGTCGTGTGTCGGGCGAGATCCGCCATGCGAAAGAAGAGAACGGCTCGGTCGTCGCGATGCCGGTCCAGCCCCGGAGGCGGGTTCGACGACACGCCGCCAGAGCCTGATTAAAAGACTGTGCCTAAGTGAGTGATTGAAGCGGGGCGGCCATTGAGCCGCCCCGACTGTTTTAGGTCGATGCCCTCTTCTTTTGCTGAGCTGACTGGGACCCGAAAAAACGCGCGGGTTCGTCGGTTCAAGTCCGACGGCGTCCACCACACATTCCCGAGCCATTCTAGAAGGTTGCATCGAAGAGCAGGCATTCCGTCGATCGGGGGACGGGTTCTCGCGCATCGGCGGGTCTTGCGGCGCGAGACTGGAGGGCGACTCCGCCTGCGCCTATTCCTTCGGTCTTGCCGCATCGACGCAACCAAATGGCTTCAGTGCCATTGGCGTTGCGTGGACTAGCGATCCTGCGCGGCACTCTAGCAAACCTAGAATGCCTTGCGACCCAAGCGACTTCAGGAGACCAACATGTTCAATCCCACCATCAAGCGGGAAACGATGAGGCGCGCGCTATTGACCAGCGTTCTGCTGTTTATGGGCGCAGGAATGAGCTTCGCCGACGTCAATGCGGGATCGGCAGCCTTCAACAACGGGAACTACGCCCGCGCCTACCAGGAATTCAAGCAATCGGCTGACGCCGGCAATTCCGTAGCCCAGTTCATGATGGGCCGCCTCTATGCCGAGGGCCGCGGTGTCGTCCAGGACAAAGCGACGGCCTATATGTGGTTCGACCTTTCGGCCAGCAATGGCAACAACCGCGCCATCGCCGCACGCGATGCCGTTGCGGCACAAATGGATTCCGATGAGATTGATCATGCTCAGGATCTGGCAACGGCATGGCGCGCCGATCGCGCGGCAACGTCGACCAGCAGCGTCGCCGCTCCGGTTATGGTGGCACCCACGCCCATCAGTGCGCCCTATTCGCTCAGCAACGTGCAAGTGGCGCTGTCCGATCTCGGCTATGTGGTGGGGACACCAGATGGCGTGATCGGCCCGAAGAGCCGCGCGGCAATTCGCGCCTATCAGGCGGATTCGGGACTGCCGACCAGCGGCGAGCCCAGTCGCGCGCTCTATGAAAAGCTCCAGGCAAGCGTTGCCCAGCGCAGTGGCCAGGCCGCCAAACCCGTTGAGCCGGCGACATCGACCGTCAGCGATGCCATGGTCACCGAGGCGCAGACGGAGCTCCGCCGTCGCGGATATTCGATCAGCGCGATCACCGGATCCGTCAACACCGAGACCGTGGCTGCGGTGCGGGCGTATCAGTCCGATGCGCGCCTGTCGGTGGACGGCGCGATCAGCGATGCGTTGCTACAGCAGCTCCGGTCGGCGAGTGACGACAGTGGCGCCGTCTATCGCGCCCGGGTGAAACAGGTACAGGCTTCGTTGAATGCGGCGGGTTACAGCGCCGGGCCGCCGGATGGTGCACTTGGCCCGAAAAGCCGGGCGGCCATCAGCCGCTATCAGACCGACAATCGTCTCGCGGCGACCGGCGACGTGAATGCTGAATTGCTGGCCAGTCTCGGTATCGAAAACAATGGTGCGACCGCTGCCGCCGCAATGAACGCCACGACCATCCGCGATATCCAGCAGCAGCTCAAGGCCCACGGCTATGCCAGCGGAAGCCCGAATGGCACCGTGGATCAGGCGACGCAGGACGCCATTCGCGCCTATCAACAGGACGCCGGCCTTGAAATGACTGGCAGGGCAACGCCGGAGCTGCTGCAGCATCTGCGCCAATCCGACATTCGCAACGGCGGCGAAAACAGGTCGCAATTGGTGCAGAACGTCGAAGATCATTTGCAGCGGCTTGGATATGCGTCAGGCCCGGCGGACGGCGTGATGGATGACCGCACCCGCGCGGCGATCCGTGCCTATCAAGGCGATAACGGCCTTGCCATCGTCGGCGACGCAACCGACGGATTGCTGGCCCAACTGCAGGCTTCCGATGGTAAGGCGTTGCCGAGCAACTCCATCCTCGAGATACAGGGGGAACTCAATCGTCTCGGCTATCTGAACCGCGCAGGCAATGGCCGCATGGGTCCACGATCGACCGCGGCGATCCGCAACTATCAAGGGGACCGCGGTCTTGTGGTGGACGGCCTGCCGAGCATGAGCTTGCTGTCCAAGCTGCGGGCGGAGCCGGTCTCGAAGCCGGTCACCGAGCCGGTCACGGAGCCGGGTGCAGGCGGTCTCTGATCTGACGGACCGCAGGCCGGCGCCCCTGCGCAGGATGCAAGGCTAGGCTTCTTCCTAGGCGGCTGAGACCCCGAACCTTTTCACCCAGCCCTCGACGTCGCTGAAGGCGACGTTGCCGCCGCAGATGACGAGGCCGAGCTTGGCCTCCGTGCCGACCCGCTCGATCACCTGTCTGGCGGCCGGGATCAGGCAGCCCGCCGCCGGCTCGGCGAAGAGCTTTGCCTCCTCAGCGAGGGTCAGCACGCCGCCGACCGCCTCGGCATCGGAGACGGTCAGCACGGTCTCGACCAGCGCCTGCACATGGCTGAGCGTCCGGTCGGTGACCGAGGGCGCGCCGAGCGTGGTTGCGATCGAGGTCACCTGGATCTTCTCCGGCGCGCCCTTTGCCAGCGCCTTGGTCATCGCATCGGCGCCTTCGGTCTCGACGCCCCAGATCCGGATCTGCGGGTTCGCCGCCTTCAACGCCACCGCACAGCCCGAGATCAGTCCGCCGCCGCCGATCGAGATCAGCACGTCGGTGAGATCGGGCTGGTCGGCGATGAACTCGCGTCCCACCGTGCCATGACCGGCGATGATCTTCGGATCGTCGTAGGAGTGGATATAGGTCATCCCCTTCTCGGCGCATTCCTTCTCCGCGAGCTCGAAGGCGGCACCCGAATCGGGGGTGAGCAGCAGGGTCGCGCCGCTCGCCTTGATCCGCGCCTGGGAGCGCTGCGGCGCTTTCTCCGACATGACGACGGTGACCGCGATCCCCATCTCCTTGCCGATCGCGGCGATGGCGATGCCGTGATTGCCGCCGGACACGGTGATCAGCCCGCGCTTCTTCTCCTCGTCGGTGAGGCTCAAGAGCTTGTTGGTGATGCCGCGCGGCTTGAAGCAGCCGGTCTTCTGCATCAATTCGAGTTTGAGCGCGATCCGGGCGCCGAGCCGGGCGCCCAGAGCCGGGCTCCAGAGGCTGGGCGTGCGCTGCACCCAGCCCTCGATGACCCGCTCCGCCGCGACGATGTCGTCGTTGGTGACGAGGTTGTGCATGGTCGTTCCCGCAAAGAAAAAGGGCGGAGACTTTAGCGTCTCCGCCCTCAATTTAAGCCGGAAATCTGGACTTAGGCAGCCTGAACCTTGGCCAGGAAGGTCTCGACGGCTTCCTTCAGGTTGGACTGTTCCTTCAGCATGCTTTCGACCGAGCCGACCAGTTCGGTGGCGGCTCCGCCGGTGCGCTGGCTGGAGGCGGCGACCACCGCGATGGTCGAGGTCACTTCCTGCGTGCCGCGGGCGGCCTGCTGGACGCTGTTGGCGATCTCGTGTGTCGCCGCACCCTGCTCCTCGACCGCGGCCGAGATCGCGATCGTGTCCTCGCTGATCTTGCCGATCGCGGTCGAGACGCCCTTGATCGCCGAGACCGCCGACTGCGACGTCGATTGGATCTCGCTGACCAGGCCGGCGATCTCCTGCGTGGCGGTCGCGGTCTGGTTGGCGAGGTTCTTCACCTCCTGGGCCACGACCGCGAAACCCTTGCCGGCATCGCCGGCGCGGGCCGCTTCGATGGTGGCGTTGAGCGCCAGGAGGTTGGTCTGTGACGCGACCTGCTCGATCAGGCTCACCACGTCGCCGATGCGCGAGGCCGCGGAGGCCAGGGCATCGAAGATCCGGGTGGTCTGCTCGGCCTCGCTGACGGCACTCTTCGCGCCGTCGGAGCTGGCGGTCACGCGGCGCGTGATCTCGGAGATCGAGGCGGAAAGCTCCTCGGTCGCCGCCGCCACGGTCTGCACGTTGACCGCCGCTTCATTGGCCGCCGCCGAGACGGTGGTGGCCTGCTGGCTGGATTCCGAAGCCACGGTTTGCAGCCCGTCGGCGGTGGTTTTTAGCTGGTTGGTGGTCGAGGCGATGGCGGTCAGCGAACGTTTCACCAGCGCGTCGAAGTTCTGGCAGAGCGCCTGCAGCTCGCGGCCGCGGCTCAGGTCCGCCTCGCGGGCCTTGGCCGCCTCGCCTTCCAGGCGATCGGCTTCGAGCGCGCCCTGACGCAGGGATTCCAGCGCGGTCGAAAGCTTGCCGAGCTCGTCGGGGTTCTTGGCCTCCGGCACCGGCGTCGTATAGTCGCGCGCCGAGAGCTTGGCGACCGCGCCCATCAGCACGTTGACCGGCTGAGTGAAGCGCTTCAGCACCGACCAGATCGCGACGAAGGACAGCAGCACCGCGATCAGGAAGGCGATACCGGCGATGCTCACGGTCCACAACGCGCCGCTCTTGCGCGCACTCGCATGGTCCACCGCCTCGTCGAGCGCGGCGAAGCCGATCGCCAGGATCGATTCGAACGGGCTGTTGCAAAGCTTGTTGAAGTCGCCAACCGAGATCGGAACCTTGTCGGCATAGGGGATGCCGGCGATCAGCGTCTCCATCTTCCCGGCGATGTCGGCTGTCGTCTGGTGCGCCGCCTTGACGCTCTCGACGATGCGGGCGGGTTCGCCCGGCCGGTCGATCAACTCGTCAATCAGCTTGAACGAGGCCAGGTAGCCGCCGGCATTGGTCTTCCATTTGGCGGCCACGTCTGCCGCCACCGGCTCGTTGCTGGCGATCGAGGTGCGCAGGGTGGCGCATTGATTGCCGAACTGGTCGCGGATCGCCCAGGCGCCGCGGCGAATCTGCACCATCTCGGCCACCGCCGGGTCCTGCATCCGCACCTGGTTGCCGAGCTGAACCGAGATCGCGGAGAGCGCGCTGGTCACACCGTCGATCGAGGCGCGCCATTCCGGCGGGGTCGTCTTGGGCCGCTGATCCTTCGGCAGGGCGAGCGCCTGGTCCGGCTGGACCTCTTTGCTCTTCATGTCGTCGTACTTCGCACCGAGATCCGCCACCAGCTTGTCGTGGTTCGGAATGTCGAGGTCGGCGACCGCCGCCTGGGCATTCTTGTAGCCGGCCGCGACCTTGTCACGGAGCTCCTGCATCTTGTCCTTGGAATCGCCGTCGGCCAGCAGCATGGCGGTAAAGGCCGCAGCCTGGCTGCGCACGGTCAGAATAGAGTTGAACAGGACGCGATCGGTCTCGGTCGCCTCCTGGATCTCTGTGGCGGCGCGGTAATCCTGCCAGCCGCCGACGGCGATGATGCCCGTCGCGGTGAGCAAGCTGAGGAGGATGATGCCCTGAATACTGATCAGGAGCTTGGAAATGGACGTCCGAAACATGGTGGCCCCGCAAATGCGTTTGACGTTGGCGCCGCCGACCCTGCCCCGAGTTCCGGCATCGCTTTCGCTGCATTTTGCGCGGGACCAATTAAGAAAGCCTCACCATGCATTGTCCGATATGCATGGCAGGAATACTGTCGGTTTTAATGAAAAAGCGGGCGGAATCAGCCGATTCCGCCCGCCAAGAATAGACCGCCAAAATGGCCGAGCCAGAGGGCTAAGCTACTGAAGGCGCGGCTATTTCGCCGTAGCGACGCTGACGCCGAGGCGTTGGTTGGCGACCGCTTCGATCTGCGCCTTCAAAGCCGGATCCTTGGCCAGAAGCGCGCGGAAATCGGCGGCGCCCAATTCCAGCAGCTGGCAGAAGCCCAATGAGACCACGTCGGTCACCCGCGGCCGGCCAGTGATGAGCGCGAGCTCGCCGAAGAAGTCGCCGCTGCCGAGCTCGACATCGTTGTCCGGAATGACGATGCGCACCGCGCCCGAGGCGATGAAGAACATCGACTCGCCGCGGTCGCCTTTGCGCACGATCAGCTCCTCGGGCAGGGTCAGCCGCGGCCGCAATTGGCGCACGATGCGGGTCGAGGCGTCCTCGGAGAGATTGGCGAAGATCGGCACCCCCGCGACCAGCTCATGCGCGCTCATCCGCGTGTCGAGGCGTGGGCGGCGGTCGATGTCGGGATAGCGGTCGGCGGCCTGCTCGGTCAGCGCCTGCGCCACCTCGCCGCCGATGACGCCTTGGGAGAGCAGCGCGTGATAGCCGCGGTCTTCCCAGACGCGCGCCACGCGCTCGAGGTGCTGGCGCTGCAGCGCCTCGGCGTAGGTCGGGTATTGCAGCTTCAGCGCCAGCAGCGCGTCTTCCACGGCCTTGGTGCGGTCGGCGTTGAGCTGGATCAGTTTTTCAGTTGCTTCTTCCCCGAGCAGCGCGCCCAGCCGGTCGCGGGCGAACGGACCCATCTCGGCCAGCAGGCGGCGCTGGTTCACCAGCAGTTCGAAGCGCTCAGCCAGCGCGTTCGCGAGCACGCGATCGAAGCCGAAGCGGTTCTGCAGCACCAGCGCCAGCCGGAAATGCCAGCCGTAGCGCAGATTGCGCTTCCAGGTCTTGGCGAAGGCCTTGTCCGCTTCCCACCGCTTGCGCTCGGCGCCGGTGTCGCCTTGCGGCCGCACCGCGTCGCGTAGATTCTGGGCATGGGCCAGCATCTGCTCGGCGATCCGCCGATCGACCACGCGGGCATGCAGGAAGTCGAGACAGCGCGCACTCTCCCGCGCGGTCATGACGGTGAGACCAACGCGCATGGTCTGCCGCTTGCCGAGAACGCCTTCGGCCGCGCCCAGGGGTGCGCAGGTCGAGCGTTCGACGGCGAGGCGCGCATCGAGATCGCCGAGCACCCCGTCGGTCACGTTGCGATCGAACCGGCCGCTTTCCGCCGCATCCGCCACATGGTCGCGCACCTCAGCCAGGGTCATCACCGCCGCGCGGTCGCGCACGCCGGCGCCGACCGCCGAAAGCCGATTGAGCTGGAAGAACCGGATCAGCGGCCGCAGCGTGGTGCCGTTGATGAACAGGGTCATCAGCACCATGCCGGTCACCGAGGCGGCGACGAAGTCGCGGATCGATTCCGGCAGCGCGCTGTTCTCGGTCACCGCCAGCGCCAATGCCAGCGAGATCGCACCCCGCAAGCCGCCCCAGAGCATCGCGCCCTTGAACCGGTTGTCGATCTCCTGGCTGAGCCGCATCCGCTCGAACAAGGGCAGCAGGCCGAACACGGTGGCGGCCCGCGCCACCAGCGTCGCGACATAGAGCAGGATCACCAGCCCGATATCGGTCCAGCTCATGTTGCCGACGAAGCGCGGCACGAACATCGCGGCCAAAAGGAAGATCAGCGAATTGGCCCAGAAGCCGATCTGGCCCCAGGCACCTTCGAGCTGCTCCGAAGTCTCCAGGGTGAGCCGTGTCTTGCGCGCCGCGCCGATCACCAGGCCGGCCGCCACGCAGGCGACCACGCCGGAGAGGTGCAGGTAATGCTCCGAGACGAAGTAGGAGAGATAGGCGAGGGCGATGGTGAGCGTGATCTCCGCCCGCGGCCAGCCGTTCAGGATGCGGAACAGGCTGGTGGTGGCGATGCCCATGCCCAGCCCGACCACCGCGCCGCCGACGGCACTGATCAGGAAGGAGACCACGGCACCGGCCGGCCCGACCGTGCCGGGATAGAGGATCGCCGCGACCAGCAGGGTAAAGATCGAGATCGCCGCCGCGTCGTTCAGCAGCGACTCGCCTTCGACCAGGGTGAGCAGCCGGCGCGGCGCGCCCACTTCCTTGAAGATGCCGATGACCGCGGCGGGATCGGTGGTGGCGACGATCGAACCCAGCAGCAGGCAAGCCAGCAGCCCGTATTCCGAAGCCCAGGACAGCGAGAAGCCGACCACCAAAGTGCAGATCACCACCGCGACCACCGCCATGGTCAGGATCGGCGCGATGTCCTCGATCAGGCTCCTGAGATCGACCGAGAGCGCCGCCTCGAACAGCAAAGCGGGCAGGAAGATGACGATGATCGCCTCGGCGGAGATCTCGAACCGTTGCAGGGCGGTGAGGAGATCGCTGGCGACGGCGGACTGGGAATGCGGCTGGACCTGGGTCAGCAGGCCCAGCGCGACGCCGGTCAAGGCCAGCAGCACCGAATAGGGCAGCTTCAGCCTGGCCGCGAGCGGCGGCAGCAGGCTGACCAGGCCGAGCAGCGTCACCAGGCCGAAGACGATAAGGGGTGCTGAGGACATAAGTTGGTGTTCTTACCCTGTCTTCGACTTTGCCACATAGACGCCATCCCAACCGGCGCCCGGCGGATCGGCGCGGAACTCGGCGATCCGCGTCTCATAAAGAGCGTAGAAGCCCCGCAAACGTTCCGGACCGACTTCCACACATTCTTGGCGCGCCGCCTCCGCCGCATCCCAGTCCTGGCCGCGATAGGCCGCCAGCATCCGGTCATGGGCCGGCTTCAGCTGCTGGAAGGAATTGCTGGCCGCCAGCTTCTCGGTGCCGATGCAGGTGAAGATGCGGATCGGGATCGCCTTGCCCTTGACCTTCACCTGGTCGAGCTCGAGCAGCGCGAAGTCCAGGCAATCGGCGGCGGTCAGCTCGCCCAGCACCAGGTCGACGAAATACGCCGGCGACAGCGATTCCAGGCGCGCGGCGATGTTCACCGTGTCGCCGAGCGCCGAATAGGCCATGCGCTCCTCCGACCCCATGTTGCCGACGCAGCCGATCCCGGTGTTCAAGCCCACGCCGGCCTTGATCTTGACCGGAACGCGCCCCGCGGCTTCCGCTTCGGTGGCGAACTGCGTGTTGAGGCGCTTCAGGGTGCGGCGCATCTCGACCGCGGTCCTGACCGCCTCGCGCGGGTGATGCGGCACGTCGAGCGGCGCGTTCCAGAACGCCATGATGCAGTCGCCGATATACTTGTCGATGGTGCCCTGGTGTTCCTTGATCAACTGGCTCATCGGGGTGAGGAAAGCGTTGATCACATGCGTGAGCGCCTGCGGATCGAGCCCTTCCGAGAGCTTGGTGAAACCGCGGATGTCGGTGAACATCACGGTGATCTCTTTATTCTCACCGCCCAGCTTCGGCGGCTCCGGCTGGCTGGCCAGCTGCTCCACCATCGCTGGCGAGAGATACATCGAGAAAGTGCCGCGGATGCGTGCCTTGTCCTGCTCGCTTCTCAGGAAGTTGATGGTGGTCGTGGCGATGAACAGAACGAGCGCGGTGGTCGCGGCATAGAGCGGATCGATCTCCCAGCCATGGTCCTTGTAAAGCGTCCAGCTCATGGCGAATGCCGCCACGATCGCGATCAGGGCAAACACCAGACCGGACAGCGCTCCGGCGCGGTACGAGAAAGCGATGACCAGGATGCCGAAGACCACCAAGCCAATAAACTCGAGGCCATTCGCCCAATCGGGACGGGTCAGGTACTTACCGGAGAGTAACTGTTCCAGCATCTGCGCATGGATTTCCACGCCGGGCATGTAGGGGCTGAGCGGCGTTGCCTTGATGTCCTTCAAGCCTTCGACCGTGGCGCCGATCAGGATGATCTGACCCGCGACCCGGCTGGCATCGAAGCTCGGGTCGAAGAGATCGGCGATCGACACATAACGGGCGGCAACGTTGCCGGTATCGTATAGCAGCAGCTGGATGTCGGCGGTGGGCTCCACGATCAATTGCCCGATCCGCATCTTCGCGGCGCCGGTCGAAGCGCCGAAGCTGAAGGCTCCACTTGCGCCGGCAAGCTTGATAAACGGCGTATTGCCGCCGATCGCGCGATAAAGTGCCTCGGTGGTGAGCGTCGGATAGAGCACGCCGCCGATCTGAACGACCAAGGGCACGCGGCGGATCACGCCATCCGGATCCGGCTTACCCGCATTGACGGCACCGATGCCGGTCGCGGCTTCTTGCAGAAGCGGCAGGGTTGCCGTGTAAAAGGGACCGCCGAGCGCAAAATTCGCCGCCTCTCCCGTGGCGGTGCTGGTCGCACCCTGGGCGACGATATCGTATTTCTTGATCAGCGGAACTTCGGCGCGCAAAGGGTCGTTCTCGAGGTAGGCAAAGGAGACGACCGAGGTCATCTGCTTGAGCGAATTCGCCAGCATTTGATCCGGATCGGGCAGCTTCGCCATTTCCGCCTTGATTCCATCGAGCGCCGGATCGTTCGGCAGGGCTGCGATCATCGCGCTCGGCGCGGTGCGGTCCACCTCCGCATAAAGTACATCCAGGGCGACCACTGCCGCGCCGAGCTCGCGCAGGCGATCAATGACCTTGGCCATCGTTGCGCGAGACCAGGGCCACTGGCCGAATTTATCCAGGCTCTTTTCATCGACGGCTGCGATCCGGACCGGCAACGTCGGGTCATAGACCCGAGGTTCGATGCGCTGGAAATTGTCGAACACGAAGTTGCGGGCGAATTGAATCGGCGTGGGGTCGTAAATGCGCAGCAGGGCCGCGCCGACCAGCAGCAGACCCGGTATTGCAATGCCCCATGCCTTATGCATCCGGCCTGATTCGTCCCGCTATTTCAGCTTGGTCCGCAGTCTAGACAGGCCCACCCGCAAAGGACAGTGGCGCCCATCACTCCCGGAACCTCACTCGGCGGCGTCGGATATCCGGGTGAGCGTCAGGTACTTGCCGGGGAACATGTCCAGAGTGGCGCCCACGATATGGTCCTTGTCGGTGCCGTAGAGCTTGCCGCAGGTCACCTGGGCCCGGCCATCGATCGAATCGACGCAGACATCGTCCCCTTTCAGCGACCAGGTCGCCTGGTGGAACCCGTCGCCGGTGTCCCAGAGATAGGCCCGGCCATCCGCGCGCAGGCTGATGATCATCTGCCCGTCCGGCGTCATCGCGGCGAAGCGCCCGGGGGCGATTTCTGCCGCATCCTTCACGGCAAGCACCGGCGGCGCGGGGTTCGGCGTGTCGAAATCGCTCTCGCTCCAGGTGCGATAGGGCTGGTTGACCTTGCCGTTCTGGTCGAAGACCACGCAGGTCTTGTCCGGATCTTTCCGGGCCAGGCCGCGGTCGCAACGGGCGAGCGCCCGTTGGGCCACCTCGTCGTCGGTCAAGAGGCAGTCCGGATGCCGGCAGAAGCGGTATTCCAGCCGGTTGCCGTTGGGGGAGATTGCGAAGACGGCGGAATTGTCCGGCGAGACCTGCTCGAGATAGGCGGCGTAGATCGCGGCGACCCGGGGGCTGATCTGGATCGGCGCCGGCGCCTGCCTTGCAATGTCGGCGGGGCTGATCTGCAGCTTCGGGGCGGGCGGCGCGCCGCAGCCGGCGAGGAGGAGACCCGCGAGGAGGCCGAGAGCCGCAATTTTCCTAAGCAATTGAGCGCATTCCTGTTTGTTGGACCGCCGGCGCCCAGTCTCCAACCACCGGATCCCGCGCCGGGCGGGGCCCTTGAGAGCCGGTCATACCCATGCCATAACACCCGCCGCTTTGTCACCGGAAGGCGCGCTAAAGATGGACAAGTTCAAGACCTTGACCGGGGTTGCCGCCCCGCTGCCGATGATGAATGTCGATACCGACATGATCATCCCGAAGCAGTTTTTGAAGACGATCAAAAGGACCGGTCTCGGCAAGAACCTGTTCGACGAGATGCGCTACACGCCCGAGGGCAAGGAGATCCCGGACTTCGTCCTCAACAAGCCGCAATACCGGCAGGCGAAGATCCTGGTGACCGGCGACAATTTCGGCTGCGGCTCCTCGCGCGAGCACGCGCCTTGGGCGCTCCTCGACTTCGGCATCCGCTGCGTCATCTCCACCAGCTTCGCCGACATCTTCTACAACAACTGCTTCAAGAACGGCATTCTGCCGATCAAGGTCTCGAAGGAAGAGCTCGACAAGCTGATGGACGATGCCTCGCGCGGTTCGAACGCGATCATCACCATCGACCTCGAGAAGCAGGAGATCACCGGCCCCGATGGCGGCCGCATCCGCTTCGACATCGATGCCTTCCGCAAGCACTGCCTGCTGAACGGCCTGGACGACATTGGCCTCACGATGGAGAAGCGCAAGTTCATCGACGGCTTCGAGGAGAAGAACCAGCTCTCCCAGCCCTGGCTCTGGCAAGGCACCGCCGCCTAAGACACCCGCTTTGATATTCAACGGCCCGGCGCAATGCCGGGCCTTTTCTTTGAAGAGATCGGAAACATGGCCGCCAACAAGAAGCTCCTCATCGTCGCCGGCGACGGCATCGGCCCGGAAGTGATGACCCAGGTGAAGCGCGTCATCGCCTGGTTCGACAAGCGCCAGGGCTTGAGCTTCGACGTCGGCGAAGAGTTGGTCGGCGGGATCTCCTACGACAAGCACAAAACCCCGCTGACCGATGAGGTGATGGAGAAAGCTCTCCAAGCAGACGCGGTGCTGCTGGGTGCGGTCGGCGGCCCGAAATGGGACAACCTGCCCTTCGCCGACAAGCCGGAGCGCGGGTTGCTGCGCCTCCGCAAGGACATGGAGCTGTTCGCGAACCTGCGCCCGGCGCTGGTCTTCGACGCCTTGGCCGAGGCTTCGAGCCTGAAGACCGAGCTCGTGAAGGGCCTGGACATCATGATCGTTCGCGAGCTCACCGGCGGCGTCTATTTCGGCTCCCCGCGCGGCATCGAGACGCTGCCGAACGGCGAGCGCCGCGGCATCAACACCCAGGTCTATACGACCTCGGAGATCGTGCGCGTCGCGAAAGTGGCGTTTGAGCTGGCGCAGAAGCGCGGCAAGAAGCTCTGCTCGGTCGAGAAGGCCAATGTGATGGAGAGCGGCGTGCTCTGGCGCGAGGAAGTGACCAAGCTCGCGCCCCAATACAAGGACGTGAGCTTGAGCCACATGTACGCCGACAACTGCGCCATGCAGCTGGTGCGCCAGCCCAAGCAGTTCGACGTCATCGTCACCGACAACCTGTTCGGCGATCTCTTGAGCGATTGCGCCGCGATGCTCACCGGCTCGCTCGGCATGCTGCCCTCCGCCTCGCTGGGTGCCGCCGACCAGCAGGGCCGCCGCCGTGCGCTTTATGAGCCGGTCCATGGCTCGGCGCCGGACATTGCCGGCCAGGGTAAGGCCAACCCGCTGGCCGCCTTGCTCTCCTATTCGATGATGCTGCGCTATTCCTTCGATCTCGCGAAGGAAGCGGACCTTCTCGACACCGCCGCCAAGAACGTGGTCGCGAAAGGTTTCCGCACCGGCGATATCATGAGCCCCGGCGCAACCCTGGTCTCCACCACGGGCATGGGCGACGAGATCCTCAAAGAATTGGATCGCTTGGGCGCCTAAAGGGTTGATACCGGGAGTCTTCTCACGGCTCTCGGGGTCTGAAAGCTGTCTCTAGGACCAAATCCATTGGCTGGCGCTCGCTTCACCGCGTTGACTTGTGTCAATATGTGGGGCGGCGACTTTGCCTATTTGAGAGTCGGACTCCCGAAAAAATTTGGAGGACGAACATGGCTTTCAAACACATCCTGGTTCCGGTCTTCGGCTATGACGCCGACCGCACCGCGCTCGATGCTGCGCTGACCCTGGCCAAGCGCGGCGGTGCCCATATCTCCGCGCGCCACATCAAAGTGGACCCGATGGAATCGGTGCCGCTGATGGTCGATGTCGGCGTGGCCGCGACCGAGCTCATCGAGGCGGTCGAGCGCCATGCCGAGACCCGCGGCAAGGCGGCGGCGGCGACCTTCGAAGCCTGGCGCAGCCAGCACAATCTCGCAGTCGACGACACGCCGAGCTTGCGCACCAACACCATCACCACCGCCTTCAAGCTGCTGGAAGGCGCCGAGGACGAGCTCATCATCAAATACGGGCGGCTGACCGATATCGTCGTCATGGGGCGCCCCAGCGGGGAAGAGGCGGGCGATCAGGTCTTGAGCCGCATGGAAGACGCGCTGTTCGGCGCCGGCCAGCCGGTGCTGCTGGTGCCGAATGGCATGGCGCAAGCGGCGCTCGACAAGCTGGTGACCGGTCCGGCGCTGATTTCCTGGAACGGCAGCATCGAGGCGACGCGGGCGATCTCGCAGGCGCTGGATCTCCTGCGCGGCATGAGCGACGTCCGCGTGCTCTCGGTGCTTGAGGGCAAGAAGGACCGCCATCCGGCTTCGGACCTCGTGCGCTATCTCGCCTGGGAAGGCGTCACCGCTTCGATGATCGAATCCAGCCAGGGCAGCGGCAGCGCCGCCGAACAGATCCTCGCCACTGCCAAAGGCATCGGCGCCGGCTTCGTGCTGATGGGCGGCTACAGCCACGGCCGTCTGCGCCAGCTCATGCTCGGCGGGGTCACCAGCCATATGATGGACCACGCCGACCTCCCGGTGCTGATGGCGCACTAGGGCCAAATCGTCATGCCCGGGCTTGACCCGGGCATCTCGTTCCGACTGGCCTGAGATTGCCGGGTCAAGCCCGGCAATGACGCCA
>Ga0068862_100002681_pt1 | contig 15654 bp, 13 predicted proteins | sample KBSSwiS52_FD_66598 | JGI IMG/M metagenome (GOLD analysis project Ga0068862, IMG submission 66598) | Switchgrass rhizosphere microbial communities from Kellogg Biological Station, Michigan, USA - KBS Switchgrass S5-2 | ecosystem: Host-associated > Plants > Roots > Rhizosphere > Soil ... | reverse complement strand
ATCCAGTACTTGAGCACCGCGTTGGCGACGCGCTTCAGCTTCTGTGCCTCCTCGTCGCCGGAGATCGCCTCGTCGTAGGCACGGGCGAGCCGCAGCGCCGAGATCGTCGCCGCCTCGGACTCGATCGCCAGGTCGGCGAGAACGTTCTGCATCAGCGGTTGCTCGCTCAGCACGGTGCCGAAGACCGAGCGGCTCGAGGTGTGGTTGATCGCCTGGGCGACGCCGACCCGCATGCCGCTGGCGCCGCCGAGCACGCAGTCGAGCCGGGTGTGGTTGACCATCTCGATGATCGTCCTCACCCCGGCGCCCTCCTCGCCGACGAGCCAGGTCGAGGCGGCGTCGAACTCGATCTCCGAGGAGGCGTTCGACTTGTTGCCGAGCTTGTCCTTCAGCCGTTGCAAGCGGAAGCGGTTGCGTTCTCCGTCCGGCGTCCAGCGGGGGAAGAGGAAGCAGGAGAGGCCGCCGTCGGCCTGGGCGAGGACCAGGAAGGCATCGCACATCGGCGCCGACATGAACCACTTGTGGCCGGTCAGCTCGTACTCGGCGCCAGGCCCACCGCCGTTCACCGGGCGGGCGAGCGTGGTGTTGGCGCGGACGTCGGTGCCGCCCTGCTTCTCGGTCATCCCCATCCCCGCCAGCGCACCGGACTTCTCCGGCGCGGGGGCGTTCTCGGGGTCGTAGCGGTCGGAGACGAAGCGCGGCTCCCACTCGGCTGCCAGCTCGGGCTGGGTTCGCAGCGCCGGCACCACCGAGTAGGTCATCGAGATCGGGCAGCCGATCCCCGCCTCGGCCTGCGACATGCAGATGAAGGCGGCGCCGCGGGCGACGTGGGCGCCGGGCCGCGGGTCGCGCCAGGGCGAGCTGTGGAGCTCGAAGCCGACCGCGGCGGCGAGCAGCTCGTGCCAGGCCGGATGGAAGGCGACCTCGTCGACGCGGTTGCCGAAACGGTCGTGGGTGCGGAGCTGGGGCGGGTTCTCGTTGGCCTGCGCGCCGAGCTCCTGGGCGCGAGCCGAGCCGGCGTACTCGCCGACCGCGGCGATCCGCTCGCTCGCCCACTCGCCGCCCTCACGCCGCACCGCCTCGCCCAGCACCGTGTCGGCCGCGAAGACGTTGTAGTCGACCAGCGGCGGTGGCTGGTTGGCGACCTCGTGGTTACCGAAGGCGGTGCGCTCCCTGGTTGCCATCGGTTTGGATTGTGCCACCTGCACTGGCTGGCGGGCCAGCCGCCCCGTCTTCGTCCGCCGCGGCGCAGCCGGCGCCGTCGTATAGATAGAGTCGCCGCCCGGCGATGGCTTCCAAGATCCAGGTCAAGAATCCGGTGGTCGAGCTCGACGGCGACGAGATGACTCGCATCATCTGGTCGTTCATCAAAGAGCAGCTGATCCTCCCTTACCTGGACGTCGAGCTCGTCTACTTCGACCTCGGGATCGAGAGCCGTGACGCGAGTGAAGATCGGATCACGGTCGAAGCTGCGGAAGCGATCAAGCAGCACGGGGTCGGCGTCAAGTGCGCGACGATCACCCCCGACGAGGCGCGAGTCGACGAGTTCGGCCTGAAGGAGATGTACCGCTCGCCGAACGGGACGATTCGCAACATCCTCGGCGGCGTCATCTTTCGCGAGCCGATCGTGATCTCCAATGTGCCGCGGCTGGTGCCGGGCTGGACGAAGCCGATCGTGATCGGCCGTCACGCCTTCGGCGACCAGTACCGGGCGACCGATCTGGTCGTGCCGGGCGAGGGTTCGCTGACCCTCACCTACACCCCGAAGGACGGCTCGGAGCCGGTCGAGCTCGATGTCTATGACTTCCCGGGCGGCGGCATCGCGATGTCGATGTACAACCTCGACGACTCGATCCGCGACTTCGCCCGCGCCTCGATGCGCTATGGCCTCGACCGCGGCTTCCCGGTCTACATGTCGACCAAGAACACGATCCTCAAGCGCTACGACGGCCGCTTCAAAGACATCTTCGCCGAGGTCTACGAGGCCGAGTTCAAGGCCGACTTCGAGGCCGCCGGAATCACCTACGAACACCGGTTGATCGACGACATGGTCGCCGCCGCGTTGAAGTGGGAGGGCGGCTACGTCTGGGCCTGCAAAAACTACGACGGCGACGTCCAGTCCGACACCGTCGCCCAGGGCTTCGGCTCGCTCGGGCTGATGACCAGCGTGCTGATGACGGCCGACGGTAAGACCGTCGAGGCGGAGGCGGCACACGGCACCGTCACCCGTCACTACCGCCAGCACCAGCAGGGCAATCCGACTTCCACCAACCCGATCGCCTCGATCTTCGCCTGGACCCGCGGCCTGCAGGCCCGAGGGCGGATGGACGAAACCCCGGAGGTGTCGCGCTTCGCCGAGACGCTGGAGCGGGTCTGCGTCGAAACCGTCGAGGAAGGGAAGATGACCAAAGACCTCGCGCTGCTCGTCGGCGGCGACCAGGGTTACCTGACGACCCAGGAGTTCCTCGCCGCGATCGACGAGAACCTGCAGTCGGCGATGGCCTGACGGCCAGCGAATTCACAACAGAGGAGACGATTTCGTGAGCCCCAGCAACACCCCTGTGAAGGTCACCGTCACGGGCGCCGCCGGCCAGATCGGCTACGCGCTCCTGTTCCGGATCGCCAGTGGCCAGATGCTCGGCCCGGACACCCCGGTCGAGCTCAGCCTGCTGGAGATCCCCGCCGCGATCAAAGCCGCCGAGGGCACGGCGATGGAGCTCGACGACTGCGCCTTTCCGCTGCTGCACCGGATCGACATCTCAGACGACCCGAAGCAGGCCTTCGACGGCGTCAACATCGGGCTTCTGGTCGGCGCCCGGCCGCGCGGTCCGGGGATGGAACGCTCAGACCTGCTCGAGGCCAACGGCGGCATCTTCAAGCCGCAGGGCGAAGCGATCAACGCCGGCGCCGCCGACGACGTGAAGGTTCTGGTCGTCGGCAACCCCGCCAACACCAACTGTCTGATCGCGATGTCGAACGCACCCGACGTGCCACGCGAGCGCTTTACCGCGATGATGCGACTCGACCACAACCGGGCGATCAGCCAGGTCGCCAACAAGCTCGCCAAGCCGGTCTCAGCGGTCACCAACATGACCTCTTGGGGCAACCACTCCGCCACCCAGTACCCGGACCTGGTCAATGCCAAGGTCGACGGTCAGAGCGCCTGGGACCAGGTCGACGACGAAGCCTGGATCCGCGACGAGTACATCCCGCGAGTGGCGAAACGTGGCGCCGAGATCATCGACGCGCGCGGCGCCTCCAGTGCCGCCTCCGCCGCCAACGCGGCGATCGACCACGTCCACGACTGGGTGCTCGGCACCCCCGATGGCGACTGGGTCTCGATGGCGGTTCCCGCCGACGGCTCCTACGGAATCGGCGAGGGGATCGTCTGTGGCTTCCCGTGCGAGTGCAGCAACGGTGAGTGGTCGATCGTCCAGGGGTTGGACGTGCCGGACTTCTCCCGCGAGCGGATCGACGGCAGCGTCATGGAGCTCCAGGAGGAGCGCGACGCGGTGAGCCAGCTCGGCCTGATCTAGTCGCGCCTGAGCACGAAAGAGGCCGGCTCCCCCAAGCCGGCCTCTGCACCACCTAGGACTGCTGTGCCCTGGGATTAGCCAGCGGCGGGAAAGTAATTGCGGCCGTCCTTTTTGACGCGGCCCTCTTTCTCCAGGTCGCCGAGCACGCGGTACAGGTAGTTCGGCTTGATTTTCATCGTCTTGGCGACGTCGGAGGCGCTGATCCCGGGCTGTTTCTCGATCAACGCCACCGCCTGGTCGGCACGGGTGCCACCGCGGCGACCGCGGCGGCGTTTGCGGCCGGTTTTGGCGCTGCCCCCGGCAGCGGCCGCGGCTTTGGCGCGGCCGCGCGGGCGACCCGGTGAGCGGCGGGTGACTTTGCCGCCGAGCTCGGCCAGCGCGCGCTCCAGGCGCTCGCGCTCCTCGTTCAGCTCGGCGAGTCGCCTCTCGACCAGCTCGCGGGCATCGTCGACAACGCTATTGGTGGGGGCCATCGCAGTCCTTTCCGTTGCGTACAAGTGGGCCCTGCAGCGCCCAGTGTGTCAGACACACAGTGACGGAAACAAGCACGAATGCTCGAATTCGTTAAATCAGCAACACCGTAAGGAATCTTGCAACCGCTTAAGGGTTGTCTCAGAGCGACTCGACGGTGTCGCTGATCGGCCCGTTCGCCCGGGCTTTTTCGGCCTGGCGCTCGGGTGAGATGCGGATCACGTTACGTGCCAAGCCGACCTTCTCCATGCCGCTGATGATCATCCCGGAGGGGTCGGGCTCCCACCGCTTGAGGCCGTGGACCGCGGAGCGTGGGAAGGCGTGGTGGTTGTGGTGCCATGACTCGCCGAGCGAGGGGAGCGCCAGCCAGAAGACGTTGGTGGAGTGATCGTCGGTGTCGAAGCGGCGTGTGCCGAGGAAGTGACACACCGAATTGACGCTCCAGGTGATGTGGTGGACGAAGAAGATCCGCACCAGTCCGCCCCAGAGCAGGCCGGTGAGGGCGCCGACGAGGGTGCCGGTGACGAGGAAGCCGGCGAGCGCAGGGATCGCCAGGGTCAGATAGACGAGGAAGGGAAAGCGGCGGTTGATGATGCGCATGCCGTTGTCCTCGTAGAGGTCGCGGGCGTACTTCTTCCAGTCGGCGCGACCCTGGTTCGACATCAGCCAGCCGGTGTGGGCGTGCCAGAGACCCTTCAGCACTCCTTGGTGGTGTCCGTCCTCGGAGACGTGCGGGCTGTGTGGGTCGCCCTCTTCGTCGGTGTGGGCATGGTGCTTGCGGTGGTCGGCGACCCAGGCGATCACCGGCCCCTGCACCGCCATCGAGCCGAGTACGGCGAAGGTGTATTCGAGCGGCTTCGAGGTCTGGAAGGAACGGTGGGTGAGCTGGCGGTGGAAGCCGACGGTGATCCCGATCGCGGTCAGTAGGTACATCACCGCGGCGATGATCAGGTCGGCGGGGGTGACGAAGCTGTTCCAGAGGAGGACGATCGCGGTGATCGTCGCCGCGAAGGGGACGACGACGGCCCCCAGGTTGGCGATCTTCTCGGCTCGGCTCATCTCACCCATCTCGGCGAAGATACCCGGAGATTCATGCCATATATTGGCGTCTATGCAACTTCTGATGGGCTATTCTTGTCATCTAGATGACAAATACTGCTGAGCCCGAGGCAAAAGCCCTGGATCCAGAGCCCTGGCGCGGCCTGCCGTCGCGAGTCGCCGACCTGATCGAGGCGGAGATCCCCGCCACCACCGCCGAGATCCTCGACTCGATCGGCCGCGAGGTGCCCGAGTACGCGCGACCGCTGGAGGGCGACTTCGGCCGCGGCGTGCGCCGGGGGGTGGCTCAGGCGCTGACCCAGTTCGTCGCCGTGATCCGCGATCCCGATGCCGGCCGTGGCATGGGCCGCGGGGTCTACCTCGAGCTCGGCCGCGGCGAGCTGCGCCAGGGCCGAACCCTCGACTCGCTGCAGGCCGCTTACCGGGTTGGCGCCCGGGTCGCCTGGCGCCGCTTCGCCGCCGCGGGTGACCGCGCCCACCTGCCGGCCGACTCGCTCAGCCTGCTGGCCGAGTCGATCTTCGCCTATATCGACGAGATCTCGGCCGACTCGGTCGACGGCTTCGCTGAAGCACAGGCCGAGCTCGAGGACCAGGGCCGCCGCCGGCGCCGCGAGCTGACCCGCCTTCTCGTCGCCGCCGAGCCGGCCGCCCCCTCAGAGCTCGCCGCCGCAGCCCGCGCCGCCCGCTGGACCCTGCCCCCGCGCCTCGCCGCGATCGCCTGCGCCGAGCAGGACCTCGACGCGGTGGCGCGCCGGTTACCGCCGGAATCGCTGGTGGCGGTGGTCGACGGCGGGGGTTGCCTGCTGCTGGCGGATCCGGATGGACCGGGGAGGTTGGACTCGTTGCGGCAGTTGAACAGGGGCAATGCGGTGGTGGCGCTGGGCCCGCCGACGGAGCCGGGGGGCGCGGGGCAGTCATGGTCGCTGGCGCGCAGCCTGCTGGACGCGGTGACGGCAGGGCGGATCGAGGGACGGGGCATGGTGCAGGCGGACGACCACTTGGCGGACCTGTTGGTCTTCGCGGGAGGGGCGTTGACGGCGCGGATCGCGGAACGGCGGCTAGGGGCGTTTGACGGTTTGACGGAGAGGTCGCGAGAGCGGATGCAGGAGACGGCGTTGGCATATGTCAGGCACGGCGGGAATGCGGTTGCGATGGCGGGGGAGTTGCATGTGCATCCGCAGACGGCGAGGTATCGGATTGCGCGCTTGCGGGAGTTGTTGGGGGATCAGTTGGATGATCCGGATGGGCGGTTTGAGTTGGAGTTGGCGTTGCGGGCCGGGGCTTAGGTGCTTTGGAGTCCGAGGCACCCGGCCCTCCCTCTCAGGGACTAGCCCCGAAGCACGGAAGCTCAGAGAAAAGCCACCACTTCTTTTCCGAGCTTCTTGGGCCCGGCGGGGGCCGGCTTGGCCGCGACTCCGAGGATGGGCCACAAGCTCCCGACTCATCTCGGGGCGTGTGGTTGCAACCTGTGGCTCCCAACTACAAACGTCCGAACCTGCGCCCTTAGCGGTTCCGTTTCTTGGGCAACGTCCGAAACGCCACGTCCCAAATCGGCGAACTCACGCCGTACCCGAACCGATGGTCCTGGAAGTGGTGGCGCATGTGTTGCTCGCGGAGTTTCTTGCCGAGTTTCGACTTGGGGACGAAGTGGTGGACGTAGTAGTGGGTGTAGTCGTAGAAGAGGTAGCCGGTCATGAAGCCGCCGAAGATCGGGAAGCCGGCGTCGCCGAAGACCAGCCAGTAGGCGAGCAGAAAGAGGGCGGCCAGGGGGACCGATACCGAGGGCGGCATCACCAGCCGCATCTTGTCGTTGGGATGGTCGTGGTGGATGCCGTGGATGATGAAGTGCATCCGCCGCCCGAAAGCGTTGTCGGGCTCCCAGTGGAAGACCAGCCGGTGCAGCCAGTACTCGGTCAGCGTCCAGATGAAGAGGCCGATCGCGAAGAAGGCGATCAGCTCGAGGAGCGAGTAGCCCGTGTCGATTCCGATCCACTCCATCGCGACGATCACCGGGACGAAGATGATCGCCGGGATCGAGGGGTGGACCCGGGAAAAGAAGTTGAGGAATTCGCTCTTGAAGAGCGGCGGCGAAGCCGACAGTTTGCTGCTCCGGCTTTGAGCCTCGTTATGTGCCTCCATTGCCGCAGAGTCTAGAAGATCGTGAAGAGGGGTTTGGGCGCCCTAATAGTGGACGCTTCTACGAGCCCGAGAACTGGCCCGTTCGCAAAACCCGGGAAGTCGTGACGAAGCTGTTTCAAAGTCGTGGCGATTAGGTAGCGATTTGCGGAATCGAGCCCTGCGGGGCACGTGCTCCGGTGCTTAGATGCGCCGCGCCGATGGCCCGCAAAACGAAGCCCCCCAGCTGTGAGGACTGCTACTTCCACCGCAACCTGCTCTGCGCTCTCGAGCTCGGGGAGCCCTGCGCGACCTTCCGCCCCAACCGCCCCGAGGGCCTGGTCCCGCCGCGCCAGCCGGTGCTGCTGATGCGCGCCCCCCGCTGGGCCGCGCAACCCCGCGCAACGGTCTAGCCGATCCGGACCGCCGGGTCCCGGTACTTTTCACTCGATGCCCCAGCGCGACCTGTTCGCCGACTTCGCCCGGATGCGACGCGAGATGGACTCGATGCTCGGCGACGCCTGGGGCCGCACCCGCTACGTCAGCCGTCGCAGCAGTGGCTTCTCACCGAATGTCGACGTCTACTACTGCGGCGATCCGCAGCGGGCGGTGGTCGAGGTCGACCTCTCCGGCGTCTCCCTCAACGAGATCGGGATCGAGGTCTCCGGCCGCCACCTGGCGATCGTCGGCCAGCGCCCGGTACAGGAGACCGAGGGCCGCGTCTACCAGCAGCTGGAGATCCCGACCGGGCCATTCCGCCGGTTGGTCGAGCTGCAGGTCGAGGTCGACGCCGAGAAGGCGAGCGCGGCCTACGAGGACGGGGTGCTGCGGATCGAACTGCCGCTCCGCGACCCCGAGGAGACGACGCGACGGGTCCCGATCGAGGGCCGGTGAGCTCCCTGGAGGGTTCGCCCGTCCTCGAGGTGGTCGACTCGCCGCTCGAGATCGAAGAGGCGATCCGCGCCGACCAGCCGCTGCCGGAGGCGCTGCCGATCCTGCCGCTGCGCGAAACCGTCACCTATCCCGAAACGCTGACCCCGCTGGCGGTCGGCCAGGAGCGCTCGATCCAGCTGGTCAACGACGTGCTCGGCGGCAACCGGATGCTGGTCATGGTCGCCTCCCGCGACTCCGAGCTCGAGCGCCCCGGCCCGACCGACCTCTACGACGTCGGCGTCGCCGGCTTCGTCGCGCGGATGATCAAAATCCCCGACGGCTCGCTGCGCGTCCTCGTCCAGGGGATGCAGCGGGTGGTGCTCGGCGAGTACATCGCCGAGCAGCCCTATCTGGTGGCGCGGATCGAGGCGCAGCCCGACGTGATCGAGGCGGGGAACGAGCTCGAGGCGCTGGCTCGCAACGTGCAGCGCACCTTCTCGGAGATCGTCGAGCAGATCCCCTACCTGCCGGAGGAGCTGCAGCTTGCCGTCACCAACATCGAAGACCCCTCGGCGCTCGCCCACCTGATCGCCGGCTCGCTGCGGATCCCGCTCGAGGAGAAGCAGCAGCTGCTCGAAGAGGTCGACGTCAGCGCCCGCCTCCGCCACCTTTCGCAGATCCTCGCCCGCGAGCTCGAGGTGGTCCGGCTCGGCAGCCAGATCCAGTCGCAGGTCCAGTCCGAAGTCGACAAAGGCCAGCGAGAGTTCCTCCTCCGCCAGCAGCTGAAAGCGATCCAGGACGAGCTCGGCGAGGGCGACGAGCAGACCGCCGAACTGACCGAACTGCAGGAGAAAATCGAAGCGGCGGAGCTACCCGAGCACGCTCGCAAAGCGGCCGACCGCGAGCTCGGCCGGCTCGCCAAACTGCCGCCGGCGGCGGCCGAGCATGGCGTCATCCGCACCTACCTCGAGTGGCTGACCGAGCTGCCCTGGTCGGTCGAGACCGAGGACAACCTCGACATCCGTCACGCCCGCAAGGTCCTCGACGAGGACCACTACGACCTGGAGAAGATCAAGGACCGGATCATCGAGTACCTGGCGGTCCGCAAACTGAATCCCGACTCGCCCGGGCCGATCCTCTGCTTCGTCGGCCCGCCCGGCGTCGGCAAGACCAGCCTCGGCAAATCGATCGCCAAAGCGCTGGGGCGCAAGTTCGAGCGGATCTCGGTCGGCGGGGTCCGCGACGAGGCCGAGATCCGCGGCCACCGCCGCACCTACATCGGCGCCCTGCCGGGAACGATCATCCGCGCCCTGCGCGACGCCGGCACCCGCAACCCGGTCTTCATGATCGACGAGATCGACAAGATGGGCGCCGACTTCCGGGGCGATCCCGCCTCGGCAATGCTCGAGGTGCTCGACCCGGCCCAGAACGACTCCTTCCGCGACCACTACCTCGACCTCGAGTTCGACCTCTCCGACGTCGCCTTCATCGCCACCGCGAACGTCCTCGACACGATCCCGGCGCCCCTGCTCGACCGGATGGAGACGATCGAACTCGCTGGCTACACGCTGGCGGAGAAGAAGCAGATCGCCCGCCGCTACCTGGTCGGCCGCCAGATCGCGGCCAACGGCCTGCGGCCCTCGCAGATCGAGTTCACCGACGCGGGGCTGACCGCGATCATCGACGAGTACACGCGCGAGGCCGGCGTCCGCAGCCTCGAGCGGCTGATCGGCACGGTCTGCCGCAAAGTCGCCCGCGAAGTCGCCGAAGGGAAATCCAAAGGGAAGGTGCGCGTATCGGGGAAAAAGGCGCGCGAGCTGCTCGGGCGGCGCCGGGTCTTCGCCGAGACGCGGCGCCGGACCAAAGTCCCCGGCGTCGCCACCGGCCTTGCCTGGACTCCGACCGGCGGCGACGTCCTCTTCATCGAGGCGACCGCGATGCCCGGCTCGGGCCGGCTGACGATCACCGGCCAGCTCGGTGAGGTGATGAAAGAGTCGGCGCAGGCGGCGCTCTCCTGGGTGCGGGGGCACTGGGCCGGGATCGCGCCGAAGCTCGGCGAAGAGTGGTTCGCCGAGCACGACATCCACATCCACGTGCCGGCCGGGGCGGTGCCGAAGGACGGGCCCTCGGCGGGGGTGGCGATGACCGTCGCTCTCGCCTCGCTGATCAGTGGCCGACCGGTTCGCAACGATGTCGCGATGACCGGCGAGGTGACCCTGACGGGGCAGGTGCTGCCGATCGGCGGCCTCAAGGAGAAGTCGCTGGCGGCGCAGCGGGCAGGGATCAAGAAGGTGATCGTTCCGGATCGAAACGCGGGAGACGTCGAGGAGATCCCCGAGCAGGAGCTCGGCAACCTGGAGTTCGTCTTCGTCGACGAGGTCTCCGGGGCACTCGACGTAGCACTGTCTTGACGGTCGGGGAGGTGAGGCACTAGTGGAGGCGGCAAGCCTCCCGCGCGGCAGCGCGGGACCGCTGCAGGCGCTCGCCGAGGCGGCGCGGACGCGCTCGCGGGTCTTCTGGATCGTCGCCGGGCTGACGGTCGGCGCCGCGGCGCTGCGCTTCGCGACGCTCGGGGCCCAGAGCTACCACCACGACGAGATCGTCACCGCCAGCCGCCTGCTGCGGGGCAGCTTCGGCCACGCGATGGACGCGGTCGGCTTCAGCGAGTCGACGCCGCCGCTCTACTACGCGCTCGCCTGGACCTGGACGCAGGTGACGGGGACGGGGGAGTGGGGGCTGCGCTCGCTCTCGGCGCTGGCCGGGGTCCTCACCGTGCCGGTCGCCTACTTCCTCGGCGCCGAGCTGCGCGGCCGCCGCGCCGGCCTCTGGGCGGCGGCGCTCGTCGCCTTCAATCCGATGTTGCTCTGGTACTCGCAGGAGGCCCGGGCCTACTCGCTGCTGGTCCTCTTCGGCGCGCTCTCGCTGCTCTGGTGCATCCGCGGCGCCCGCTCGGGCCGCCGCCGCGACTTCGTCTGGTGGGGCGTCTTCTCGGGGCTGGCGTTGGCGACCCACTACTTCGCCGTCTTCCCGCTCGTCGCCGAGCTGCTGTTGCTGCTGCGCCGGCGCGGGCGCGGGGCGCTGGCCGGGATCGGTGTGCTCTGCGCCTTCGCCCTGGCGCTGGCGCCGCTCGCCTACCACCAGATGTCGATCGGCCATGCCGAGTGGATCGGCCAGTACGGCCTCGGCCACCGGCTGGCCGAATCGGCCGGGACCTTCGTCACCGGCGAGACCGCCGACATCATCGGCGAAGCGGAGCGGCCCGAGCTCTCGGTCGTGCCGCTGGCGCTCTTCCTCGCCGCCTTCGCGTTGCTGCTCAGGCGCGGCGACCGCGATGAGCGGCGGGCGGCCTTCCTGCCGTTCGCGGTCGGTGCCTGCGCGATCGGGATCCCGGTTGCGATCGCGCTGCTCTCGACCAGCAAGGACTACGTCCTCGCCCGCAACCTGATCCCGGCCCTGGTGCCGCTGCTGGCTGTCGCCGCGATCGCCTTCAGCCTGCCGGCGGCGCGGCGGCTCGGCGCCGTCCTCGGCGGCGCCTTCCTCGTCTACTCGCTCGGCTTCTGCCTGGCCGCGAGCACCTTGCCGAGCCTGCAGCGGCCTGACTGGGATGCGGTCGCCGCCAAGCTCGGCGAACCGAGCGGGCCGCGGGCGATGGTCACCTGGACGCTTGGCGAGGCCTCGCTGCGCTACTACCTCTCGAGCGGCTCCTTCCAGGTGCGGGCCTCGGAAGGCTATCCCTGGCACGTCCACGAAATCGACTTCATCTCCGACGGCAAGGTGCCGCCGCCGGACCCGGAAGTGCTGGGGCCGCGCTTCCGCGAACGCGGCGCCTACAGCGCCGGTCGCCTCTTCATCCGGCGCTACAGCCTGCCGGGGCCGAGCCTGGCGCGGGTGCGCCTACGCAAGCTGCGCGAGGCGGATCTGAACTTCCGGACGACGGGGGTGCTCATGGACGGCGTTGGCCCGAGCTGACCGTCCGTCCAGGCACGGATCAGGGCTTGCCCCCCCGCCGCTTGGGTAGTGGAATATCCTGCTTATGGCCACGGAACCGAGCGAGGAGAGGGTATGAGCAAGACGAAGGCCGACCGAGCCACCGATCTGTACGAAACGGCCAGGGAAAACCAATACGTCCAGCGCCTCGTCGAGGACGAAGAGCTGCGGAACAACTTGCGTGACGCCTTCGAATCGGCGAAGCGGGCCTACGGCCGCGCGACCGGGAACGGCAAGGGCCCGGTCAGCGCCGTGACTTCCGACAAGAAGACCCAGAAGGAGCTGCGCAAGGCAGCCGAAAAGCTGCGCGAGGCCAACGAGCGGCTGCAGAAGCCGAAGAAGAAGAGCAAGCTCGGGCGGCTGATCCTGCTCGCGATCGTCGGCGGCATCGTCGCCCTGGTCGTCAGCGAGGGCGCCCGCAAGGCAGTGCTCGACGCGCTCTTCGGTGCCGAAGAGGAGTTCGAGTACACCTCGACCACCAGCATCAACGGCTCCTAGGGCAGCCACGGCTCCCAGGACCACCGACGTGGAGGCCGCGACCAAAGAGCGCGAGCTCAGTGGCGACAAGGCGAAGCGGATCGTCGATGCGATGCGCGAGAGCGTCGCGCGCCGAGGCGCCGCCGGCTCGACCTTCGAGCACGTCGCCCGCGAGGCGGGTGTCAGCCGCGGCCTCCTGCACTATTACTTCGGCACCAAGGAGCGGCTGCTGGTCGAGGTCGTCCGCCGCGACACCGAGCTGCGGATCGCCCGCCTCGATGAGATGCTGGCCGAGGCGAAGAGCGTCGACGACGTCCTCGACGCGCTCGTCTCCTCGCTGACCGACCTGATCGAGAACGAACCGGACGTCTTCCTGCTGATCTTCGAGTTGTTCAGCGCCGGCCGCCGCAACCCGGACATCCAGGAGGAGGTCGGCAAGCTCTTCGCCAACACCCGCGCCCACGTCGCCGACGTCCTTCGCGCCAAGGAGCGCGAGGGCGTCCTCAGCCTGCGCTTCGACGCCGACGCCGTCGTCTCGTTCCTCCTCGCCCTCGGCGACGGCTTCGCCCTGCAGGCGCTCTCCGACCGCGGGCTCGACGACAAGGCCGCGGTCGAAGCTGGCACCGCCAGCGCCCGCTTCCTGCTCGTCAAGGATTAGCCGCTGAGCAACTGCGCGGTGCGTCCGGCGCGGCGGCCGAGTGCCGAGCGCGCCAGCCGGCCGGCGATCCGGACCGCCTTGCCGGTCCGCAGGCGAACGGCGCTGGCGCTGGCCTGGATCCGCTCGATCGCGACGGCCACGTCGAGCGTGTCCTCGGGCGCGCCGAGCAGGATTCGGTGGTCGAGCCAGGACCATGTTCGCCGCCGCCTCTTCGGCCCGCGGCAGGCTGCCGCTCGGGTAGTGCTTCGGCCTGCCGTTACCGGCTGAGGAGAAGTTGCCCTGGCGGAACAGCTCGAGTTCGTTGATGCAGCAGCTCGGTAGTTCGACGTCGACGAGGACCGGGGTCGCTCCGATCGCGATCGCCGCGGTGGCGGTCGCGACGAAGGTAGAGGCGGGGACGATCACCTCGTCGCCGGGGCCGACGCCGCAGGCGGCGAGCGCCGCCTCGAGCGCCTGGGTGTCGTTGGTGACCGCGATCCCGTGGCCGGCGCCCTGGAAGGAGCTGAACTCCTCGACGAAGGCCGCCACCCCGGTGCCGTAGGCGCTGCACCAGAGGTCCGACTCCAGCACCTCCTGCAGGCCCTGGCGCTCGCTTTCGTCCCACTGCGGCCAGGGCGGCCAGAACGGCCTTGGTGATGCCGCTCACGTTGTGACAGGGGTCACAGACTGGGCCGCTGGGTGGGGAGGAGTCTCGGAGTCAGTCATGCGGAGCCTGATGAACAAGCTCGCCGGGTTCCTGGGCCGCCGGCGGCGCTGGGTCCTCGCCGCCTGGCTGGTGATCGTCGTCGCGGCGCTGCCGTTCGCGGCAAAGCAGACCGACCACCTGACCGGCGGCGGCTTCGACGTCCCGGGCAGCCAGTCGAAGGCGGTCAGCGACGCGCTGCAGAGCGAATTCGGCGCCAGGGCCGACGGGATCGCGGTGGTGCTCGAGGCCGAGCCGGGGGCGACGGCGGCGGAGCGGCAGGCGGCGGTCGGCCGGGTGCGCCGCGAGGTCGCGCAGCTCGAAGGAGTCACTGTGCCGCCCGCCGGCGCCCGGGCGGCGCGCCGGCAACTCGACGCCGAGGGCACCGCCCTGCTGCCGCTGCGCAGCGACCGCTCGGCAGACGAGCTGATCGACTCGGCGGCGACGCTGCGCGAAGACCTCGATCCCGGCACGGCGGCCGGCGGGGTGACGCCCTACCTGGTCGGGCAGCCGACGATCTGGGCGGGGATGCAGGAAATCTCCAAGCGCGACCTCTCCCAGGCGGAGGCGACCGGCTTCCCGATCGTCGCGATCATTCTCCTCGTCGTCTTCGGTTCGCTCGCCGCGGCGTTGCTGCCGCTGACGCTCGGCTTCGTCAGCGTGCTGGTGACCGGCGCGCTGATCTACTTCATCTCGCTGCAGATGACGACCTCGGTCTTCGTCACCAACATGGCCTCGATGATCGGGATCGGGGTGGCGATCGACTACTCGCTCTTCATCCTCGCCCGCTACCGCGAGGAGCGCGAAGGGGGGCGCGACCCTGCCGCGGCGCGGGCCCAGGCGCTGCAGACCTCGGGCCTCGCAGTCAGCTTCTCCGGGCTGGCGGTGATCATCTCGCTGGCCGGCCTCTGGATGGTCGACAACCAGGCGCTGCGCTCGATGGGGCTGGGGGCGATGACCGTCGTCGCGATCTCGATCCTCACCGCGACGACGCTCCTGCCGGTGCTGATCGCGATGCTCGGCGACCGCGTCCTGCCGGGCGGGATCGTCGGCAGGGTGACTATCTGGGCGCGCCGCCGCTTCTACCGCCGCCGCAAACCCGAGCCGGCCGGTTCGGAGCCGGAGATCGCCGGCGCCAGCCGCTTCTGGGCCCACTGGACGCAGCGGGTGATGGCGCGGCCGTGGCTCGCGGTCGGCGGCGTCGCTGCGGTCCTCCTGGTGCTCGCCAGCCCGGTGCTCTCGATGAAGACCGGAACCGAAGCGCTCGCCCAGTTCCCCAAGGACAGCGACGTCCGGGTCGGCTCCGAACTCGCCTCAGCAGAGCTTGGCGGCGGCACCGACCCGATCCAGATCGTCGCCGACTTCGGCGCGCCGCTGAGCAGCGCCGACCGGGCCGAGGTCCGCGCCTTCGATCGCGAAATGCGCGGCGTGCCCGGGGTCAGCGCCACCGCGCCGCCGGTCTACGCGGCCGATAGCGCGCTGATCCAGGCGACGCCGAGCGCGCCCAGCGAGTCCGACGCGGCGACGGCGCTGGTCGAGCGGCTGCGCGACACCGTCGTGCCGGCCAGCGCCCTAGGGCAGCGGGCCACTGTCGACGTCGGCGGCGAAACCGCCCGCGGCCACGACGTCCGCGACCAGATCTCCGGCGGGATGTGGAAGATCGTCCTCTTCGTCCTCGCCCTCAGCTTCCTGGTGCTGATGGTGATGCTGCGCTCGTTGATCCTGCCGCTAAAGGCGGTGCTGATGAACCTGCTCTCGATCGGCGCCGCCTTCGGGATCCTCGTCGCAATCTTCCA
>Ga0068862_100002680_pt1 | contig 15665 bp, 13 predicted proteins | sample KBSSwiS52_FD_66598 | JGI IMG/M metagenome (GOLD analysis project Ga0068862, IMG submission 66598) | Switchgrass rhizosphere microbial communities from Kellogg Biological Station, Michigan, USA - KBS Switchgrass S5-2 | ecosystem: Host-associated > Plants > Roots > Rhizosphere > Soil ... | reverse complement strand
GTGCGCAGCCCCATGCTCGTCGCGGTCGGCATGTACCTGCCGCTCGCCACGACCTTCGCGATCTTCGTCGGCGGCATGATCCGCGGCGCCACCGACACGATGCGCGAGCGCCGGGGCTTCAACGAGGCCCAGAAGGCGCGCGTGGAGAACGTCGGCGTGCTGGTCGCCTCCGGCCTGATCGCCGGCGAAGCGCTCATGGGATTGTTGACGGCGACCTTCAACTTCTTCGAATGGCCGCTGCCCGAGATCTTCAAGGCGCCGTCGTACCTCTTCGGGCTCGTGGTGATGGCCATCCTCGCCTTCATCCTGATCCGCGTGCCCCTGGCCAACGCGGGCCACCCGGACGAGCCGGCGCCGCCGGTCGCGATGATGTAACCGGCAGGCGAGGACCGTGTGCTAGGGTCCTCGCCATGTCGACGCCCGAAACCCTTCCCGACAAGGTCGCGATCCTGGAGCCTCCCCCGGAGGAGGCTCCGGCCTTCCGGCCCTTCATCCCGGCCGAGGTCACACTCCCCGAGCTGACAATCCTCCCCCTGATCCTGGGAACGGTGCTCGGCGCCGTGTTCGGCGCCTCCTCGCTCTACCTCGTGCTCAAGGTCGGCCTGACCGTGAGCGCCTCGATCCCGGTGGCGGTCATCTCGGTGACCCTGTTCCGCCTGCTCCAGAAGCTGGGCGGACGCGGCGCCTCGATCCTCGAGAACAACATCGTGCAGACCGCCGGCTCGGCGGGCGAATCGCTCGCCTTCGGCATCGGCGTGACCATGCCGGCGGTCCTCATCCTGGGCTTCGACCTGGACATCCTGCGGGCCATCCTGGTCTCCCTCCTCGGCGGCCTGCTCGGCATCCTGATGATGATCCCGCTGCGGCGGGCCATGATCGTCGAGCAGCACGGCCTGCTCAAGTTCCCCGAGGGGACGGCCTGCGCCGAGGTGCTCAAGGCCGCGGCCTCGCCCGAGGAGCGGGCGATCGCCTCGCGCCATGGCGCCGGGATCTCGCTCGACGAAGCAGGTCTGGGCGCGCGCACCATCTTCACCGGTTTTGGCATCGGCATTCTCTACAAGACCGCCATGGCGGCCTTCAAGACCTGGAAGGACATCCCGGAGAAGGTCTTCGGCCCGCCGTTCGCGGCCGGCTCGGTGGCCGCCGAGATCTCGCCCGAGCTGCTGGGCGTGGGCTACATCATCGGCCCGCGCATCGCCTCGATCATGTGCGCCGGCGGCGTCCTCGCCTACCTGGTGCTCATCCCGGCCATCAAGTTCTTCGGCTCGGCCACGGCCGGAGTCATCGCGCCCGGCACCATGCCGATCTCCGAGATGACCCCGGACGACATCCGCAGCGCTTACGTCCTCTACATCGGCGCCGGAGCCGTGGCCGCGGGCGGCATCATCAGCCTGTTCCGCTCGCTCCCCACGATCCTGCACGGCATCCGCGCGGGTCTCTCCGACTTCGGCAAGGGACGGCGCGATGCGAGAGCGGAGCTGCCACGCCCCGAGCGCGACCTGTCGATGAAGGTGGTCGTCTTCGGCAGCCTGGCGATGGTGATCCTGATCCTCGCCTTCCGGTCCCTCCACATGAACCTGCTGGGAGCGATCCTGATCGTCGTCTTCGGCTTCCTCTTCGTCACGGTCTCGGCCCGCCTGACCGGCGAGATCGGCTCGTCCTCGAACCCGATCTCGGGGATGACCGTGGCGACGCTGCTGCTGACCTGCCTGATCTTCCTGATCCTCGGCTGGACCGGCCCGACCTACTACGTCACCGCGCTCATGGTGGGAGCGATCGTCTGCATCGCGTCGTCGAACGGCGGCACGATCGCCCAGTCGCTCAAGACCGGCTTCCTCGTGGGGGCCACGCCGCGGGCGCAGCAGCTCTCGATCCTCGTCGGCTCGGCCGCCTCGGCGCTGCTGCTCGCGCCCATCCTCCTCGTCCTCAATAACTCGGGCACGGTCTACGTGCCGGTCGCCGCGCCGAATCTCCGCGTCTCTGCCGAGCTGCTCTCCACGCTCGAGGAAGAGAAGCTCTCCGGCCCGCAGGCCGCCGGCGATTCGGGCACCTACCGCGTCTGGCACAAGACGGACGAACAGGGAGGCCCGGCCGGCCGCTACCTGGTCAACGCGCAGGGCGTCCCCGTCTACCTCGTGGACCCGGGCATCAACGGCGTCCACGACACGCGGCCCAATGGCCAGCGGGTGGACAAGTTCGACGCGCCGAAGGCGACGCTGATGTCCTACATCATCAAGGGCATCCTGAACCGCGAGCTGCCGTGGGGTCTGGTCCTGCTGGGCGTGATGATCGCGATCGTCCTGGAGATGTCGGGAATCCCCTCCCTGGCCTTCGCCGTGGGCGTCTACCTGCCGCTCTCCTCCTCGTCCCCGATCCTCGTTGGCGGCCTGGTCCGCTGGCTGGTGGACCTCCACCTGCGCAGGAAGCTGGCGCACCGCAAACTGACCGAGGAAGAGCTCGCCGCCGAGGGGGACAAGAGCCCCGGCGTCCTCATGGCCTCCGGCTACATCGCAGGCGGCGCCATCGCCGGCATCTTCATCGCCATCATGGCCGGCGTCCTGACCGGATTCACCGACCGGGTCACCCATTACATGGAAGCCGTCAACCCGTTCTTCAACGGGCCGGCGGCGGATGCACTGTCGCTGATCCCCTTCGTGATCCTGGCCGGGCTGCTCTACCTGGCGGGGCGGGAGCTGATTCTGAAACCGAAGAATCCTTCTCCGTAGGGGCGGGGCTTGTCCCCGCCCGGGAGAGGCTGGAGTGGGCGTGCTAGCATCCCCTCATGAAGGCTCGGGTCTACATTGAGACATCCGTGGTCAGCTACCTCACGGCCAGGCCGAGCCGGGATGTCGTCGCAGCGGGTCACCAGCAGATCTCGCTGGACTGGTGGGAACGCCGGCGTACCGATTTCGATCTCGTCACCTCTCTTCACGTCGTCAATGAGGCCCGCTTGGGAAACCCGGAGATGGCGCGCCGCAGGTTGGCGCTCCTCGAGGGGATTCCACTTCTGGAGGTGACCGACGCAGCTCAGCAGTTGGCTGTGGCAATCGTCCAGAAAGGGCTTCTCCCTCAGACGGCTTACCCTGATGCGCTTCACATCGGGACGGCCGCCGTTCATCGGGTCGACTACCTTCTGACGTGGAACTGCACACACATTGCGAATGCGGAGATCTTGCCGCGGGTCGCTTTGATTTCCGAGCGCTTCGGCCTGACTCTGCCGTATATCTGCACCCCTGAAGAGTTGCTAGGAGATCCCCAATGAGCATCGACCCTATTGTCGAAGAGCTGGATCGGCTGCGAGCTGAGCAAATGGAGCGCTATCACTTTGACTTCGAGGCCTTTTATTCGGATCTCAAGGAGCAGCAGAGGCTGTCCCCACAACCGGTCCAAGCGCCGCAGCAGGTGCCGGCCAACGAGCGGGTGAGCTCGGCAGGGCGCTACACGGCTCGACGGTGAACTGAGACGATCGTCCGCTGAGGAGGATCGCATGCCGCCCGGCCCCCGCATCGCCGTGCTCCTGCGCCTGATCGATCAGGCCTACGACAAGAGATCCTGGCATGGCACCAACCTGCGGGGCTCGCTCCGCGGTTTAAGCGCCGAGGAGGCGGCTTGGCGGCCATCCGCGGACCGTCACAACATCTGGGAGCTGGCGGTTCACGCCGCCTATTGGAAGTATTCCGTCCTGCGCCGTCTCCGCGGCGGCGAGCGGGGTGGATTCCCCGTGAAGGGGAGCAACTGGTTCCGCCGGCCCGAGGGCGGCCCGGACGAGAAGGCCTGGAAGGAGGACCTCGCCCTGCTCGGCCGCATGCACCGCGAGCTGCGCGAAGCGGTTGCGGGCCTGTCCGACGAAGCCCTTGACCAGATCCCGCCCGGCAGCAAGACCCGGCTCGACGATCTCGTCTCCGGTGTGGTGTTTCACGACATCTACCACGCCGGGCAGATTCAATTGCTGAAGCGGCTGCGGCAGAAGCCGCGAGCTTCGGAGAAGAGATGAAACCGATCCTCGCCCTCCTGCTTCTTGGACTTGCGGCCTCTGAGCCAACCGTCTTCGCCCCCGGAGTGATCTCGACCGGAGAGTACGAGTCCCACGCCGCCTTCTCCCCGGACGGCGGGACGCTCTACTTCCTCAAGAACACGGCCGACTTCAATCACTGGACGATCGTCGCGTCGCACCTCCGCAACGGGAACTGGACCACCCCCGAGGTCGTCCCCTTCTCGGGCCGCTACAGCGATGCCGACCCGTTCGTCACCGCGGACGGATCGAAGCTCTACTTCATCTCGAACCGGCCGGTGGACGGCAAGCCCAAGGAGGACCTGGACATCTGGATGGTTGAGAGGAAGGGAGAGGGCTGGGGCGAGCCGCGCAACCTGGGAGCGCCGATCAACTCGCCAGGAGCCGAGTGGTTCCCCACGCTCGCAGCCGACGGCACCCTCTACTTCGGCTCCGACCGCGAGGGCGGCAAAGGAGGAACCGACCTCTGGCGAGCCCGGCTGGTGGATGGCAAGTACGCCCAGCCCGAAAACCTCGGAGATGCCGTCAACTCGCCGGGCGAGGAGTACGAGCCGCTGATCTCCCCCGACGGCACCGTCCTGATCTTCATGGCCGCCCGCAGGGGAGGGCAGGGGAGCGGCGACCTCTGGGTCAGCTACCTCCGCGACGGAGCCTGGACCCCGGCGGCGAACCTACCCCCGCCAATCAACTCCCCCGCATTCGAAGTGGGCGCCAAGGTCACGCCGGACGGTCGGACGCTGATTTTTACCAGCACGCGGCGGACCTTCGCCGTCACGCCGCCGGACAAGGCCCTCAGCTATGAGGCTCTGTCGCGCCAGCTCAACTCGCCCGGAAACGGCCTGGGCGATCTGTATCAGGTGGACTTGCAGAAGCTCCGGCTCGAGCGCCCCTGGCGCTGAACCCGGAACGGCCCCCAAAACGACGGCGGGCTCCTCGGAGCGAGGAGCCCACGGCAGGAGGAGGGGAGGTTGAGGAGCTAGGGCATCATGAACGTCACCGGTCCCAGAGCGGTCGCGGCGCAAGAGGGGTCGAGCCCCTCGACCGAGGCGCGGTCGAGGAAGTCGCGGATCAGGTTGTCGGTGCACTCTCCCACGCCGCCATGGCTGCCGCGCGGAATGACCACGTGCAGCTTGTTGGTCATGTAGCGCGAGGCCTTCTCCGCCTGCTCCGGCGGGGTGACCGGATCGCGCTCGCCGGAGATCAGCAGCACGGGCACGTCCGAACGCACGGGCTCGTGGACCTTCTCCACCTTCCCTCGCGGCCAGTTCGCGCAGACCGCCTTCTGCTGCCGGATGCGGTAGTCGCCGAGGTAGGTCCCCGGCGTATTCTTGCGGATCATCTGCTCGGTGATGAAGGGCAGGTCTTCGGCGCAGGTGACCGAGAAGTTGAGGCCCATGGCGAGGGCCTCGTCGATGCCCAGCCGCCGCTCGATCGCCATCTGGATGAGCGGCGCGAGGTCCCCCTGGGTAGCCCTGCGGATCTGGAGCGGCAGGCTCCCGCCTCCCTGGCCGTACAGGAGGAAGCGGATGCCCTCGGCTACCATGCCCCAGGCCGGCCGCACCTCCTGCCTCTCGCCCGTGCGCGTGTTGGTGACGGTCACGGTCACGCCCTTGTCGATCCGCTTCTTGATCGCTCTCAGGTCCGCGTTGACGTCGGGGTAGGCGGCATGGCACTCGGGCTGCGCGGCGCACTCGGCGAGCAGCAGGTCGAGCGCCCGCTGGCCGGCATAAGCGTGGCGCAGGGGGAGGTACAGGCCCGGGTGGACCACGGCCACGAGCACCACACTGCGCACGGTCTCGGGATGCCGGTGCCAGTAGACCTGGGCCATGCGCGTGCCGTACGAGCCGCCGCTCAGGTTGATCTTGTCGTAGCCGAGCCACTGCCGGACTTCGTTCAGGTCGTCCGCGAAGATGGATGTGGTGTACTGGGTCAGGTCCGCGATCTTCTCCAGCTTCGCGCGGCACTTCCGGATCTCGTCGACCGGAAACAGCTCCCCGGCCGCGCGGCGGAAGTCGACCGGCTCGCCATAGAAGGAGCAGTCGAGCGGGTTCGACCGGCCGGTGCCGCGCTGGTCGATCAGCACGACGTCCCGGTTCCGGCGGAGGGTCTCGGGATACCAGGGCGCGAGGCTCACGATCCCCTCCCCCGGGCCGCCGCCGAACTCGAAGATCGGGTCGGGCTGCTTGTCCGGCCCGAGCGCCGGGAGGATGACGATGTTCAGGCCGATCTTCCGCCCCTGCCGGGTCTCGCGGTTCTCCCAGACCGGATAGGTGGCGCACAACACCTCCTGGTCCAGGCCCGGCACCCGGCACGGATGCGGCCTGACCTCGGCCGCCTCGACCGGACCGGTAGAGGCTGGCGTGCCGAGCTGCGCCCGCTTCGTTTCCTCCCAGCCCGCGGAGTCCAGGGGCTGGACGCTCACGAGCTGGAGCTTGAAGCCTTCCGGCTCTTCGCCGGCATCCAGCTCCAGGGCCTCGATTCGGGGCTCCTCGCCGCGTCGCGCCCACACGAAGCCGCCCCCGGTCTCGAGCCCCTCGCCCTCCAGGCGGTACTTGCGGACCGGCGCTCCGCCGCGCTCCTCGTCCGCCATCCAGGAGAACTTCACCGGGCCGAAGCGGAGGGGCGGCTCGTTCGGCTCGCGGTTCGGGCGGACGAGGCCGACCATGAAGCCCGTTTTGGGGTCGCCCATCTCGGCGAAGCGGATGTTCAAGTCGAGGTTCAGGGTCGAGAGCGCCTCGGAGAACGTCCAGGGGAGGACCGGAGCAGCGATCGTTTCGGCCGGCCGGCCGGAGGGGAAGATCTCGATGCGGAGGGTCTTCCACCCGGGCAGCGACTCGACCGTCCCGAGGAACGCCCGGCGGTCCCCGGAGACCTCCCAGACCTTCATGACCCCGGGCGACAGGCCCGGGCCCGGGCCCGCCATCTCGAAGACGGTCAGCAGGCCGGCGCCGCCGTTCCGCTGCGTGGCAAGGACCTCCACGCGGCTTCCGCTCACGAAGAGCAGCTCGTCGCCGGTCCCTTGCCCGTGCGGAAGGGTCGTGGCGTAGCGATAGATCGTTCCCGATTCGCCCCGGGCCGGCAGGGCCGCCCACAGGAAGCAGACGGACAGAGAGAGCAGGACCGTGGCTCGGATTGGATTTCGCATCCCTTTCCCTACGGACCTGCGCTCCTTTTTGTTGCGCGCCTAGCGGCCGGGAGGCGGAGGGGGCGGCTCTTCCGCGGGCGGCGGAGCCTCCACGACCGGCGGCGGCGTGTTGTCAGTCGGCTTGGGCTCGGGCAGGGCGCCCGGCATACCCGACGTGGAGTCCTGCATGGGGGTCGTCGCCGGGTTCATCCCGGCCGCGGGATCGGCGGTGTCCGGCACCAGGGCTTCGTTCAGACCGAGCCGCTCCTCCTCCGACTGCGGACGCTTGCCGATGAGACGGCGGAACCCTTCGGCTCCGGGCGGCGGCTCGGCCACGATCAGCGACTTCTTCTCCAGCTCGGCCATGTAAACCGCGATCTCTTCCTGCATCCGGCGGCGCTGCTCGCGCATGCGGATCTGCTCCTGCACCTCGGCAAAAGCGGGGATCCGCGCCTCCTTGCGCTCCACGACTTGGACGACATGGAGACCGCCGCGGCCCGCCACCGGCTCGCTCAGCGTGCCCGGCGCCAGCTTCCAGACGGCCGATTCCAGGCTGGGATCGAGGTCGCCCGGCGAGACCCAGCCGATGTCGATGACGTTGCTGGTGTGCCCCTTCTGGGCGTGCTCGGCCACGGCGTCGGCGAGCGGCTTGCCGGCGGCCACGGCCTGCCGGATCTCGGCGGCCACCGCTGCCCGCTCCTCGGCGGTCGGGAGGCCGCCCTCCTCCAGCACCACGACCTCCTTGAGCTGGAGCTGCTCGGGCTGGCGGAACTGGTCCCGGTTCTTCACGTAGAAGCGCCGCAGGTCGTCCTCGTCGAGCTTGATGCGGCTCTGGACCTCCCGGCCCATCACCTCCCGCGCGCGCAGGTCGCGGCGGAGACGCTCGCGGAGCTGGGGCGCGGTCATCCCCGACTGGGCCAGTGCCGCCGCGAACTGCTCGTCGGTCTCGATGCCGAAGCCCTGCTTCATCTGCGCGACCTGCTGGTCGACCTGGCCCTCGGAGACCTCGACCCCGATCTGCTCGGCGCGGGACTCCAGGAGGAGCTCTTCGAACATGTCCTTGAAGGCGAGCTCGCCCACCTGGGCCATGAGCTGGCGGCGGTCTTCGGTGGAGAGGTCCTGCTGGCGCAGGATCTCCTGGGCCATGCCGGCGCGCCGCTGCTCGTAGTCGTAGAGCGTGGCGATCTGGTCGTTGACCCGCAGCACGACCTTGTTGACCAGCTCGGCGCGGAGCGCGGCCGGCAGGAGCAGCAAGGGAAGGAAGGCGAGGGCGAGAAGTCTCTTTGTGGTCATCAGAGATAAGAACCCTTGTAGTTGAAGGGAAGATTCCGGCCGTGGACCTCGACATTGTATTGGGTGCGCCCCTCGCGCACCAGCTCCGCGAGATGGCGGTCCGCCCGCTCCTGCCGCAGGCGCTCGACGATCTCCTCCCGCGCATCTTCGAGCGGCACCACTCCGGCGGGGGGCCGGTCGATCACCTGGAAGATGTGGAACCCGTAGTCCGCGGGCACGATCCGGCTCGCCTCCCCGGGCTTCAGGGAGAAGATCACGTCCGCGAAAGCCGGGGGGAGGTCCTCCCGCGAAAGCTCGCCCTGGTAGCCGCCGGTCTGGGCGCTCGGATCGCGGGAGAGCTGCCGCGCCACCTCGATGAAGTCATCCCCGGCCGCGAGCCGCTGGAGGGCCTTTTCGGCGGTGGCGCGGTCGTCGGTGAGGATCTGGCGCAGACGCACCCGCTCCGGCCGGACGAAGTCCTGGCGGCGGCGCTCGTAGTAGCGGGCGATCTCCTCCTCCGCCGGCTCCTCCTCGCCGTCCTTGCGGAGGAGCGCGTCGATGGCGTTCCGCGGTCCGCGTCCGGCGGACCGGAGCAGCCCGCGGTCGCCGGCCATGCGCACCAGCACCTTCTCGTCGAGGAACTGGTCGAAGAGCTGGGAGAGCACGTCGCTCGCGAGCACGCCGTCCGAGTCGCCCGCGGTCCGGGCCACGTACTCCTCGAACTCGGAGTAGCGGACCTCCTGGTCGCCGACGCGGGCGACGACGTCCGGGGCCGGGGGCTCGGGGCGGTTGCAGGCGACAAGGAGGATGAGCGGCCAGAGCCTCTGAGAGTGAGGTCTCACTGCGCCAGCTCCCGCAAAGTCTCCTTTGCCACTCCGAGCATCTCCCTCGCCCCGCGGGCGGTCAGGGTCAGCACGCCGGTCGGGCTGAAGCTCGCGCCGGGCCGGGTGGAGACCATTTCGATCAGCCGGTCGACATCGATACGCGCGTCGCGCCGCAACCGGATGATCAGCTCGGTGCCCTTGCTGGAGATCGACTGCACCCGCAGCGTCTCGGCCAGGCGCTTGAGCGACGCCACCTCGATCAGCGTCGAGACCGCGTCCGGCAGCGGGCCGAAGCGGTCGGTCAGCTCGGCCGTGATCTCGGTCTCGGCGTCCTCGGAGGCGGCGATCTTGCGGTAGATCTCCATGCGCAGGTTCGCGTCCTCGACATAGTCCTGCGGGATCGACATCGGCACCGGCAGGTCGATCGCGGTCGAGGGCGCCTCCTCGACCGTCTCGCCGCGCAGCTCGCGCACGGTCTCTTCGAGGAGCTTGAGATAGGTCTCGATGCCCACGGCGGTGATGTGGCCGCTCTGCTCGCCGCCCAGGAGGTTGCCGGCGCCGCGGATCTCCAGGTCGCGCGCCGCGATGCGGAAGCCGGCGCCGAGGTCCGTGAACTCGCGGATCGCCGCCAGCCGCTTGCGCGCCGGCTCGGAGAGCACGCGGTCCTCCGGCACCAGCAGGTAGCAGTAGGCGAGCTGGTTGCTCCGCCCCACCCGGCCGCGGAGCTGGTAGAGCTGCGCCAGGCCGAAGCGGTCCGCCCGGTGGACGATCATGGTGTTGACGTTGGGGATGTCGATGCCGTTCTCGATGATCGTCGTGGCGAGCAGGAGGTCGAAGTCCCGGTTCGAGAACGCGTGCATCCGCCGGTAGAGCTCCTCCTCGTCGAGCTGGCCGTGGCCGACCGTGATCCGCACGCCGGGCACGAGCTCGCGCAGCGCGGTCAGCATCTTCTCGATCGACTCCACCCGGTTGTAGACGTAGTAGACCTGCCCGCCGCGCTCGATCTCGAATTCGATCGCCTCGCGCACCAGCTCGGGATTGAACGGCAGGATCGCGGTCTCGACGGCCATGCGGTCCTTGGGCGGAGTTTCGATCACCGACATGTCGCGCACCCCGGCGAGCGAGAGCTGCAGGGTGCGCGGCACCGGAGTTGCGGACATGGCGAGCACGTGCACGTTCTTCTTGACCTGCTTCAGGCGCTCCTTCTGCGCCACGCCGAAGCGCTGCTCCTCATCCACGATCATGAGGCCCAGCTTGGGAAGGTGGATGTCCTTGGAGAGCAGCCGGTGGGTGCCGACGAGGATGTCGATCTTCCCGTCGGCCAGCCGTTTCTTCAGGTCGCGCATCTCCTGCGGCGAGCGGAAGCGCGACACCATCTCGACCGTGACCGGAAACCCTCCGAAACGCTTGCGGAAGACCTCCAGGTGCTGGTCGGCCAGGATGGTGGTCGGGGCGAGCACGGCCACCTGGTAGCCGCTGTCGACCGCCTTGAACGCGGCGCGCATGGCGACCTCGGTCTTGCCGTAGCCCACGTCGCCGCAGAGCAGGCGGTCCATGGGGCGCTCGCGCTGGAGGTCCTCCTTGATGACGGCGATCGCCTCGAGCTGGTCCGGGGTCTCCTCGTAGGGGAAGGCGGCCTCGAACTGGTGGAGAAGGTCGGTGTCCGGGGGCATGGCCGGGGCCTGGGCGATCTGGCGCTCGGCGTAGAGCTTGAGCAGCTCGCCGGCCATGTCGCGCATGCCGCTCTTGACCCGCGCCTTGGTCTTGTTCCAGGAGGTGCCGCCGAGCTGGTCGAGCCGCGGCGCGATCCCCTCGATGCCGCTGTACTTCTGGATCAGGTCGAGCCGCGAGAGCGGCAGGAGCAGGCGCTTGCCCCCGGAGTAGGAGATCTCCATGACCTCGGTCTCTCCGGAACCGTTCCCCGACGCCACGTCGCGCAGCGCCGGCGGCAGATGGCTCTTGCCGTCGCCGTCCCCGCCCACGCTGCGCAGGGCCACGAACTGGCCGATGCCGTGGTCGGCGTGGACCACGTAGTCGCCCACCCGCAGGTCGCGCAGGCTGGAGACGAACGGGCCGTAGCGGGTGCGCGCCGCCCGGCGCTGCGCCCGCGCCTGGGGGAGGAGCTGCTGCTCGCCGTAGATCGCGACCCCCGCGGCCGGCAGCCGGAAGCCGCGCCCCAGCTCGCCCGTGACCAGCTCGACGCCGCTGCGGCCGAGGGTCAGCTCCCGCCCTTCGAGCAGCTCCTCGATCCGGCGGCGGTGGGCCGGCGAGACCACGACCAGGCAGCGCTCGCCGCGCGCCCGCGCCGTGGCCACGTCCTGGGGGAAGCGCGGAAGCTGGCCATGGAAGAGATCGGTGAGCGTGCCGTGGAAGTCGGCCCCGCCTTGACTGTCCCCGGAAAGGACCAGGTCGCGCAGCCGGACCTCGGCGCCTTCGAGGATCTCCCGCACCCGGTCCTGGGGGATTTCCAGGTCCTCGGGAGGCAGCGCGAGCTTGCGATGGGCGCGCCGGGCCTCGAAATCGACCCGCATCCGGCCGGCGTGATGCGCGACCTCGGATTCCAGCGCGGGCGGATCCACGCTGAGGACCAGGGGATCGTCCAGAAGCCCGGGGAGGTCCACGGTCCCGGCGGCGAGGAGCGGCAGGTAGTGCTCCCAGCCCGGGAAGCTGCCGCGGTTGCGCAGCGATTCCAGGAGCTCCACCGCCTCCGGTCCCAGGTCGAGCTCCGAGAGACCGCCCACCATCATGTCGGCGAGGAGGCGCGCCTCCCCGGCGCCGCAGGGGAAGAGGCACAGCGGGAGGACGCGGACGGCGTCGAGCGTATCCTCCGAGCGCTGCGAGTGGGCGTCGAACCAGCGGATCGACTCGACCGTGTCGCCGAAGAAGTCGAGCCGCACCGGCGACTCCTCCCCCGGGGGATAGAGGTCGACCAGGCCGCCGCGCACCGCGAAGTCGCCCACCTCGTAGACGAGATCGGTGCGCCGGAAGCCGAAGCGCACCAGCCGCTCCGCCAGCTCTTCGAGAGGATGGTCCTCCCCGGGGCGCACCCCGAAAGCCGCCTGCGCAAAATCTTCACGGCGGGGGAGCCGGCGGAAGAGCGCCCGGGGTGTAGCGATCACCGTGGACACGCTGCCCGACGCGATCCTGTCGATCGCCGCGGACTCCTGCGCGCGGACGAGCAGCGAGGTCTCGGCCTCCTGGTAGGGCGTGAGCGACGGGGCGGGGAAGTAGACCACCGACTCCTCGCGGCCGAACAGGCGGGCGGCCTCCATCCAGGCCAGGGCGTCGGCCTCGCGGGGGACGACCACGAGGAGCTGGCGGCCGAGGTCGCGGGCCAGGAGCTCGCCCACCCAGGCTGCGCCGGGCACGGGCAGGCGCACGACGTCCCCGAGCCCCTGGAGCAGGGACTTGTAGGGCGCACTCGTGCGCAGCGTCCGGGAGAGCTCCTCCCACACGCGGTCGGTCACGAGGGGAGTGTATATCGTGGGGGCGCGCCTCAGGCGGTCTTGGTCCGGTGGCGCGAGGCCTCGATCCGGGCCATCACCCAGGCGGTGCAGCGCACCAGCGCGGGCGGCAGAAACAGCCCGGCCGCCATGCCGGTCACGAGCTGGGTCATCCATTGAGCCCAGGTGATCTCCTGGGCTCCCAGCACGAAGCCGCGCAGGCTCACGCCGATGCCCCAGAGGAGAGCCACGAGGATTCCACCGCAGAGGGCCGATTCCGTTGCCGCATCCAGTTTCTCTTTCACCGCCAACCCCCTAAGGACCGGGCCGCGCTGCGCGGCCCTTGTCCACTTCTACGGCAAAGTGCGTGCCAACCCGCCACGCCGGAGGCTGTGGTACGTTTCCACTCCCGGAAGGAGGGTTTGAACGATGCCTGACCGTTTTCCCCAGGAGGCCGTGCTGCGGGATGGCCGCCGGCTCCTGCTGCGCCTGTTCAACGCGAACGACGTGGACAACCTCTACCAGTTCTTCCATCACCTGCCCGAGGACGTCCGGCGCTTCGCGTGGGACCGGATCGACAGCCGCCCCCTGGTCGAGACCTGGGGCCGCGAGCTCGACTACGCCAAGGTGCTGCCGGTGCTCGCCCTGGACGGCGGCAGGATCGTGGCCGACGCCACCCTGCACCGCCGCGAGGGCAGCCCGCTGCGCCTGGTCGGACGCATCAAGTGGCTGATCAACCCCGAGTACCGCGGCCTCGGCCTGGGCACGATCCTGGTCAACAACTTCATCTCGATCGCCCGCGGCAACGGCCTGCGCCATCTCACCTGCATGCTGATCTCCGACCTGGAAGCCGACGCCGTGCGCACGCTGAGCGACCTGGGCTTCGAGGGCTACACCATCCCCGGCTACGGGACCGATCCCGACGGCAGCCAGCACGACATGATCAAGATGGTTTTGAAGCTGTGAGGTTTCCTACTCCTCGTCCCGGCCGTGGGCGTGGGCCGGCGGCGAGGTGGCCTCCACCGCTTTGAAGGTCTCCAGCACGCGGTAGCGATGCTCCGCTCCGCGCGGCACGACCCACGAGTTGCCCGGCTCGAGCAGCACGGTCTGCCCCTCCAGCGTCAGCTCGGCCTTCCCCTCCAGCACATAACCCACCGTCTCGTAGTCCCGGCGGCTTGCGGCTTTGCCCTCATCCGGCTCCTTCTCCCACAGCCGCATGGCCACGTGCACCCCGGAGGCAAGGTACTTCTGCCCCATGGCGCCATGGGGCGAGCTGGTCGAATCGATCTTGGTCACCGTGGTGTCCGGCATCTCGGTTCCTCCTCTCGGAACCCGCTCTTGCACGAGCGTTGCCAGTAGCGGGTCTGAACCTGACCCACAATTCAGTTCTTGACCCACCCCTTCCGGATCAAATGCTGACCCCGTCCGGGAATGGCTTCCCGTAAGTCTTTGATTCTTTTAACACGGCGCAAGTGCCACGGCCTGGCACAGCCCCTGCAATTCCAGGGAGCAGGAAGTAATGAGCGAGGGATTTGATAGGCGTCTCCTTGATGGAGGGATCGGCCGGCCGGGGGGCCAAGGCCCCCCGGCCGGGTAGTTGATCTCATTTCTTTGTTGTTTTCCATGGTCTCGGTTTGCTGGAGAATGGCGAGGGGGCCCCGCAAGGGGCCCCCTCGGAACGTCTAGAGCTAGCCTCCAGCCCGCTTCGCCCTGTAACCGGCCTTGACCAGCTCGGCGACCAGCCGGTCGGCGTGGTCGCCCTGCACCTCCACCTCGAAGCAGGGATCCCCGCCGGCGGTCTTCGAGAGCTTGAGCCCGCCGCCGCCCCCGCAGAGGCGCTTCCATTCCGAGAGAAGGCGCGCGGCATCGTCGCGAGTCAGGACGAGCGGACCCGCCACGGTCACGGTCTTGCCTCCCCGGCCGCCGCGCTCGCGCCGCACGCGTACGTCCTGCTCCGCGGGCGGCAGGCTGCGCCAGGGGTCTCTCGCCGGAGCCTCGAGCTTTCGCTCTACCGGCCTCTCCGAAGACCAGGCCAGTCTTCCCTTGGGCTTCATGGAAGAGCGCCTCCTCCTGCAACGTTATAAGATCAGCGGTCCAAGAACCCCGTTCGCGTGATTCGTGGAGAGGCCCCTGGAGAGGAAACCCTGTTTGGACAAGATCCGTAATTTCTGCATCATCGCCCATATCGACCACGGGAAGTCTACCCTGGCCGACCGGCTGATCCAGCGCTGTGGCGGGGTCGAGGACCGCGACTTCCGCGACCAGATCCTGGACTCCATGGACATCGAGCGCGAGCGCGGCATCACCATCAAGAGCAACACGGTGAGCCTCCTCTACAAGGCCAAGGACGGCGAGCAGTACCAGCTCAACCTGATCGACACGCCCGGCCACGTGGACTTCTCGCACGAGGTCCGCCGCTCGCTCATGTCCTGCGAAGGCGCGCTCCTGCTCGTCGACGCCTCCCAGGGAGTCGAGGCGCAGACCGTCGCGAACCTCTATCTCGCCCTGGAGTTCGACCTGGAGATCGTGCCGGTCATCAACAAGATCGATTTGCCTTCTGCCGAGATCGAGCGGGTGCGCGAGGAGATCGACTCGGACCTCGGGCTCGACCCGTTCGAAGCCGTGCTCTGCTCGGCCAAGCAGGGGATCGGCATCGACGACGTGCTGGAGGCGATCGTCACCAAGCTGCCGCCGCCCGCGGGCGATCCGGCCGATCCGCTGCGCGCCCTGATCTTCGACGCCCACTACGACGCCTACCGCGGCGTCGTCCTCCTGGTCCGCATCAAGGAGGGGACGGTCCGCCCCGGCGAGATCCTCCGGCTGATGCATACGGAGAAGGAGTACAAGGTGGAGGAGGTGGGGCACCTGCGCCTGCGGCGGGTCAAGACCGACGAGCTCGGCGCCGGCGACGTGGGCTACGTCATCGCCGGCATCAAGACGGTGCGCGACATCACCATCGGCGACACCATCACCAACGCCCAGCGCCCCGC
>Ga0068862_100002677_pt1 | contig 15671 bp, 16 predicted proteins | sample KBSSwiS52_FD_66598 | JGI IMG/M metagenome (GOLD analysis project Ga0068862, IMG submission 66598) | Switchgrass rhizosphere microbial communities from Kellogg Biological Station, Michigan, USA - KBS Switchgrass S5-2 | ecosystem: Host-associated > Plants > Roots > Rhizosphere > Soil ... | reverse complement strand
TGTTAGCGCGGGCAAGGCCGTATTCGGGTTGACTGACGACGAGCTTGCACGCTTTCTCGCACGCGACGGCGTGATGAAGGTCAGCGCTCGCGACATCCCGGTCGCGATGCTGCAGGGCCGTGACGGAGCGACAACCGTGGCGGGCGCGCTGTCGCTGATGGCCCTTTCGCCGATTCGCGTTTTTGCCACCGGGGGGATTGGGGGCGTGCACCGCGAGCCGCAGTTCGATGAGTCGGCCGATCTCGCCGAGCTGTCGCGTACGCCCGTCATCGTCGTATGCGCTGGCGCGAAGTCGATCCTCGATCTGCACGCGACGATGGAGCGGCTCGAGTCGTTCGGAGTGATCGTCGTTGGCTATCGGACGAAGGAGATGCCGGGATTCTTCTTCGCCGACACCGGTATCCCGCTCGCGACGTCTGTTACCTCGGTGGACGAAATCGCGCAGCTCTATGCGCTGCAATGTTCGCTCGGGCGTCAGCAATCGATTGTCGTCATGCAGCCCCCGCCCGCGGAGCATGCCGTTCGAAAGGCGTCGATCGAACGCGCGCTCGATACCGCGCTGGACGACGCGAGGCGACACGGCGTGCATGGCGGGGCAGTGACGCCGTATCTGCTCACAGCAGTGGAGCGGGCGAGCGAAGGGCGAACACTCGCCGCCAACATTGCCCTGCTCGAAGCGAACGCCGCGCTCGCCGGGGAGATTGCCGTTGCCTGTTCGCGCGTCGGGGGAATGGCGCTCGCACGTTCCTGAAATCTGGGTGAGCGGCGACCGACCCGGACAAATTTTCCACTTCGCGCCTGTGCCCGACGCTTGGTCCGACGCGTCAGGAAATTGGGGGTCAGAGTCGAACACCATCATACCGGCGCGAGGCAAAAACCAATCGACCGGCGGAGGGCGGTACCTACGTCGCTATCACGAGTGGCGAAGCGCGTTTCGCGCGCGAGAATCGGCCTCGATCAGGTGTTGAACTCAAGGCTGTACGAGTAGTACAATAGGCATACACTCATGAGCTGGAGGTTACCCGAGATATGCCGACCCCATTTCTGAGTTCCGAAGAGTACGATGAGCGCGCGCACCAGCTGTATAACGAAGGGCAGTACGATGAGGCGCTCGACATACTTCGGGAGGGACTCGCGCTCTATCCCAATGCGGTAGAGCTGCACATCGGGGTCGGTTACGCTCGGCTGGCGCGCGACGAGTTCGCGTGGGCGCGTCGGAGCTTCGAAGAGGCGCTGATTCTCGATCCTGAGCACGAGGATGCGCTTGCGGGATTGGGTGAGACGTTGTTGAAGTTCGGCCGGGCCGACGCAGCCGTTAAGAGCTTTCGTCGTGTGCTCGAGCTTGGTTACCACGACGACGTCGACCTCATGCTCCAGGTCGGACGTGCGCTCTTCCGAGAAGGCATGATCGACGAGGCGAAAGAGTTCTTCGACATCGCCGTCGAACAGGCCCCGGAGTCCGCGGAGGCGGTAGCGTTGGTCGGCTACGCCCAGCACCGGTTAGGCGACGACAACGCTGCGATCTCGACCCTCCGTCGTGCGCTGCAGCTCGACAACGACCATGCGGAAGCCCGCATCTACCTCGGCAACATCCTCTACGACCGCGGCGATTACGAGGCCGCCCTGTACCACCTGGACCGGACGTCGCCGTCGGATCACTGGGACGAGCTTGGGATCTGGCGACTCGTCGAGCTCAAAAAGACGATCTACCACCTCAAGGACGACGACCCGGAGCTCAAGCCCTGGGAAGAGCGGCTGAACGAGCTTGCTGGCGAGCCCGATGACATCGATGAGATGTTGGCGGAGATCGAGCAGCAGGCTGCTGACCAGGCGGCGGAGGAGGCAAAGGGGCAGCTGGAGCTGTTCGGCGGTCTCCTCTCGACCCTCGCCGATCAGCGGGGCGTGCCGTCGCGTCGCGAAGAGCCATCGCACGAAGTCCTCACGCGGGAAGGCAAGCCGTTCCGCGGCAGCTGGGACGAGATCGTCCGAATGATGCGCGACGCGAACACGGCCTTCGTGGGTCGTTCCATGCAGGAGTTCATGGCGACCGAAGCTCGCCGTGGCTACTCCCTCACTGGCGTCACCATCCCCACGCGCGACGCGGAAAGCTTCATCCGCGGCAGCGCGGACGCGGGACTTCTGCGCATCGTCAAGTAAGCCCACCCCTCGGCCGTGACAACGTCGCAACAACGAGCCGCCCTCGCCGCACTCGACCAGGCGAGGCCGGCGATAGGTCGTCTTGATCTCTCGCGCGACCCAGAGGATCTCGCGGCGGACATCATCGAAGGTTGGCAGGCAGCGGAATCGGCGCTCCGATCGCTGATCGGATCCGCGTCGCTGTCGGGGCAGCCGCTCATCCGGGAAGTCCGTCAGCGCGACCTGTTGACGCTCGATCAGGCGCACGCGCTAGTCGAGTTCAGTGCCGCGCATGAACGCGCGCAGCGCACGGACTATCGACCGTCGAACGGCGACATCGGTGCGGCGCGCACCGGATTCCAGCAACTCGAAGCCGCGTTGCGGCAGGAGCGAGTGGCGCCACTTCCGCCAGGTCCGGCTGCTGCTGCGGTATCAGGCGCTGTTCCAGTTGCCCCGGACCCTGGCGTTCCGCCGTTTCCCGTAGCGGGACGCCGCCGAGGCTTCCCGCTGATCGCTCTCATCGGCTTGCTGTTGCTGCTGGGGGCCGTTGGCGGTGGGATTTACTACTTCGCGGTCGGTCGGTCCGGGACCGCGTTGCAGGCGGGCATCGCAGCCTACTCCGCCGGCGATCGAAACGGGGCGAGGAATCATTTCGCGCAAGCGGTGCGCGACGATCCGAAGGATGCAGACCCGCACATCTACCTCGGTCGAATGGCGCGCGACGAGGGCGATGCCGCAACGGCGGTGCGCGAGCTGCAGACCGCGATCTCGCTGGAGCCTAACAACGCGACGGCTCAACGTGAAATGGGCGCGCACCTTCTGGCGCAGGCGACGGGTCAGCTCTCCACCGGAAACCTTCCCGGCGCGCTCCAGTCGCTGAACCTTTCTCGAAACTTCTATGTCCGTGCCGTTCAACTGAACCCCGCGGACAAGAGCGCGCAGGGCTACCTCGGCTGCGTGCTGATGCGGCTCGGCCGCGTGCAGGAAGCGAACAGCTTCTGGCAACGCGCGGGACCGGGACCCTGGACCCAATGTCAACCGCTTCCGACGCTGGCCCCGCAGGTGCCGGGGGCGCAGCAGCCGGTGCGGTGATCGAGCTCAGTCACGTCTCGAAGACGTTCGAGTCGCGGTCCGTGAGCCCGGTCCGTGCGCTCGACGACGTGTCGTTTCGTGTCGCGGCGGGCGAGGTGGCCGGCATCTCCGGACCTGCCGGTGCGGGGAAGTCGACGCTCCTCGCCATCGCGGCTGGCCATTTACGGCCGTCGAGCGGTAGTGTGCGAATCGATGGCAGCGAGCCGCGCCGGTTCGTAGAGCGCGAGGGCATCGCGTACCTGCCGCAGCCAGTGGCGCTCCCCGGCGGCTGGCGAGTGTCGGACGCCCTAACGCGGCTCGCGGTGTTGTCGGGCGTTCGGCCCACCTACACGAAGCACCGCGTTGAAGCGGCCATGCGCGAGCTTGGGCTCTACGACGATCGACGGCGGCGCGTGCGGTCGCTCAAGGGAGACGCGCGCCTGCGGCTCGGCCTGGCGCAGGCCATCGTCGCGGACCGCCGGGTGATCATGCTCGACGAGCCACTCGAGGGCATGAGTGCCGGATCGCTCGACCGGCTCCGCGAGCTCATCGTTAGGCTGCGCGCGTTCGATCGTGCGATTCTCATCGCATCGCGAGACACGGCGGAGCTTCAGCGCGTCACGGATCGAGTCACGCTGATCGAAAGGGGTCGCACGCGGCGTCCGGGTGCACCGCGCCGGGCCACGCCCGCGGATGTCGAGGGTGTTTTCCACATCACGTTGCATCAAGGCGGCGAGCACGTGCTCGCCGTATTTCCGAACGCGATCTCGCTCGGTCGATCGACGTATGCCGTTCGCGTCACCGGGTTTGCGGCGCTCAACCGCGGTCTGCGCGACCTTCTCGAGCGTGGGGCGCTCCTCGCGTCCGTGACGCCGGCGCACGCCGCGGTCGACGCGAACTCGCTCACCCTGAACGAGGTGGGGATGTGAAGGGTCGACTGACCGCGTATGCCGGGTACCAGCTACGCGATTATTTCGCAACGCGGGCGCTGCCAACACTAGTCGCGAGCGGGCTCGTGGCGTGGGCGCTCGCAGCGGCGCGCGGCATGACGCTGTCGGACCTCGACCCAACCGGTGGGATCGACGCTCGCGACCGCGTTCAACAAACCTTCGAGCTCCTGCTCGCGACCTTCGGCTTCGTTGCTGGCGCTGTCGCGGCTCACGGCGTCGTGTCGCATCATCGGATGCGCGGGTACGACCGCCTGGTGTTTTCGCGTCCCGTCAGCCCGGTGCGGTACTATACGCAAGGCTTCGTCCTCGCCGGGATTGGCGCCGTAGTTCTCGGCAGCGTCGGCGCCGAGGTGTACGCGGTGGCGGTGCATCCCGTATGGTTGCCGGGCGTCGCCGGATATGTTGCGCTCGCGTGGCTGCTCGTGGGCGGGCTCGCGTTCCTGCTCTCGACGCTGACCGCTTTCTACCTGCCGATACTCGCCCTGGTGCTGGCAGCCGATCTGACGCTCGATCATTTCACGGGCGCGCTGGCCGCAGCCGGTGCCGGCCGCGTCGTCACGGCAATACAGGTGCTATTGCCACCGGCCCACGTTCTCGTGTCGCTGCGTGGAGCCTTTGCGCGAGGCTTGCCCATCGATCCCCTCGCGGTCGGGTGGCCGGCGGGGTTCGGAGCTGCCTGTATCATCGTGGCGATGGTTCTTCTCTGGCGCCGTCCCTTCCGCTCATGACCTCGATCGTTTCCCGTCCGGTTTCGGTGGACCCCGCGTCGGTGGAGCGCGAGGTGCTGCCTAACGGATTGACCGTTATCGTACGCCGCGACGACACGGCCCCCGTCGTCGCGATCGTCACCCACGTGAAAGCGGGATACTTCGACGAGACGGACGACGTCGTAGGCATCGCTCACGTGCTGGAGCACATGTACTTCAAAGGCACGCCAACGCGCGGCGTTGGCGTCATCGCCAAGGAAACGAAGGGGAGCGGCGGCTACCTCAATGCCAGCACGATCTACGACCACACGGTGTACTACACGGTGCTGCCGTCGTCCGGGCTCGTCGCGGGTCTGGAGATCCAGGCCGATGCCTATGCGAACTCGGTGATCGATTCCGGCGAGCTCGCGCGCGAGCTCGAGGTGATCATCCAGGAGGCCAAGCGAAAGGCCGACAATCCGTCCGCGGTCACGACCGAGACGCTGTTCGAGCTGCTTCACGATACGCATCGAATGCGACGGTGGCGGATCGGCCGCGAACCCGGTCTCCGCCGGCTCACGCGCGACGACCTCGTTCGATTCTACCGAAACTTCTACCGGCCGTCGTCGACGATTCTCTCGATCGTGGGCGACATCGACGTCGCGGAGGTACTGGGCCACGTCCGTCGCCTGTATGGCGCACTCGAGGCGGCGCCGGTGATTCGGACGCCCGGGCCTCCAGAGACTGGGCCCGATCGGTTTCGCTACCGCGAGATGTCGGGCGACATTGCGCAGGCGCAGATCGTGTTCGGGTGGCGCACGCCACCCACGATGCACGACGACACTGCACTGCTCGATCTGGCGTCCGGCATTCTCGGATCGGGACGTGCGTCGCGCCTCTATCGCGCGGTACGAGAGCGCCAGCTCGCCGCATCGGTCAACGCGTACAACTACACCCCCACCGATCTCGGTGTGTTCGTCGTGCATGCCGAGATGCCGGCCGCTTCGGTGGGGCAGGCGTCCGGCGCGATCTGGGATCAGGTCCGCGTGATGCGCGACCAGGGTGTCGCTGCGCAGGAGGTGACGCGCGCGCAGCGGGTGTTCGAATCGCGGTGGCTCCGCCATCTCGAGAGCATGGAGGGTCAGGCGACGCATTTGGCGGAGTGGGAATCGTTAGGCGACTGGCAGCTCGGGGATCGGTACTACGAGCACACCACGAGTGCCACACCATCGGACGTAACCGCCGCTGTTCAGCGCTACCTCACGCCCGACCGCGCGGGGTGGGTCGTCTACCGCCCTTCGACCTCGCCAGCGCTTGCCGAGGATGCCGCATTGGCCAGAGCGTTGCTCGACGGGACGCGTGTCGCCCCGCTGCCGGCGCTTGCCGGTGTTGCCGAAACGGCGACACCAGCGGCGCTGGCGCGTCTCGATCTCGAGCGCGAGGACGGAGCTGTACGCATTTATCGAACGGCCAGAGGCGTTCCGGTGCTCGTCAGGCGTCGCGCTGGCGCGCCGATCACACACCTTGGCCTCTACGTGCTGGGTGGCGCCGCGACGGAGCCTGCACATCTCGCGGGATTGAGCACGCTGCTCGTTCGCACGACGCTCAAGGGGACCGAGCGGCGGGCCGCGATGGCGATCGCCGAGGAGTCGGAACTCCTTGGCGCGGTCATCGGAACGAGTGCGACGGCCGATGGCGTGGGCTGGACCATTTCGGTTCCCGCGCCACGCGTCGCGGCGGCGATCGACCTGCTCGCGGACGTCGTCCAGCGGCCGACATTCCCCGAGGACGCCTTCGAGACCGAGCGTACCGTCGCGCTCGCGAACGTCGCACAGCAGCGCGACGACATGTACCGCCATCCGGTACGTCTTGCCATGCAGGCCGCGTATGGGGCACACCCGTACGCGCGTTCTGTGTTGGGAACCGAGGAGACGTTAGGCGCCATCGAAGTGGCTGCACTGCGGGCCTGGCACCGGGACCGCATGATGCATTCGCCGGCGGTGATCGCGGTCGTCGGCGATGGCGATCCTGACGACCTGGCCGCGCACCTCGGCCTCGCGTTCGCCGGGGTCGTTGCCGCGGTGCCCCAGCTCATTCCGGCGCCGCACTGGCCGGGGGAAACCGCGGTGCTCGCCGAGTCCCGCGACAAGGCGCAGACCGCGCTGGTGGTCGCATTCGACGGCCCTGCGCGTCGTGACGACGATCGATTCACGACAGCGCTCATCGCGGGGATCGCGAGTGGCCTCGGCGGTCGCTTCTTCGATGAGCTCCGCGATCGCCAGTCGCTCGCCTACACGGTGCAGGCGTATGCCAGCGAGCGTCTGCTCGCCGGAACGTTCATCTCGTACATCGCGACGTCGCCGGATCGGGAGGAGGTCGCGCGACGTGGTCTTCTCGCGGAGTTCGCGAAGCTCCGTGAGACGGAGGTGACCGCGGAGGAGCTGGAGCGGGCCAAGACATACGCCATCGGAACGCGGGCGATTCGGCAGGAGAGTGGGGCAGCGGTCCTCACCGATCTCGTGGACGCGTGGCTCTATGGCTCCGGTCTCCACGAGCTGGATGAGCATGACGCGCGCCTTCGCGCCGTTACGACCGCGCAGATCCGCGATGCGGCGCGCCGGTACTTCGTGGAGGAACGGCGCGTGGAAGGCGTCGTGCGCGGGGTAGTGAAGACCGTCTAGGATCATCGCGCCTCGGGGCTTCGCGAGATCATCGCGCCGGGGCGCGGGGCGCGGTCTCGACGCCGACGGACGACAACCTCAGGCTGGCGGCCTAACGATCTTCCCAAGGAACAGGATCGTGCCCGAGAGCCGCTCCCGAATCGCGAACACGAACGGCCGATCGATCCGGATCACCCGCGGACCACACGTGCACGTCACGCTGATCTCCACCGACGTCGCGGCCGCCGCCTCGGTGCCTTCCTCGTGCACGTCCACGAACGACTTCTGCTTCACCTTGCTGATATAGAGCTGGCTCCCGGCCGAGCGCGACATGCGCGTGAAGTCTGCGACGTCCCCCTGGAAGGCCTGCCGCATCCCTAACGACTCCAGCGGGTCGTTGAGCAACGCCTCCCAGCGAAGAGAAAACTTGGGCATGTACAGCTCCACCTTCTCCGACGTCGTTGCGGCCAACGTCGCCTGCCAGGCGTCGGCCGAGAGCGATGAAACGAGTGCGGCGATCGACTCGCCCGGCTTCGGCAGGATGATCGTCATCGCGAACGCGTCGCCGCCGTACGGGAGCTCCACCACCTGCGCGTCCACCGTCTCGGCCACCCGGACGGTGTCGGTGCGCCGCATCATGGCGATCGGCGCGGCGGAGCCATCGACTGTCGTGAACTGATCCGGCTTCGTTAGGCGCTTGTCGAATCGGGTGGTCCACGATCCGTTGAAGTAGATCGCGTTGATCAAATACATCACCACGTCGCCCGGAATCGGGCCGTCGACGATATTGTCGATCTTGCCGTTGGTGCTCGCCCGCACCCAGTCGTTGATCGTCGGGACCGCGCCGGGCGCGGCGAAATCGAGCGGAGCGACCTTGGCGTCGAAGAACTGCTTCGACTCATCGAGGAAGCTCGCTTCGAAGGGGAACCCCGCACGGTACCAGATCGCGTTGGCGATGCGGACATCCACCGTCGGGTCCAGCGCGCGAAGCATGTCGATCAGCGACCGATACGAGGCGTTGATCTCTGCGGACGACTGCGCACCAAAGCCGAGTGTCGAGCGCATCTCGGCGAATGTCTGCCCCGCCGCGCCATTCATGGTCATGCCAAGCGCCATCGAGGCGCTGAGCGGTGACATGAAAATGTTCGAGTTGGAGCGCGTGCGGTCGAGCTCACGCAGCAGGTTGAAACCGAACGCATTGCTGGCGCCGATCACGGCCAGTTCGCCACTCGAGAGTGCGCGAGGCAGCTCCGTGATCCTCCGCGCACCGCCAGACGGCCCTGTCGCGTCACTGCATGCGGCGACGACGGCGACGGTAGCGAGCAGACCGCTCAGACGCATGCGCTCCTCGGTATGGTGGGTGTCAGCCTAACTCGCCGGTGCAGGGGATCGTCACAGCCGGGCGTCGAAATGATGAAAATGGGGTCAGACTCCTTTCGTGTCGTTCCATTGCTGCAGCAATGGAACGACACGAAAGGAGTCTGACCCCGTACGCATCGGTTTACTGCGTCGCGGTCTCCGCCATCGCGGCCACCGCGCGCTCGAGTGCCGCAAGCGCCGGCCGGATGCGGCCGCCGGGTGCGCGGAGACCGGTCGCCGAGTCGTAGTCGCCCGCGCTCTCGACGATGAGGCCCTTCACCGGCGCGTGGCTCGTCGCCCACGCAAGCGTTCCCCACAGCGCCCGGGCCTGACTCGACTCGCCATGGGTTACCGGATAGGCACCCGACGAGAACACCCAGTGATTCTTCGTCGCGCCGCGCATCCATCGGTCGGCCACGTGCAGCCGGGCGCTCAGCGACCCACCACCGTCATACGACGGGTAGAACGAGAACCCAACGACATCGATCGGCGAACCCGCCTGGCTCGCCCATGCGTAGAGCGCGCTGTCTGTGCCAACGAACGCCGATGCCGCGACGCCGACACGCACGCGATTACTCACGCGCCGCGCGTTCGCGGATGCCTGACGAAGGAACTCCTCCCACCAGGCGAGCGGAACGCGTCCCATCGCGCGTGCACCTTCGGTGTACGGGTCGCGCGCCGGCAGGATGATATCGGGACGCAGCCGCCTGACGATGCGATCCACCGCCGCGAGCCGCGCGCGCATGTATGCCGAGGGCGACGCCCGAAATGCCTCGCGGGTATTACGGTCGTACCCAACCGATACGATCAGTAAGACGCTGTCACGCCGATCGTCCTCGAGCGAGCGGGCGAGAGAATCGAGCGCGGCGAGCCGCGCGCCCGATGGATCGATCACCACGGCGACGGCGCCGAGTCCGACGGAATCCACGAGGGCCATGTCGTTCCGGAGCGCGAGCGGCGGGGGCGCGTCGTTCAGCGCGGGGAAGACTCTCAACCCGATCGTGAAGTCTCCCCGCGGACGCTCCTGCAGTCGTTCCTGCGCGTAGGTCGCGTAGCTTCGCACCGCCACGACGCCACTCGGCAGCTGAGCGACGAACACGATCGTGAACCCCAGCGCAAGAAGGGCGAGCGTGCCGCGCACGGTCGCGCTGATACGCCATCGGGCTGGGTACGCCGGCGCGAGGAACGGGAGCTGGACGGCGAGGGGCGAGAACAGTGCGGCGCGTCCGAGCATCAAGCCTAACGCGCTGGATTGCGCCGCCGTGATGGCGAGCGCCGCGGTCGAAGGGTCCCGGCCACTATACGCCTCGTAGCGCACGATCGCCGACGCGGCGACGATGATGTCGTACGCGGCAATCGGCAGCCCGATGAACGGCGTAACGAGCCGCTTGCCCACGGCGTAAACCGCCTGCAGCGCGAAGATTGCAAGGGTCAGCGGCCAGACCCACGCGATGACGTGGATTGCGCGGCCGTTCAGGATCGATGCGGACGTAACCGCGACGAGCGTTGCTGGCGCGATGAGCAAGCCGCCCAGCGCCGTCACGCCACGGAAGAACCGGGGGGCACGCCGCAACTGCGCGATCTGGCCGGCAAGGAACACGTCCCAGAGCAGCACGAGCGCCGAGGCCACGTAGAACGCGTACGGCAGTACCTCTCTCAGGCCCACCAGGCCGGTTCCTCCAGGCGACCGATCGCGATATCAGCCGTCAGCCGCGCGAACGCTTTTCGCATCTCACCTCGCGCGCGGTCAGACGACGGGTGAATACGTCGAGCGCTTTCTGCGGATCGTGCGTCGACAGGGTCAGGATGTCGAGCAGCATCAGGTGGTCGGACGGGAACGTGTGCGCCGACATGTGACAATCATTGAGGAGCAGCACGGCACTCACCGCATCACCCGGCAACTTGCGCACGACCGGCGCGGCGACCGCGGAGAAACCGGCGGCGCCGGCACCGGCTATCAACAAGCCGCTGATCAACGATGCGTCGCCGAGCTGAGAGGGCAGAGCGCCGACGAAGTCGGCACTGAGGTGGCTGAACGTCGGCGACACGTGGGATTGACTCTCCAGGGCGACGAGGCGTCGCGCGAGCTCGAGGACTCGGGTCAGGATATCCGCGCGCGGCGGCGAACACAAGGAACCCGGTGGCGCGCTGGCCGCTCACCTTCGCGTCCGTTTAGTTTGCGGCATGAGCCGCGAGCCTCTCGTGACGTTGCCCAACGCCGTATCCATGTCGCGGCTGTTGCTCGCGGCCGCCTTCGTCCTCGTTCGCGATCCGGTCTTCCGCTTTGCCGTGCTGTTGACCGCGTCGGGCACTGACTTTCTGGATGGCTGGCTCGCGCGACGCCAGCGCGCGACGACGAAATCGGGTGCGCTCATCGACCCCATCGCTGACCGACTCTTCGTGCTCACGGCGGTTACGACATACGTCGTCGAAGACGCGATCTCCGTGAGCGCGTATTTCATACTCCTGTCCCGCGACATCGCGACGTTCATTGGGTTTCTCGTCGCGCGCTCCGTGCCGTGGCTGCGCGCCGTGGTGTTTCGCGCCCGGTTGCTCGGCAAGCTCGTGACTGCCCTGCAGCTTCTCACGCTCATGGCGGTGATCGCCACACCAACGATCGTTCCATCGCTGGTGCGGGTGGTCGGCGTCGCATCGGCCGCGTCGATCGCCGACTACACGCTGGCGCTCTGGCGCGAGCGTGCGACGTGAGGGCTCGCCCCAGCTCGCGCGGCTGGAATCGAGCGGTGGCGGTTGCGGTTCTCGCGCTTTCGTGGGCGACGCACGAGGCGCCCGCCCAGCAGCGAAGCCAGCAACCTCCTCAACGGGTTCAACCCGAAATGCGCGCCGATTACATTGGCTCCCGAGCCGCGGCGGCTCACCTCGGGTTCGGGCTGAACGTGCCGGCGACGACCTACGTCCGACTCGGGATCGTCGCCGCGATGGGACAGGCGTGGTCAGGCGACGACGCGACAATCGCCGGCCGCGTGGACGGCCTCGTCCGATTCGTTCTGGATCCGCTCCGAGAGTCTCGATGGGCCCCCTATGCCGCGGGCGGTATCGGCGCGATCTACGACGGGTCCGAGAAGTGGCGCGGGGTGCTCGTGGGCGCTCTCGGAGTAGAAGGTCCTGTCACTGGCCGCGTGGTTCCGGCCATCGAAGTTGGCTTCGGCGGTGGCGTCCGCGTCGGCGTAGCGTTTCGGCGAGCGATGCGCGGTCGTCGCTGAGATGTGAGCGGGTCGACACGATACGAGACGGAACGGAGCACACGCGTGCTCCTCGTGGAGTGCGCGGCCGTGGCTCTCGTCGTGTTTGTCGCGAACGCCGCATCGCGTCCGCCGGCTGTCGCTACGCTCCGCCGACTCTACGACGACGTCGTGTACCTCTCCGTCGGAAAATCGATGGCGGAGGGTTTGGGCCTGGATGCTGCTTGGCTGGGCGACGTCCCTGGTCCTCGTCAGGCGCCTAACGCGAACTGCCGCGTCGGCCGCACTGGTAACGGGAACCTCGGCAGCGGCACCATCGGCGACGGGAACTTCGCTCGCGCTGGGCTCACCCTGGGGGTGCGTCGCGCTCTGCCGTGCCTGCGCGAGCTCGCGCGCTGAGGCCGCAGCAGTCAGCGCACAAAACAAGAACGCCCCGTGAACGGGGCGTTTTCTATCGCGACTGGAGCCTACGCCGCCGACGCGGCATCGACCTCAGGAGTCTTCGCTTTTGGAGGAGCTGCGAACCGCTCGCCGAGCGTTCGAAGATCCTTGAGCTCGCCTTCCGACAGCTCGTGGTACCGATCGCCCAAGTACTTCAGTGTCTCGTTGAACCAGTCGACCTGGTGCTCCGGCTCCGCGCCGATCACACCGCACCGCATGACGTGCTGGAACAGCTCATCGCGGGCCTGTTCGAATACTGTGGGCTCCGCAACCTCTCTGCGACGACGCGACTTCTGTTTGGCCATGAATTCCTTGAGTGGGAGTGTACGCAAATCTAATGTAAACAGACGGCGAATCGATAGTCGTGAACGCGCTGCAATGTCCGCATGACGTCAACATCTACGCCAATCCACCCTCCGGCGTTCCAGCATCTTCGGAGACGATTTCGTCGGCGCTTTCCGCGAGCTCATCCGGACCGGAATTACGTTCGACGTGTGGCGATATGAACGTCGTGACGAGGGATGCCAGTTCGTCCGGAGCTTCCTCGGGGATGAGCCGCGCCGACTCGGGGAAGGAGACAACGCGACAATCCGCGATATCGGCCGCGAGTTTCCGCGACACTTCGGCATCGACCCACACGTCCTTCTCGCCGCGAACGATCAGGGTGTGAGCTCGCACCTGAGCCGGATCGAGATCTTCCAGGTCGGTAGGTCGGACTGCTCGAGCCAGAGCCAGCAGGTGAGTCACCCCTTCCTGTCCGATGAATGGAGCGAGATAACGACCGATGAGCATGGGCGGCATGCGCGCCGGGTCTACAACGCTTTGCGTCAAGATCGGCGTGAGGAGCGCCGAGGCCCCGAACAGCCCGCGCGAGACGCGGAGGGCGAACCGTGCGGTGCTCCGCTGCATCGCGCGGATATCGCCGCCGGGAATATCCTCGCCGCCAACGGGGTTGATCAGGACGAGTCGGGCGACGCGCTCCGGCCGAAGCGAGGCGAGGCGTAGCGCGATCGCGGCACCAATGTCGACGCCAACGATCGCGGCACGCGCAACGCGGAGCGCGGTGAGCGCGCGTTCGAGATAGTCAGCCTGGGCGGCAAGTCCGAAGTCGGCATCGAATGGGCGATCCGACTCGCCATACCCAAGGAGATCAACCGCGTATGCCGTGTGCTGAGTCAGGGCGAGGGCCGGGGCGACGTTTCGCCACAGAAAGCTGCAGGTGCCGAAGCCGTGTATCAGCACCGCGGGGGCGCCGCCGTGACCGTAGCGCTCGACATGCATGGCACCCGGGCCAACGGGAATGCGGAGGAGATCGGCGTCGATGGGAGAAGCCCGGGTCGAGTGTCGTCGAGTGGCGATCGGCGTGCCGAATCGCGGGGTAAGGTAGTCGTACACAGGGCGGTTCGCCAAAGGACAAGCGTTGCCGCTCCTCTGACGGCTCCCTAGTTTTCGCCACCCAACCGATCACCACTCCACGCGACGAGCGGCACTCAGCAGGTATGGCGGACGAGACGTATGGCGAGGAGCGGGCGCGAAACCTCGAGGCGCTGCTCCGCAATCTGGCAGCGCGAATCGTGGAGATGGACGCGCGGGGCGAGCTCTTGAAACAGGCCGGGGAGCTCATGCGCCTGATTGGTGATGTGCGCAGCGAGCTGTTTCATTACGAAGTTCGCGCGACTTACGATACTCCGGAAATCGCCGAAAATCGTCGCATCGTGGCGGACGCCACGGACAACCCAGACAACTCATGGCAAAAGACAGAGTGGACGCAGGACGAGGACGACGAGCCGACGTGGTAAAGAAGTCGAAATCCTCGTCAAAGACTCCGTTCTACGCCGCGATAGCCGTCGTCGCGCTGTTCGGGGTCGGGGCGCTCGCATACGTCGCGAGCCGACCAAAGAACGTCGCGACCACGGTGGACGCCGCGAAGATCGTCCCGGGTGAGCCACAGGGATACCTCCTCGGCAAACCGGATGCGCCAGTGCAAGTCATCGAGTTCGCCGATTTCGAATGCCCTGCGTGCGGCCAGTTCGCCACGCTCTCGGAACCGGACATTCGCAAGCGGCTCATCGACGCGGGCACGATCAGCTACCGTTTCTACGACTACCCGCTTCCGATGCACAAGAATACATGGGCGGCGTCGAACGCCGCGGCGTGCGCGGACGAGCAGGGCAAGTTCTGGGAGATGCACGACCAGCTGTTCAACGCGCAGGACCAGTGGAACGGTCAGGCGACGAGCCGCCCGAAGGGCAAGTTCAAGGAGTACGTCAAGGCGCTTGGTCTCAACGTCGATCAGTGGGAAGCGTGCTTCGACGCGCGGAAGTACCAGGCGCGCATCAAGGCGAACGAGCTGATGGCCACGAAGCGTGGGGCGGCCCAGACGCCAACCTTCGTCATCGGCGACAAGATGATCGGTGGCGCGATCTCGTTCGATCGCTTCAAGGCGCTCGTCGATTCGGCGCTGGTGCTTGCCAAGGCTGACAGCGGGAAGCCGGCTGCGAGCGGCGACAGCGGAAAGCCAGCGGCTCCCGCCAAGAGCCCGGGCGGTAAGTGACCAAGCGGATGATTCTCGCCACGCTCGCCCTCATCGGGGTGTTCGTGTCGACCTATCTCACGTTGTTCAAGCTCGGATACATCGGCGAACTGAAATGCTCGGTCGGCTCGTGTGAGACGGTGAACACGAGTCAGTGGGCGACCTTTCTGGGGCTGCCGGTCGCCGCGTGGGGGCTCAGCTTCTACGTGGTCGCTCTTCTCCTCGCGATGCTTGGCATTCAGGAGAAGTACGCGGACTCGCGCGCATTCTCGGTGGCGCTGGTGGCGCTCACAGGGTGGGGCGTGGTGTTCTCGGGCTGGCTGACCTATCTCGAGCTGTTCGTGATCAACGCCATCTGCATCTGGTGTGTCACGAGCGCCTGCATCGTGGCGATCATGTTTTTGGTCAGCATCGCGGATCTACGGGCGTTCCGCACAGCGTAGGGAATCGGGAATCGGGAATCGGGAATAGTAGAACCCTCGGGATGCCATTCACGCAGAGTGAGGCATCCCGAGGGTTGTCGATTCCCGATTCCCGATTCCCGACGTTAGGCACGCCTGATCCGCGACCGTCCGTCCGACGCCTCGTCGAGCCGCAGTTTCGGCTTCGAGTCATCCTCGCCGGGGTCGCCG